>Ga0181553_10004036_pt1 | contig 12600 bp, 15 predicted proteins | sample 011ome_17_FD_133753 | JGI IMG/M metagenome (GOLD analysis project Ga0181553, IMG submission 133753) | Coastal salt marsh microbial communities from the Groves Creek Marsh, Skidaway Island, Georgia - 011502XT metaG (megahit assembly) | ecosystem: Environmental > Aquatic > Marine > Intertidal...
ATTTATATATTCATGATTGTATTGATGGAATTTTTTTAGCATTAAAAAAATCAAAAGAAAAATTAAACATCTTTAATTTAGGTACAAATGACTATTGTGAAATAAATGACTCAATTAAATGGATTTGTAATGAATTAGATTTAAATCCTGAATTAAAATATACTGGTGGAGATAGAGGATGGGTGGGTGATAATCCATTTATATTTTTAGAAACAAAAAAAATTTGCAATCTAGGATGGCAACCAAAATATAATATTAAAGATGGAGTTATTAAAACTTTAAAATATTTAAAAACAAATGAATGGGTATATAAATCTAGAATATAATTATGAAAATTTGCGTACTTGGTCTTTGGCATTTAGGTTCTATAATTTCTGCTGCTGTTGCATCAAAAGGTCATAAGGTTATAGGCATTGATGAAGATACTAAAATTATAAATAATTTAAATCGTAATAAAGCTCCGATTTACGAACCATATTTAGATAAATTAATTAAAAAAGGAAGAAGTTTGGGAAATCTAAGTTTTACAGAAGATAAAAAAAAAGTAAATAGCGCCAAAATTCTATGGGTAGCGTTCGATACCCCAGTTAACGATAATGATAATGCAGATATAAATTATGTAGAGAGCCAAGTTAAAAAAATAATGCCAAATTTAAAAAAAGATACAGTAATTTTGATCTCTTCTCAATTACCAGTTGGCAGCATAAAAAAAATGAAATCTTTCTCAGAAAAAAAATTTCCGGAGAAGAGATTTAAATTTGCATGCTCGCCCGAAAATCTGAGACTAGGAAATTCTTTAGAGATCTTTTTAAAACCAGACCGAGTTATTGTTGGTGTATCTGAAAAAAAAGCCAAAATTATTTTAAGTAAGTTATTTAAAACTATAACTAATAACATTGAATGGATGAAAATTGAATCTGCAGAGATGACTAAACATGCTTTAAACTCTTTTCTAGCCACCTCAATTATTTTTGCTAATGAAATAGCTTCTTTTTGTGAAAAAGTTGGTGCTGACGCGTCAGAAGTAGAAAGAGGGTTAAAAACTGATAATCGAATAGGAAAAAAGGCATATTTATCCCCTGGAAATCCAATTGCAGGAGGGACGCTTCTGAGAGATGTAAATTTTCTTAATAATAAAAAAAAAAAATTAAAATTACAATCACCGTTGCTATCATCTTTAGTTATAAGCAATAACAATCATAAAAATTGGATTTCAAAAAAACTTCTTGAAAAATTTGATAAAATATCGAACATCACAATTGCAATATGGGGATTAACCTATAAACCATATACAGACTCATTAAGAAGGTCACTTTCAATCGAACTATGTCATTGGCTGTTAAAAAAAGGTGCAAAAATAAATGTCTATGATCCTGTGGTTAAAAAACTTCCAAAAAATTTAATTAAAAAAGTTAAAATGTATCAGCAGCCACTTAAAACTCTTAAAAATTCAGATGTGTTAGTGATTGGAACTTATTGGCCAGAGTTTAAAAAATTTACAGGTAAAATTCATGCGGTATCCAAAAAAAAATTAATTATTATTGATCCAAATAATAATTTAAAAACCAAAACATTGAAGTTAGGTCAAAGATACATTACATTTGGTCGTTAACTAATAAGATTACTAAATAATTTATGAATAAAATTTTAAATGGTAAAAAAGCAATTATTACAGGTGCAAACCAAGGTCTTGGCTTTGAGATTGCACGAAAATTCATTTTGTCTGGTGCAGATATAATGATTTGTGCTCGTAACGAAGAAAAACTTAAAATAGCAAAAGATCAATTATTAAAAATTGCCTCAAAAAAACAAAAAATCATATTTCAAGTAGCTGATATTTCAAAAGAGGAAGATGTTGAATTAGTTGTATCAAATTCAATAAATCAATTAGGCGGTTGTCATGTTTTAATAAATAATGCAGGAATATATGGACCAAAAGATAAGTTTGAATTAATTGAATGGAAAGATTGGATAAAAACTATAGAAATAAATTTATATGGGTCGATCCTTATGTGTCGGGCATTAATTAAACATTTTAAAAAGCAAAGTTATGGAAAAATTATACAACTTTCTGGAGGGGGTGCGACAAACCCACTACCGCACCTTAGCGCTTATGCAGTTTCTAAAGTAGCTATTGTTAGATTCTGTGAGACGCTAGCAGAAGAATTAAGGGGAACTGGAATTGATGTTAATGCAATTGCACCAGGAGCATTGAATACACGCTTGTTAGATGAGGTTTTACAGGCAGGTCCTGATAAAGTAGGTCAATCTTTTTACGATCGATCACTAGAACAAAAAAAAAATGGAGGGGCGTCATTGGAAAGAGCAGCAGATCTTGCACTATTTTTAGCTTCCTCAACTAGTGATGGCATTACAGCTAAACTAATTAGTGCAATATGGGATGATTGGGAAAAATGGCCTTCACACGTAAAAGACCTATCGAATACCGATGCTTATACTATTAGAAGAATTACAGGTAAAGATCGTAATTTTAAATGGGGTGACAAATGATTGATGATTCAAAAAAAACTAATAAAAAGCTATTTAATGTCGGATTGGTTGGTTGTGGTTCCATAGGTAAAAAGCGAGTAAAAGCACTTAAATCTAATGGAAAGTTAGTAGCTTGTTCAGACATTAATATTTCGAGTGCTCAAAGTGTATCAAAAGAGACTGGTGCTAAAATTTATTCTGATTGGCATAAACTTGTTTCCTCAAATGAAATTGATGTTGTTATAGTTGCTACCACACATGATAGTTTGGCTCAAATTACTAAAAGTGCTATCAAATCTGGAAAACATGTCTTAGTTGAAAAACCAGCAGCTATAAATCTTGCTGAATTAACTTCGGTTATATCTATTGCAAAAGAAAGTTCAGTCAAAATACATGTTGGATTTAACCATAGATACCATCGCTCATTAATAAAGGCACGAGAGCTAGTTAATTCTAATCAATTAGGAGAATTAATGTTTGTTAGAGCAAGATATGGTCATGGTGCTCGAATTGGTTATGAAAAAGAATGGAGAGCTAATCCTAAATTATCAGGTGGTGGAGAGCTAATTGATCAAGGCACACATTTAATTGATCTTTCACGTTGGTTCCTTGGAGATTTTGAAATCGTACAAGGTTTCGCTAACAATTATTTTTGGGATATGCCAGTTGATGACAATGGTTTTATGTTTCTAAAAACTGCAACAAATAAAGTTGCTTTTCTACATGCCTCTTGTACAGAATGGAAAAATCTTTTTTCTTTAGAAATATATGGCAAATTAGGTAAACTTGACCTTTCAGGATTAGGAGGTAGTTATGGATTGGAAAAAATTACTTTTTATAAAATGTTGCCTGAAATGGGACCTCCTGAGACAACATCATGGGAATATCCAATGAGTGATAACTCTTGGGAATTAGAAATTGAAGATTTTTTTCAAAATATTCGCTTAAACCTTAATCCTACATCTGATTTATCTGATGCCTATGCGGCGCTTTCAATTGTAGAGTCTATTTATAAAAATTCAGGCTATGATCATAACTCGTAGTCCTTTACGTATAACTTTAGGAGGTGGTGGAACTGATCTGCCATCATATTATAATGAAAATCAGGGTTTTTTATTATCTGCAGCTATTAACAAATATGTCTATGTTTCTTTAATGAAACCATTTACTGAGGGAGTCTTCTTAAAATATTCAAAGTTTGAAAATGTAAAAAATATTTCAGAGATACAACATCCCATAATTAGAGAGACTTTAAAAATGCTTAAATTAAGTCCACAGATTGAAATCACAACATTGGCAGATATTCCTGCTGGTACTGGATTGGGCTCATCAGGTAGTTTTACTACAGCACTTTTAAAGGCTTTATATATAAATATGAATCAGAACTTGAGCCAAGAAGAATTAGCAGAGTTAGCTTGTCATATAGAAATTGATTGTTTAAAAGAACCCATCGGAAAACAAGATCAATATATTTCTGCAGTTGGTGGATTAACTTCTTTTACTTTCCACAAAAAAAACGAAAATAAAAATAAAGTCACTTTTGAACCTTTAAATATAAAAAATGAAACAATGTTAGACCTTGAAGATAATTTATTATTATTTTTTACTGGTTTTTCAAGAAGTGCTAGTAACATTCTTAAAGATCAAAATCAAAGATCAGTGGCAAACGATAAAGATATGATTAATAATTTACATTTTATCAAGGACTTAGGATACAGAAGTAAAGATGCTTTAGAGTCTAATAAAATTGAACTATTTGGAGAGTTAATGCATGAGCATTGGGAACATAAAAAAAAACGTTCTAATAACATGTCTAATTTTAAAATTAATGAATGGTATAATCTAGCAATGAAAAATGGGGCTATTGGAGGAAAGTTAGTTGGCGCAGGTGGAGGAGGTTTTTTAATGTTCATGGCAAATGACAGATCTAAGCTTCGAAAAGCTTTATCTTCTGCTGGTCTAGAAGAAGTACGTTTTCGATTTGATTTTGAAGGTACAAAACTAATGATATCATAATTATGCTACCTGTTGCAATACTTGCAGGAGGATTGGCTAAACGCCTATACCCAATTACAAAAACTATCCCAAAAGCATTGGTAAAAGTATCAGGAAAACCATTTATATTTCATCAGTTGTCATACTTACGTAACCAAGGAATAAAAAAAGTAGTACTCTGTGTTGGACATTTAGGTGAAATGATAGAGTCTTTTGTTGGTAATGGTTCTAGATTTGATCTAAAAGTTACCTATTCTTTGGATGGACCTGAATTGCTAGGTACTGGAGGTGCGATTAAAAAAGCATTGCCAATACTTGGTGATCATTTTTTTATTTTATATGGAGATACATTTTTACCAATTAGATTTGATATTGTTGAACAAGCATATTTATCAAGCAATCTTTTATCTCTAATGACTATACTAAAAAATAATGGTCAGTGGGATAAAAGTAATGTGCTTTATAAAGATAATAGATTAATAGAATATAATAAAAAAAATCCAAGTGCTGAAATGAACTATATTGATTACGGTTTAAGTGTGGTATCTGCAAATATTTTTGAATCATATACTAATAAATCATTTTTTGATCTCTCAAACGTTTTTCAATTTTTATCTATTCAAAAAAAACTTGTGGGTTTTGAGGTATATGAAAGATTTTATGAGATTGGCACGCTTAATTCACTTAAAGAAACTGAAGAATATATATTTAATCTAAATAAATGATCGATATCTTAATTTGAGAATAAATATTGATATAATACGCATTACCATATAGAGATTAGTATAATTAGAGACTTCCATAAATATATGTTTCGATTACCTCTTTTTTCTAAAAGTCTTATTCCAAAAAATATATTTCATAGAATTTATAGAGGGTCATACATTCTGAAATGTTTCTTACAAGGAAAAATTTTTAAAAAAATCAATTAAATCTAAAGCAATTGATATCTATAGAGAATTTCTTTCTAATAAAATGGGAATACTGCAGGTAGACATAAACAATTTAACTGATTGGAATAACCTGGAATTGAAACTTTACAAACCAACTTCTAATGCTGGTCAAGTATCTCATCTAGAATTACTTAGTATTATTGGATTAACAAAATCATTCTTAAATATGGGTCAAAATTTTTTAGAAATTGGAACATTTGATGGAAATACAACGCTAAATGTTGCTCAAAATATTCCTGACAAGTGTAAAGTAATTACTATTGATTTACCTGAAAAGACCTCAAAAACACTAAAATTTGTTTATGATAATTTATTAGTAAAAAGTAAAGATAGATCAAAAAAAAACATCTTCATTTAAAAAATGTGGAGCAAATATATCATGACTCTACAACTTATGACTTTAGTAAACTACTTTTTAATATTGCTTTTATAGATGGTGGCCACGATTATGAAACTGTCAAATCTGATACATTTAATGTTTTGAAATATATTCAACGACCAGGTATTGTTATGTGGCATGATTATGATGTTGAGTCAGAAATTGGAGATCTTCTTCATGAGCTTGTTAAAGAATATCCTATAAAGTGGATTAAACAAACCAGATTAGCTTTTTTAAAAATTAATTAAAATTATTTGAAAATTAAAATTTCTAATTTATTTATGAAAGTTGGAAACTGATTTTTTTATTAATGTTAGTCTATTATAAATTATATCAAAATTTTTTCTGAAATATGTAAATCCTGATAATATTCCAAAAATAATTTCATAATTATATTTAGCTTTAAAATGTTTTTTTAATAAAAAATTAATTATACATCTTATAATACATCCGACTATAATCTTGAATAAAACTAATTTCCAAAAAGTTTTAGGAAATAAATATTTTGATTTATAAATTATTAACCTATAAATTTCTAAAACTGGGACAGCTCTACAGACTCCACGAACATTTTCTAAAAAATATTTTTGATTTAATCTTTTTTGTTCAAATTTATGAATAAATTTTAACTGTTCCATAAATTTTACTTTGTATCCAAGCATACATATGGCAAGAGACAATTCAGTGTCTTCGCCACCAAATTCTATAGGATGCGAATGATTTATTCTTTTAGGGTTTAATTGAATTTCAAAACTTTCCTTTCTTAATTTTTTCCATACAATCATATTGATTATGCAACATGCGCCCCAAACCCAATCCTTAGCTCCTAAAGGTAATCCTATTGCATAATGTCCTTTATATTCATTGAACCAAGTTGGCAAAATTAAATTTTTATCTACAATTCCATAGGATCCTATACATCCCCAGTTAGGATCTACTAATAATTTTTCAGCCTCTTGAATATAATTTTTATCTAAAATATTATCATCATCTATAATTATAGAATAATCTCCGATAGCTTTATCTAAAGCCATTTCTAATGCGGGGGTTTTTCCTGGTTTATGGCATTTAATTAAATTAAATGTTATTTTATTCTTTTTTAAAATATTTTTTACAATTTCAATAGTTTGGTCGGAAGAATTATAATCAGCCAAAATAACCTCTATTAATCTATGATCAATTTTTTGATATACGATACTTTCTACTACTTCAGCTAATACCCGCTCACTATTTCTAGTGCATAAAACAAATGAAAATTTCATTAAAACTAAAGTTTAAATCCTGCATCAACAGCATCAGAATAAAACATTTTTACAGTATCAAGAGAGTACTCATTTAAATCATAATCAATTAAAGAGAGTTTACTTAAAATGCTATTGGTTACGGTAATTACTTGGCACCCAATTCTATCTGCTTGAAAAATATTCAATAATTCACGTGGACTAGCCCAAATCAATTCTGAGGCTGGCACTTCTTTTAAAAGTTTTACTGCTTCAGCCATTATTGGTTCGGGATCTATACCTGTATCCGCTATTCGTCCAGCAAAAACAGAAACATAACTTGGAACATTTTGATGAAGGACTGATGCAACTTCTTTTACTTGAGTTAAAGTCATTATTGCAGTTATGTTCAATTTTACTTTTTCTTTCGATAATTTCTCAATAGTTTCGTAACAAGTTTCTTTTCTTGTATTAGTTACAGGTATTTTAACATAGACATTTTCACCCCAGCTCGCAATTTCCATGGCTTGTCTTTCCATTTCTTTAAAGTCGTCTGAAAAAACCTCAAATGAGATTGGTTTTTCTTTAATTGTGTTTAAAATATCTTTGCAAAAATTCCTATAATCAGTAACTCCTTCTTTTTTCATTAAAGTGGGATTTGTGGTAAGCCCTTTGATGAATGACTTTGAGTTCATATCAAGCATATTTTTTTTATTTGCACCGTCTGCAAAAATTTTTACCTTTAGATTATTTAATTTTTTCATGCTATTTATCCTATTATTATTTTAACAGCTTCACTAAGAGATTTTACTCTATAAGTATAATTGGTTGGTTTCTTTTCTTTATAATCATAATCTATAAAAAATGTTTTACAACCTGCACTTTTACCTGCCTCAATATCTTTCCATCTATCTCCTATCATATAGCTTTTGTTTAAATCTATCTTATTGTTTAAGGCTGCAGAAATCAATAAACCAGGTTTAGGTTTTCGACAATTACAAAAATCTTCATTATCATGATAGCAAGTGTAAAATTTAGTAATTGGCAATATATTTTCAAGATAAGTATTAATTTCTTCTACATCCTCTTTTGAAATTATTCCACGAGCAACATCTGGTTGGTTAGTTACAACAAAAATTTTCCAGTTATCAAATATCAGTCTATTAAGAGACTCTTTAACATTAGGCAATATTTTAATATATTCTAATTTTCTTGCAGCGTAAGGTTTTCCATTAATAATAATTGAATTAATTATCACACCATCACGATCTAAAAAAATTGCTTTAGTCATTTATCATTAATCTTAAAATTTTTTATAAATTTTAAAATTAACTACTTTCCCATTTAGTTTGATTGGTTTTTAGTTTGGGGTGTGAAACTATTAAGTGCCAAATAACTGCCTGGAAAGCTTCTGTATGCGGAGTAATATTTTGATCATTCACAATTGGTATAATTATACATGTATCTGAATTTTGTGCAGTGTAACCTCCATCTTTACCAACTACACCTGTAATTCTGGAGCCCAATGACTTTGCATATTTTATAGCCTCAACTAAATTTACACTAATATTTTTTTCAAGACTTCCACCTCCAACTGAAAATATGAATATTAGATCTTTATTAGTTAATTTGCTTACCTTAAGCCACTCTGCAAAAATAGTTTTCCATCCTTCATCATTTGTTCTTGCTGTTAATTCAGAAACATTATCTGTTGGCGCATAACACTCAACTCCAACAATTTTTCTAAAATCATTTACAGCATGTGAGCAATTACCAGCACTACCCCCCACACCTAAAAAAAAAATACGACCATCATTTAATTTAATTTCATTAATTAAATCAACCAATTTTTCTATTTTTTTTTCATCTAATCTATCAATTATTTGATTAGCTTCATTTAAATATTTTTGTGAAAAATTCATGTCTACAATTAACTAGTTTTCATTATAATAAAATTTTTAGTTTATCAACATTACTTTTTAAATATTTTAGAGATATTAGCATCTTTAAAAAAAAAAGTATTAACTTGTTTAGCAAAAAGAATATAGTTATTTTTTTTCATAAATCTCCCTACAGGATTTTTTTGAATTTCTTGAAGGTTATTATTCAATATTTCAACTAAAATAATTTTAGGTCTATATTTTGACCAATTATTGGATTTTAATATATCTAGGTCTAATCCTTCAGCATCAATATTTAAAAAATCAATTTTTTTATTATTTGCATATTTCTTTATTATTTTTTCTAAAGGATTTACATCAATATTAACTATTCTATCTATATAATAGGAATTTCTTTGAGTATTTATTTTTTGAGCTTGTTTTTTTGAAAAGGTATTGAGAGCTGTTTCATTAAATATGTAATATTTAAGATTATCTTTTTTGCTTGAAATTCCAATTTCAAGATTAATATCTCTATATCTTAATTTATTAAATAGCTTCATACTTCCAGGCATTGCGTCAATATTAATTCCTCTCCATCCTTTTTTGTAAAATAAGTATGTATTTGAAAATCTTTTTGGATGATGGGCCCCAACATCAACATAAAAACCTTTTTTTTTATTTTCAAAAATTCTTTCTAAAACCATATCCTCACCCTCTTGTGAATAAGAAATATTTATCCATGGATCCCAATTAAAAAAATGAAATATTCGTTTTAATAAATTTTTGATATTCACAATAATTATTCGATAAAATGTATATATCAATTGTATGAAATTAAAAACTATTTGTTTTGATATAGATAATGTAATTTGTAAAACTGACCGTTTAAGAGATTATTCTAAATCAGTTCCAATAAAAAAGAATATTAAAATAATTAACAAAGCTTATGATAATGGTTACAATATTATTTTGTACACAGCACGCTATATGGGAAGATGTAATGGAAACTTAAAAGATGTGGAAAAAAAAATTAAACCACTAACTTTAAGACAATTAAAAAAATGGGGCGTCAAATACAATAAGATTTATTTTGGAAAACCAAGTTTTGATTTGTTTATAGATGATAAATCAATTTTTTTTAAAAGAAACTGGCAAATTTATTTAAAAAAAAAATTAATTTTATAGTTATAATTTTTAATTTCTAAAAAAATATTCATGCTTTGAAAGATAATAATCTGATATTCTTGATTTTCCATACGATAACAAGGAGCAGACACCTTTATCACGAATTTTTTTTTGCAAAGATGTAAAAGGTGGAACATTATCTGATAACATACCTTCTAGCTCTTTTGCTGCCATAAAAATCTCCTCACTGGTTGGCATGTGAAGAATATAGAAATCATCAAAGGTGTTAAAGCCATTATCAGGACCATAAGTGCAAAGATATAAGTGTTGAATTTTTGCATTAAATTTTTTGGATTTTCGAGAAAGTAATGTGGGCAAAACAATTTTTCGTTGTCCAAAATGTTGGCTAATATGATGAACATTTATTACTAATAAAGGTTTATCAAAACAACTTGCAATTTCACAGAATCCAGACCCTGAACTAATCACTAAAGAGCAATGCCCAATAAGAAGAAAATCATTTACTGCTGATGCATACTTTGAGTTTGCGTAATTAATTATAGATTTATTATAAAAAATTCTTGGAAATTGCTCTCTACCTGCAAAAACAATTTGATAATGTTGATCCTGAAAATGTTTTATAGTCCTTAAAAGTAAATCTGGGTTTAAAGGTTTTAATGTACCATTGGTGCTATTGTCTTTGATTTGAATAATTATATATTTTTTTACTATATTTAAGTCTTGCATTAATTTATTTTTACTTTCACGATAATGATACAGTTTATTTTTGTTTAGATAAAATTTTTGGTTCTTACTCATCAATTTTGATCTTTTTTTTGTCAAATTATTGTATGTAATACGGTGTGAATTGTTTCTTCCCAAAACATAATTTACATGGCTTACCCCTCCATCAATAGAAATAGATGGGTGTTGTATGGCAACAAATGTAAGAAATATTCTCTTAATACCACCAAATAATATTTTAAAATTTTCATTTTCAAATAAATGATAAGCATCTCCTAAAATTTCTTTTCTAGATGTTGTAAACCATATTATTGAGGATGAGTATTTACCTTCTAAATGTTGTAATTCCCTTAGATAATTAATTTCAGCATAAATATGACCGACAGAATAATTGCAATCATTATTTATACTTATAAAAATTTTTTTTTTTTTTAAAATTCTTGCCACAATTAATATTGGGATTGAAAAATAATTCGCTAGTTTTTTATTATTATAAAAAAATTCTGATGAGGGATCTATGAGACATTTATTTTTTCTATATTTTTTAGATAAAAAGTATCTAATTAAGTGAATTATAGCTCTAAAATATAATTTTTTAATTTTTTGCTTTTCTTTTATTTTTTTTTTTATAAAATTTTTTAAATAATAAATCATTTTGTTTTTGCATCGAAATATTTTTCTCATCAATAATAACTTTAATTAATTATTAATTAGTAAATAGACTCAATAAAATTATATTAAGTTTATTTTTTAAATTCATATTGAATAGATTAATTAATCGATAAATCATCACAAAAAATAATAATTAATTTTTGATTGGAATAGACGTCTTTCTATTCTTAATTTCATCAGAATCATTTGAGTATAAACCAAGATACCATCTTCCACTTTTTGATCTAAAATTAACATTATTTTTTTTTAATTTTGATTTATTGATTGTTTTTACTCCGTGCATTAGTGTTGCATAACCAAACCCTAAGTCACCTTGATCTATATGATCTTCTAAATCAATGATTTCCTTTTTATTATTGAGTAGATAAAAACCACCTTCTTGATAATCTCCATCTTTCTCTCTTTTACTCATATACAAAGAAATAAATAATTTTTGGTTATGGTCAGGGTCACAATGCAAATCCATCTTTCCTCCAGATGGATATTTCAAAATTTGTATTCTATCAACAACTCCATCTCTTGGTGTGTTGTTTTCAAATTCATTATAATACCTACCACCTAAAAATTTTAATAATCTCCATTTGTCATAAATTTCAGGGAATAATTTATATGGATCACCATTCCAATTAAAAAAATATGCAGAATGTTTTATCACATTAACAGCATATAAATTAGACACTCCTTGATCAATTACTCTGTGAAAATCTGGGCAGCCATCTAACATTTGATGAAAATTTGATGATTTTGATGAAACAAAATGATTAAAACTATTTTTTAGTTTACTTATGAACTCTTTAGTATAACAAGATTTAATTAAGAAAACTTTTCCATCCAAAATTTCGTTTACTGTATTTTTTAAACTTCCTTCGTTCTTGAATCTCTCACAAAAATTTTTAAAATTTTCTTTTACAATACCGGTACAATAATTAGGTTTAGTTTTTGTTTTCTCAATATCATCCCAAATATAATCAATTTTTTTGTTTTTAATAAAATTCAACATTTTTAAAAAAAATAGATTTTAACTTAAAAAAATCAACTTAAATTAAGCGATTTAGGCGTAGTAAAGTAAAAATCCCCCTTATATTTAGTCAATTTAAAAATTTCCATCCATTCTTTTTTGTGTAAGACAGTTGTTCCTA
>Ga0181553_10004056_pt1 | contig 12574 bp, 8 predicted proteins | sample 011ome_17_FD_133753 | JGI IMG/M metagenome (GOLD analysis project Ga0181553, IMG submission 133753) | Coastal salt marsh microbial communities from the Groves Creek Marsh, Skidaway Island, Georgia - 011502XT metaG (megahit assembly) | ecosystem: Environmental > Aquatic > Marine > Intertidal zone...
ACCGTAGGTATTGGAATGGCGGCCTCGATGGGACAGCTTCTCCTCACTGCGGGGACCAAGGGTAAGCGCTACATCACCCCGAACGCCAGGGTCTTGCTCCACCAGCCCCACGGCGGTTTCGGCGGGACAGCGAGCGATATTCAGACCCAGGCGCACCTCATCAATGACATGAAGAAGCGCCTCGCTCAAATCACCGCGGATGCCACCGGCAAGAGCGTGGAGCAGATCATGGAGGATGGCGACCGTGACCGCTGGTTCTCCGCTGATGAGGCACTCGAGTACGGGTTTGTGGATCACATCCGCGCCTCCGCCAGCGACGTCGTCGGTGGCGGCGGGACCGACCAGGGCAAGAAGAAGTAGGCGAATTTCATGGAGATAATGACACCCCAATCTGGTTCGAGAGCCGCAACTCCGGAGAGCCGTTACATTCTGCCGAGCTTTGAGGAGCGCACGAGCTACGGTTTCAAGCGACAGGACCCTTACGCCAAGCTGTTCGAGGACCGCATCGTGTTCCTCGGTGTCCAGGTCGATGACGCCTCCGCAGATGATGTGATGGCTCAGTTGCTGGTGCTCGAGAGCCAGGACCCCGACCGTGACATCGTCATGTACATCAACTCTCCGGGTGGCTCGTTCACCGCGATGACCGCGATTTACGACACCATGCAGTATGTTCGCCCCCAAATTCAGACGGTCGTCCTGGGCCAGGCTGCGTCCGCTGCAGCTGTCATCCTCGCTGGCGGAGAGCCGGGTAAGCGTCTGGCTCTACCCAACTCGCGAGTGTTGATTCACCAGCCCATGATGGGAGAAGCCGGTCGTGGGCAGGCATCGGATATTGAAATCCAAGCGAAAGAGATTGCTCGCTTGCGTGAATGGCTCGAAGAGACGCTCTCTCGCCACTCGAATAAGAGCATCGAGGAAGTCAACCGTGACATCGATCGTGACAAGATTCTCACCGCTCAGGAAGCGCTGGAATACGGGCTCATTGACCAGGTGCTCTCGACACGAAAGTCAGCGGGTACGACGTCCCCGGCCAAAGGCCCTGAGGCCGTAGCCGCTAGCTAGTTCCCGTTTCTTTTCTGGCGCACCCGCCAGACCACCCACACAACGACAGCAATGCTGACGATGCTGAGAAACCCGACGATCAAAATCGGGTCACGAGGTTCCTCCTCGGCCACAATGCTCTCTGAACTACTTGCTGTGACGACTGTTTCAGCGCTGGACTCCTCGGTGGCTTGTTCCCTCGCTACACCGCACTCGGCAGGAGTCTCGTAACCCATCGCCGGTTGGTGTGACGCAGCGGGAGCAAACTCAAACGTGTAACTCTCGGACAGGCTGTGACCATCGGCGGAAACAAACTGGTAGACGATTTCGTAGGTTCCTGCTTCTCCCAGTTCGACGCTGGACGAGAGAGTCCGCTCCTCCACGGTGTGGCAACCATCGCCGTAGTAAAGACCTTGGCTATCGCGGACCACAATGCCAAAACCTTGCCCATCACCGGCCAAGTCGAGGTAGAGGTCGTTACTGGTGATCGAAATGTCGACCGGACTCTCGGTCACCGTCGAATCAGGCTCGGGGGTGTAGTTCTCAACCACGTTGTGCGCGAGAGCAGAAGCCCCTCCAAAAATGAAGGCATACATGAGGAAAGCCCCGAGGATTGGGGTGACGAACAGGTTGCGCACAGACGGTGTCATGAGAGCTCCAGTCTATTCTCGCCACACCCTGGCGGCCTGTGGAATGTCCGCGAGGGAGTTCCCCTCAAAAGGTAAGCTCCAAGAAGTTGCTGACCACTGTTCTAGCGGAGGGTTCTATGGCGCGCACCGGTGATTCGGGCGAGCTTTTGAAGTGCTCGTTTTGCGGAAAGACCCAAAAACAGGTCCAGCAACTGATCGCTGGACCTGGTGTCTACATCTGTGACGAGTGCGTGGAGCTGTGCAACGAAATCATCGATGAGCGCCAATCTGAGGGTCGTGAGACCGCGAGCGCTGATTTTGAACTTCCCAAGCCAAAGGAAATCTATGACTTCCTCGAGGAATACGTCATTGGTCAGGAGGAGGCAAAGAAATCTCTCTCCGTAGCGGTGTATAACCATTACAAGAGAGTCCGCGCTTCAGCCTCACCGCATGCCGTCGATTCCGCCGAGGATGTCGATATTCAAAAGAGCAACATCCTGCTCATTGGGCCAACCGGCTGCGGTAAGACGTATTTGGCACAGACCCTGGCGAAACGTCTGAATGTCCCTTTCGCCGTCGCGGATGCCACAGCGCTCACGGAGGCAGGCTATGTCGGTGAGGATGTGGAGAACATTCTCTTGAAGCTCATTCAAGCGGCGGACTATGACGTCAAGCGCGCCGAAATGGGGATTATCTACATCGACGAGGTGGACAAGATTGCCCGCAAAGCAGAGAACCCCTCAATCACACGGGACGTTTCGGGTGAAGGTGTCCAACAGGCGTTGCTGAAGATTCTTGAGGGAACGGTCGCCGCTGTTCCGCCCCAGGGTGGACGGAAGCATCCTCAACAGGAATTCATCCAAATCGACACCACGAATGTGTTGTTTATTGTCGCGGGAGCTTTCGCGGGGCTCGAGGACATCATTTCTCAGCGGGTGGGTCGACACGGAATTGGTTTTGGTGCGCCCCTGCACAGCAAGGATGCGCAGGAGAACGTCTTCAGTCAGGTGCTACCCGAGGACCTCCACAAGTTTGGCCTGATCCCTGAGTTCATCGGGCGCCTTCCGGTGGTGACCACCGTCGCTCCGCTGGATCAGTCGGCGCTCATCGACATCCTGACGGGTCCCAAGAATGCTTTGGTGAAGCAGTATCAGAGGATGTTTGTCCTCGATGGTGTTCAGCTCGAGTTTGAGAAAGAAGCTCTGGAAGAGATCGCTGATTTGGCCTCTGAGCGCCAGACCGGTGCACGCGGTTTGCGGGCCATCTTGGAAGAAGTGTTGGGGCCCATCATGTTTGACATCCCCTCCAACGAGAACATCGAGCGCGTGGTCATTACGAAGGATGCCGTCGTGGGCACCTCCGCCCCTGTCGTGGTGCAAAAGCCCGCCCCTCGGCGAGAGAAGTCCGCTTAGCCTCGAAGAGTGACGCCGTTGTCGAGTGTGACGACGGGCCGATTTTCAAGCCAGGTCAAAGTCCAGCGAAGCGTTTCTCGCTACTCGTCATTCAACGTGGCCTCGATCGTTTCCATCTCAGCGATGAGAGAACCCGGAAGTGAGGAGGGAGCTTTCCCCACGGAGAAGCGACTACCGAGTTGCACGGCTAGTCCAGTTCCTTCTCATAGGTGACCCAGGTCGTTGCGGTTGCCACGGTGTCATAGAGGCGCCGTGCGCGATCGTTATCGGAGGCGGTGATCCAGCGCAGTGTTCCTCCACCGCGAGCGCGCGCAAAGTCCTCAATCGCCGAAATAAGCACTGTGGCAACACCGTGTCCTCGACTGTCGGGGTCGGTGAAGAGATCATCGAGGAACCATCCCGAACCTGCAGTGAACGTGTCGTGTTGGAAGCGAAGGTGGGCAAAGCCGACCACAGTGTTGTCCATCTCAGCAACAAAACATCGCAGCGGATGCTCGGCCTCCATCAGCCACGCCCAGACTCCCTCCACTATGTCTGGGGTGAAGCTCTCGCGGTAAAAAACTCCGTAGGCGAGGAATAATTCCTCCCACCGTTCCCGGTCTTGAGGGCCTACGGGCCTCACCCGAGGAGAAACGGAATCACTCATCGAGGGAGCCCCATTCAATGTCACTGATGGAGACGCTGTCAGATTCCAGCCACGACAGGGTCTGAATCTTTCCCACCGCCATGAGATCTGATTCCGCGAGGCGCAAGCGTGCGGGTGCGGTCAGCGTCGCCGAGACAATGGGCATTTTTTGGGCAACCTGCTGGTCTGTCTTGGAGCGTCGGATGGTAACCAGTGCCTCACTGGCTAAGGAAAGGAGACCATGGTGGTCCTCGGTGGAGGACGTGGGGAGGTCGTCTGCGCGTGGCCAGGACGAGGTGTGCACGCTGCCTTCGTGGGTCCAGGACCACACCTCTTCCGTGGCGAAGGGAATGACCGGTGCGAACAGCCGGACGAGAGCGTCGATGGCGAGTCGCAGCGCCGTGACCGCACTTGTCCGATCGGCTCCTTCGCCGGTGTAGGCGCGATCCTTGACCAGTTCCAGGTAGTCATCGGTGAATGTCCAGAAGAACGTTTCTGCGAGCTCCAGCGCCCGAGCGTGGTCGTAGGAGTCATACGCCGCCGTAGCCTCGGTAATTACTCGGCCAAGCTCACGCACCATGTCGAGGTCGAGCGGGTGCGTGATCTCGCCGGGGGCGCCCTCGAAGCTATACACAAACTTGGCGGCGTTCAGCACTTTGATGGCAAGGCGGCGGCCGATTTTGATTTGTTTCGGGTTTTGCGGATCGAAAGCCGCGTCTGTTCCAAGGCGGGAGGAGGCGGCCCAGTACCGCACTGCATCGGAGCCGTGCTCGTCCAGCATCGATTGGGGCGTGACGACGTTGCCTTTCGATTTCGACATCTTCTTGCGATCGGGGTCGACTATGAAGCCCGAAATACCGGCGTTCTTCCACGGGATTGAGCCGTGCTCAAGCTCTGCTCGCAGCATGGTGGAGAACAACCAGGTCCGAATAATGTCTTGGCCCTGTGAGCGCAGGTCATAAGGGAACACGAGGGAGAAGAGTTCTTCGTCGCTTCCCCACCCGCCAGCGAGCTGCGGCGTCAGACTGGATGTGGCCCAGGTGTCCATAATGTCGAGCTCCCCGATGAACCCTCCCGGGGTTCCCCTCTGGTCTTCACTGAAGCCTGGGGGAGTATCACTCGAGGGATCAACGGGAAGCTGGTCGATCGCCGGTGTTATGACCTCACCGTCGATGGGGTTGCCGTAATCATCGAGGGGATACCAGACGGGAATGGGAACACCGAAGAATCTCTGACGGGAGATGAGCCAGTCACCGGAGAGACCGTTGACCCAGTTCTCGTATCGAACCCTCATGAAATCGGGGTGAAAGGCAACTTCCTGGCCACGACTGATGAGGCGATCCCTCAGGTCATCGTCTCGGGCGCCGTTTTGGATATACCACTGGCGAGTGGTCACAATCTCGAGAGGTTTGTCGCCTTTTTCGAAAAACTTCACGGGGTGCACCATGGGATCAGGCTCCCCTTGGAGGTCACCGGATTCACGCAAAAGGTCGACGATGCCGGCTTTGGCGCTAAAGACGGTCTTTCCGGCCAGTTGTGAATACGCATCGATTCCTGCCGGTGACTGAATCCAGGCAGGTGTTTCGGTGAGGACGCGGCCGTCTTTGCCGAGGATGGGACGCGTCTCGAGGGAGAGCTCGCGCCACCAGATCACGTCGGTGACATCACCAAAGGTACAGACCATCGCTATTCCTGTGCCCTTGTCTTGCTGGGCTAGGTGGTGGGCGACAATCGGAACTTCGACACCAAATAGTGGCGAGGTGACGGTCTTACCAAAGAGAGGTTGGTAGCGCTCGTCATCGGGATGAGCGACGAGTGCCACACAGGCGGGTATGAGTTCTGGACGGGTGGTGACGATAGTCACATCGTCGATCCCGACACCGTGAAAGGTCACCTTGTGGTAGGCGGAAGGTTGTTCGCGATCCTCTAGTTCGGCTTGTGCGACTGCGGTCCGGAAGGTGATGTCCCACAGCGTGGGTGCGTCTGCTCGGTAAGCCTCACCGCGCTCTAAGTTCTTGAGAAAAGCAGACTGAGCAACTCGTTGAGAATTGTCATCGATTGTTCGATACGTCAGTGACCAGTCCACGCTGAGACCAAGGGTTCGCCACAGGTCCTCGAACTGTTTTTCATCCTCCACCGTGAGTTTTTCGCACAGTTCAATGAAGTTTCGTCGACTCACGGGAACCTGATCGCCGGGTTTGGAGCCATCTTTCGTCGCGCCCGCCTCCAGAGGTGGCACAAAATCTGTGTCGTAGGGGAGTGACGGGTCGCAGCGCACTCCGTAATAGTTCTGAACTCGGCGCTCCGTCGGAAGACCGTTATCGTCCCAGCCCATGGGGTAGAAGATTTCTTTGCCTCGCATGCGGTGATACCGCGCTTGCAAGTCCATATGGGTGTAGCTAAAGACGTGCCCGATGTGGAGGCTTCCCGATGCTGTCGGAGGGGGAGTATCCACGGCAAAAAGGTGCTCTTTACCGCGTTGCAGAGCCGACTCTCGATTGAAGCGATAGGTGCCGTGAGCGTCCCACCGGGTGCCCCAGGTTTCTTCGAGACCTTCGAGAGCCGGTTTGTCAGGGATAGATCCGCTCATGGGCACCTTCTTCGCTATAGGCGGCACCGCGTCCACTGTGCCTTGGTATGTGCCCCCATGCTACAAAAAAATGGGGTTCTGGGTCTCTTCGTATAACCCAGAACCCCACATTCGAGTACCTACTGACTCGACCTCGCATACGCGGGTTCCGCGCGGCGAAGCGCCATGCGTCCGGCCTGAAGGGTGGCCAGAAGCGTAATTACCGAGAGTCCTGCAAGGACGACCGCGGGGTGCCACCAGGCATTTCCGGTGGCTTCGCCGATGGTGAGTGTCACCGCAGGCACGAAGCCGGAGACAACTGCCGCAATCGAGTAGGCGAAGCCCAGTGCTGAGTAGCGGTAGCGCTCATCGAAGAGGTCGCTGTAGACCCCACCGAGTGCGGCCCAGCTCATGGTGGGCAGGATTCCACCGATGAGCATCATGGCAACCAGGACACCAAAGTTCGCAAACTGGAGGAAGTAGTAGATCGGGAACGCCACGAGGAGAGTTCCGAGTGCTCCCCAGGCGACAACGCTGGAGGATCCGATGCGCATCGCCCACGCCCCAAAGAGGGGAATGGTGATCAGCTGCAAAAGCCCACCGATAGTGGTGGCGATGAGCAGTTCGTAATACGCGAAGCCCAACTGGACCACTCCGTAATTGATGGTGTAGGTGTTCATCAGGGAGTAGGAACCAATTCCCAGCAGCGCAACACCCACGGCGATGAAAATCGCGAAAGGCTGCTGGGCGAGAAGCGTGAGGAACGGAACTTTGGGGCGACGCTCGCGCTTAACCACGTCTTCGAACACGGGGGTCTCGGTAATGGCGAGACGCAAGTAGAGCGACACCAAGAGCAGCGGAATCGCGGTCCAGAACGGGATTCTCCACGCCCACTCGACGATTTCGTCGGTGGTCAAAGCAAGCGTCAACCAGATGAAAGCCGTGGCGGAAAGGATCGAGCCAATTGGGGACCCCAGCTGAGGCATCGCTGCTGCGAAGGCTCGCTTCGCCCCAGATTCGTGCTCGGTGGCGACGAGGACAGCTCCACCCCACTCACCTCCGAGCGAGATTCCCTGCAGGAGGCGAAGAATCACGAGGATTGCAGCACCGAACCAGCCGGCTTGATCGTAGGTGGGGAGGACACCAATGAGGCCGGTGGCCACACCCATCATGGTGACCGTCACGATAAGCGTCTTCCGTCGACCGATCCGATCGCCGATGTGACCGAAGACGATGGCGCCCACCGGCCTGATGATGAAGGCCAGAGCAATCGATAGGAAGGCGGCCAGGGTCCCTCCAAACCCACCGAGCGGGTCAAAGAACAGTGGGCCGACAAAGAACGCCGCGAAGTAGGCGTAAATGTAGAAGTCGTAGGACTCGAGGGATGTCCCCACAAGGGACGCCCATCGGGCTTTTCTCGCCATTACCGGATCGGTCTGAACCATGCGTCTCCTCCTGGAAAGTCGCTACAGTGTAATTATTGGACTAAGTACAAAAAACAGATACTACTTCAACTATAGGGGACACCATGACTGGCAAAGACCGAGGTCGACCGCAAACAGTGTCGCTAGTCGCCCTTGAGGATGCCGCTGGTGAGCTGTTTCTGGAACAGGGTTACCGTGAGACCAGCATCGACGACATTGCCCAGCGTGCAGGGATATCCCGTGCAAGTTTCTTCAACCACTGCGCCACAAAATCCGACGTTCTCTGGGTTGATGCAGATATCGCGTTGGACACCGTGGAGAAGAAACTCCGACACGGTGTGAGTCTGGCCGAGGCGCTCCAGTCGGTCGCTGCATCCCATCCCCATGACCGGATTCCCTTGATTGCGACCCAAGCTGAGGCGATGGGGCTTGGTCCAGCGCTTGCCGAGAGTGCTGGTGTGCGCGTTGCCAGGCTCCAGGCCGCGGTAGTGAGCGCCGGAGTAGACCCTGCAGACGTGTGGCTCGTGACGGGGGTGCTCATCGGTGTGGCACACGAGTGGGCCACGGGAAGCTCCCCCCGCTCTCCTCTCAGTGAGCTCCTGGAAGAGAGACTCGCGCCCCTTCGATCGATTGTTGGCTCGAAGACACGGGCAACCCTGTTCTAGACTGTGGGGCAGAGCGTTGAACCGGCTATCACCGGTGAGCTACCGGAAGAACAGAATCGCAGATTCCCAGTAGAACCGGTCGGGTTGGTCCGTTATCGCCTGACATGAAGTGGCTTGAGCGATGCTCGAGCAAACGAGGTGGTACCGCGCGTGAGTTCTCATGCGTCCTCGTAGCTGTTTCCACCCGTGTCAGAGAGATGAAACCCCATGGCTTTCCCCCGTCACCTTCCCGGTTCCTCTGTGGACCCCAGCCCGAGTTTTCCGGCCATCGAGCACCGAGTTCTGGCCGATTGGAAGGCGGGGGACACCTTCCAGAAGTCGGTGAGTCAGCGGGAGGGCTGCGATGAGTGGGTCTTCTACGACGGCCCTCCCTTTGCCAACGGTCTTCCCCACTATGGCCACCTCCTCACCGGGTACGCCAAGGACGTGTTTCCGCGTTTTCACACGATGCGCGGTAAGCAGGTTCATCGCCGGTTCGGCTGGGATACCCATGGTCTGCCCGCGGAGCTCGAGGCGGAACGTCAACTGGGAATTACCGACAAGAGCCAAATCGAGGACATGGGAATTGGAGCCTTCAATCAGGCTGCGAGGGAGTCGGTCCTGCGCTACACCGCGGAGTGGCAAGACTATGTGACGCGTCAAGCCCGATGGGTGGATTTTGACAACGACTACAAGACGTTGGACATCACCTTCATGGAGAGCGTCATCTGGGCGTTCAAGCAGCTCTACGACAAAGGACTTGCATACGAGGGTTATCGCGTCTTGCCCTACTGCTGGCGGGACCAGACTCCTCTGAGCAACCATGAGCTTCGGATGGATGACGACGTCTACAAACCACGTCAGGATCAATCCGTCACCGTGACGTTCCCGCTGCACGGAGATAAGGCCACTGCTGCCGGGCTGGAGGGAGTGCTGGCTCTGGCGTGGACGACAACGCCGTGGACCTTGCCCACTAACCAGGCCCTGGCCGTAGGGCCTGACATCAGGTATGCCCTGGTGCCTGCAGGACCCGACGCTGCCCACCCCGGTGCAACCTATCTACTCGCCGAGGACACCATCCAGAACTATCGCAAGGAATTGGGGTACCCCGAGGTTGCCGACGCGGTGGCTGCCATCAGCAGAAAAATCACAGGCTCCGAACTGGGGGGCATCGAGTACGAAAGGGTCTTCGACTATTACGCGGATCGGGAAAAGTGGGGCCTCGAGAACGCCTGGCAAATTTTGATTGCAGACTATGTCGCCACAGGTGAGGGAACGGGAATCGTTCACCAAGCACCCGCGTATGGTGAGGACGACCAGGTGACCTGTGCTGAAGCAGGAATTCCTGTCATCATTTCGGTCGATGACGCTGGTCGCTTTCTCGACACCGTCACTGACGTGGCGGGGATGCAGGTCTTCGAGGCCAACAAGACGCTCACCGGTCTTCTGCGCCAGAGCGGTCGCCTCTTCGCCGAGCGCTCCTATGACCACTCATACCCGCACTGCTGGCGGTGTCGCACACCGCTGATCTACAAGGCAGTATCCAGCTGGTTTGTCCGCGTGACAGAAATTCGAGACCGGATGGTGGAGCTCAACCAGGACATTAATTGGGTTCCCGCGAACGTCAAAGACGGCCAGTTTGGGAAGTGGCTGTCGAACGCCAGGGATTGGTCGATTTCGAGAAACCGCTACTGGGGCTCTCCGATTCCGGTGTGGAAGAGCGACAACCCGGAATTCCCCAGGGTCGATGTGTACGGATCCCTCGAGGAGCTCGAGCGCGATTTCGGGGTGAAGCCCGATGACCTGCATCGCCCGGCCATTGATGAGCTCGTCCGCCCTAACCCCGATGACCCGAGTGGCCAGTCGACGATGCGCCGAATTCCCGATGTGCTCGATGTGTGGTTTGACTCGGGCTCAATGCCCTTTGCCCAAGTGCACTACCCCTTCGAGAACCATGACTGGTTTGATTCGCATAATCCGGCTGATTTCATCGTCGAGTACATCGGACAAACCCGTGGCTGGTTCTACACGATGCATGTTCTTGCGACTGCCCTTTTCGACCGGCCCGCGTTCCAGCAGGTGATCTCACACGGCATCGTTTTGGGATCAGATGGCCAGAAAATGTCGAAGAGTTTGCGAAACTACCCCGATGTGTCCGAGGATTTTGAGCGTGATGGGGCCGACGCCATGCGCTGGTTCCTGATGTCGAGCTCGGTCATCCGCGGGGGAAACCTCGTGGTGACCGAGGAGGGTATTCGCGAGGGCGTGCGTCAGTTCCTGTTGCCCTACTGGAGTACCTATTACTTCCTGAGTTTGTACATCGGCGACCACACGCCGGCGTGGCGCACTGATTCACCCCATGTCCTCGATCGCTACATCCTGGCCAAAACCAGGAAGCTCATTGACGAGGTCACCCAAGAGTTTGAGTCCCTAGACTCACCGATGGCGGCGGCGGCGTTGCGAGACTTCGCCGATGTGCTGACCAATTGGTATGTCCGAAGGAGCCGGGAGAGGTTCTGGGACGGTTCTGACACGGACGCGCTCGACACCCTCTATACCGTGTTGGAAACGCTGTCGCGACTCGCCGCACCCCTCGCACCTCTGGTGACCGAAGAAGTGTGGCGCGGTCTCACGGGTGAAGAAAGCGTTCACCTCACCGATTGGCCAGAAGCGTCCTCGTTCCCCGAGAACGATGAGCTGGTCACGACCATGGACACAGTCCGCGACGTCGCCTCAGCGGGATTGGCTGTCCGAAAAGCTCATGGCCTTCGGGTACGTCTGCCCCTGACCTCACTGACCATCGTGACCAACAATGCCGCTGGCGTGACCGAGTTTCTCGATATTTTGGCCGAAGAGCTCAACGTCAAGGAGGTTGTCACCCGAGAACTCGATGACCAGGTCGCCCAGGAGTTAGGAATCGGGAAAAAACTTCTACCCCACGCTCGAGAGCTGGGTCCCCGCGTTGGGGCACAAGTCCAAAGCATTATTCAGGCAGCAAAGGCCGGGGACTGGGCGATGGACATCGGTGGTGTCACGGTCGCGGGAATTGCCCTCGAGGAGGGGGAGTACTCACTGGAGTTCACCTCGGAAGGTGAAGACACGGCCGTGCAGTTCCTCGACAATGGAGGCTTTGTGCTGCTCGATACCACGGTGACTCCTGAGCTAGCGGCCGAAGGCTTAGCCCGAGATGCGATTCGAGCAATTCAGCAAGAGCGTAAGAACGCGGGTCTGGATGTGTCAGATCGCATTTCGACGACGGTCGAAGCAGACCCGGTGGCGAGCGCAGCCCTCCGTGAGCACCAGGACATGGTGTGTGCGGAGACGCTTTCGATAGCCTTTGAGCTCACAGAACTGTCCGCGAGTGACGATGCGTTGCCGGTGGGAGAGAACTCTCACATTCGTGTGAAAGTCTCGAAGAGTGGCTGACACTCCCGCAGAGGACCGTCGCGCAGCGTCTGCTGTCGCTGAAGCCCTCTACGCTCGCATCGGCGAGGCCACCCCTCACAGACGCCTGGAGGCTACCAGGCGAGCGGTCGAACTCTTGGGCGATCCGCAGCGGATGTATGGCGTCATTCATATTGCCGGCACCAACGGAAAGACCTCTACCGCTCGCATTACGGAGAGCCTGCTTCGGGCCCACGGTTTGAGGGTGGGGCTCATGACCTCGCCTCACCTGCACCGACTCAACGAGCGCATCATGATTGATGGTGAACCCATCGCCGATGGAATGCTCGCCGATAACTGGGCCGATGTTGAGCCGGTTCTCCAGATGGTCGATGCCGAGCTACTGGCAAACTCTGAACCTGCGCTGAGCTTCTATGAAGCGCTCACTGTCCTGACCTTTGCGTGCTTTGCCGACGCTCCGGTTGACGTTGCGGTCATCGAGGTCGGTATGGGTGGCGAGTGGGATGCCACGAACGTCGTGGTCGCCGATGTTGCGGTGCTGACCCCCATCGCGATGGATCATGCCGAGATTCTGGGAGACACAATCCGAGAGATTGCGCGCACCAAAGCGGGAATTGTGAAGCCTGCCTCTCGAGTAGTCAGCGCTCATCAAAGTGACGACGCCATGGAGGAAATTCTCCGGGCCACTGAGCTTTCCGAGGCAACCTTGCGTGTCCTGGGGCGCGATTTCTACCTGATGAGTGTCGAGCAGGCAGTCGGAGGTCAAGTCCTCTCTGTGTCAGGGATTGCCGGCGAATATCGCAGTCTCACTCTTCCGCTTTTCGG
>Ga0181553_10004057_pt1 | contig 12572 bp, 13 predicted proteins | sample 011ome_17_FD_133753 | JGI IMG/M metagenome (GOLD analysis project Ga0181553, IMG submission 133753) | Coastal salt marsh microbial communities from the Groves Creek Marsh, Skidaway Island, Georgia - 011502XT metaG (megahit assembly) | ecosystem: Environmental > Aquatic > Marine > Intertidal...
ATGTCATCATGCTCTTCTTCATGATCATCCATTTCGCCGTCTTTGTCGAAATCCATTTCGTCTTCTGCTGGTGCTTCGTCTGCAATATCCTTCATCATAGCGTCTGTTGCATCTCCGCCCACTTCTTCGACTGATTCTTCTTCAAAGTTTTCTTCAACTTTGTCTTCTTTTTCAGACTCATCTGCATCTGTTGCTTCTTCAACTTCGTCTTCTTTAGACTCTTCAGTTGCTTCAGCAGTTGCTTCAGTAGTTTCTTCTACTGCTTCTTCGTCTGCTTTTTCCTCAGACTCAATAAGTCCTTGGTAAATTTCTTTTGATTTCTCAACCACGATATCGTGGAAAAGTTCTTCTGCTTTATCTTTGTCTTCATTGACTAGAAGATCAAGCAGTTGTTCAAATTTGCTTGTATCTGACATTGTTTTTCTCCTTAAATTATATTGTTGGCAAGGCTGTCCCTTGTATTTACGAAAAAACCACTTTTACCACTAGAAATAGGCTCATTTTCATGGTTTTTGCAAATCATCGGGTTTTTTGAGTCTAAATTCAAGTTCATCATAGTCTATATTGCGTATATTATCGTAATTGTTAAGTTGTGCTGGACAAAATTCTCCAACTTTAGTTACCCGAAAAAACTGAATGTGGGTGTGAGTCCTGATTACATTTTCAGTTTGTCTGAGCCAATTGCCATAATATGTTGCTGGTTCTTTGGATTTTTTGTAGTTTTGTGTGTCTGCAAATATGTTATTAAACTTTTTACCATTGTTTAACCCCATAAAATCAAAGCCTAGTATGTATATAGACTTGTGATTGTCATCTGCGGCTTTTGCTAGTGCTGTAGGACCGCTACTCCAACCTCTGCTAGGTTGAAAATAGTTTAAATTAGTATAATCTTTATACCCATTATTGTAATTTGTCCATACAACATGATTATGGTGATAACCATCTGCGACAATTTCATGTACCATCTTTGGATCAACTGCAATCAAGACATCAGGTTCAAAATTTCTATAGACTGCATTACAGGCATAGATAATTCCTTTGCCACGCATCTTTTCTAAATCAAAATGTTGTCTTGAGGTACCGTTACCCAATACGAATGCTGTGTTCATATCGGTATTTAAACAGTTTTATTAAAGGGCAGTTTCTTCTTGAGCAGGTTGTCCGTACATAAGTTGCACAAACTCTAATTCTTTTGCTTGTTCAACTTCTCTTGCTTCTGCTGTGCGTCTGATTTGATTTAATTGTTCTAGTGTAAGTCTAGTTTTTCTAGTATCACTAGGTTTTATTACAGAAATATCTCTTTGAGCATCGAAACGTTTGTCGTCCTCAAATTCTGTAGCGTTTTTATCAAAATAAAAAAATTCTTTTAACAACATAATCTTATTTACCTTAAACTGTGTCGCCACCTGGTGTGGTATCTGTGTCAGTAGCGTCTGGAGCCGGATCTGGTGAGTCAGCATCTGGTTCTGTAGTGCCTAGTGTATCTAAATCAGATTGAATACCGCTTGGTGTAACTCCTGCGCCACGCATTTCTGTTCCTGCACTTGACTTGTTAAACTGTTCATTGGTGTTTTCTTCACGCCACATTGCTTCGTTTTCTGCAACTTCTTCTTGTGATAGTCCTAAGAAACGTTTCAATGCAAAACGTTTGCTCATATATGGTACTTCTTGTAGTGAAGCAAATGTGTTTACTCTTGCATTATCCATTTCACTTTGTCTATATGAAGCAAAGTTTTGTGGTGGATTCATTCTAAGATCAAATAGATTGTTGTCAATGTTTACTCCTTTGGCATTCATAAACATTTTAAACTCTCTATCAAAAATGTATGCAACTAAATTTTGTAGTCTTACACAATATTTGTTGAATCTTAATTCTTGAATATAAGCAGTGCCTACCCTACCGTCGTTATACTGTGCGGCAGAATCATCTGCACCGGTAGGTAAGTAAGAACTTGGAATACGTAAACCACGGAATAACTTGTTAGTAAAATATTTTAAGTCATCTATTTCGCCTAAGTTAGTACCGCCTGGTAGTGTTTCTACTTTAGATCCTCTTCCTTCCGCTGTTTGTGGGAAGAAATAGTCTTCATTAATTGATAGTGGATTGAAACTAGCGTCAATAACGTTAGTACCACCTCCAGTTGCTGACGGAATTCTACGCTGATGAATTTCATTTTTAATTCTTTCAACAAATCCCATAGCAAGGTGAGTAGGCATATTACCTACGTCGATGTAAAATACTCTTCTTTCCGGTGCTCTTTGCACACGGTAGATAATAATTGCATCTTCAAGTAATTCTTTCTGCTTATAAACCTTGAAAACACTTTCTAATAAACTGTTACCAAATGGAAAGTTTCTATCTAAACCTTCCGATAAACTTAAATGTACAACATGTTCAGCCTCAATGGTTGCTTGGTTCTGTTGTTTTTCAAATCTTGTTCCAACTTGTTGTGGAGTAGACCCTACATATCCTCTGCCAAGTCCTCCGCCTGATGTAGTATAATCAATTTGACCGTTTCCTGCATTAGGATTCTTTTGACTTACACTTAAATGTTGGAAGTTTACGTTAATATCACTAATAACATACTGCTCAGGTTGTTTACCTTCGCTTTCGTTTACTATTACTTTGTTTACTTTTGCAGGATCAACATGAAACAGTTTAAATGTTTCTGGATCTCTAACAAAAAATGCATCACCGTATTTGAATACATTACGCATTACTCTAAAAATACGTCTATCAAACTGATTCATTTCAACCCACTGTTGCAAATACTGTTTTAATACTTTAGTTTCTGCACCAGTTGCTTGTTGTTTGAAAAATAATTGAAAAGGTGTTTTGTTTTCTGTGTTTTCTTGTGTACAAAATTCTGCTAGGATATCAAGTGCGGCATTTACCTCACTGTCTGTGTCCATTGTTTCATATTGTCCATAACGTTCAATACGATTTGGATGTCCTGAATATACATCTGGTAAGAAACTTGAATAATTTGTTCTTGCAGGTCCTGCTTGTCCGCTACCAGAAATTGGACTTACTTGTCCTGAATTATTTTCTGGTTTGTATTCTGTAAAGTATTTTTTCCAACTCATTTATTTTTCCTAACTGTATTGTTCAACAGTTGATATTACCTGTCTTGTCAAATTATTTTGTGTTTCCATCTTCCTTGTAAGCATATTTAACGCATCTAATAATTTTACACTACCTTCGCGGTTGCTGTCAACTACTTTTGTTGTCATTGTGGACATATTTTTATCAAAGGCGCTTATATTATTGCCAAAACCAGCATCATCTGGCATCGTTACATTAGGTGATGACATTTTTGCTGTGTTTGTAACAAGATTTTTCAATTGTTTTTCATTTAGAACTGCTTCTTTTCCGTGTAGTTCAGCAAGTGTACCTTGTCCAAAGTCTTGTAATACACTTCCGTATGCACCAACAGTACCACTAAACATATCTTGTGGCTTGTCTCTGTCTTCTAATATTTTTTGCACGGCGATTTGATAATCTAAAAGTTTTTGTAGTTGTTCATCTGTAACTTTTTCAGGCTCCTTTTTAAGCATCTCTGCAATGTCACGCATTTTTACAATATAACTTTGACTTTTTCTTCCTCTTTGATCATCTTCAAAACCGCCTGCTAATGCGGCCGCTTCTCTAAATTCATCTGCAAAGTTAAGACCATCTGGACCAATAATACTGTCTAGCATAAACTCTAGATCATTTTTACTTACAGAACTCAATCCATCTTTTTTAATAGTTTCCGCAGTTGATGCCGCGGCAGTCTGTTCACTTGTTCCTAGTATTTTCCTTACAAGATAACTGCTGGCAAAAGCACGATACATTTTGTCAAGTAAAGAGTCAAACTGTCTTGTAATATAAGGAATAAATCCTTCTGCTTCTATATCTTGTGTTATATCTTGAATAAATTTGTTAAATGCAACTAAACCGTTTTGAAACGAAGTGCTTGATAAAATTTTTACTAAAGTATTTGCTAGTGTTTCTCTTAAAGTTTGTAACATACTATCTAAGTTAGCAAATGCTCTTGCAAGTGGACTCATTTTGCCCATGTTGCCTTCTAAGTCATCGGTACTTCCTAAGAACTTACTAATACCTAAAATTAAATCTCCACCTACATTTCCTAACCCATCACCGTCCATTGCTAGAGAGGCAAAAAATTTGCTGTTGTTTCTAATATAATCTTTTTGTCCGTTTGCAAATGTAGTAACTGTTCCTCTAAGTTGATTGTCAAAGGCTTCTAATGATCCGCTAAAGTTTCTTGAACTGTTAACTGATGTTCGTAGTGCATCACCAAAGCCTTTGTTAATAGTCATCATTTGAGCGGCACCTTCAGTTAGTGGTGCAACGCCCATTAACATTGACATTGCCGCTTCACGACCTGCATCTCCAAACTGTCCAAATGTTCTAAGCACTGACTCAGCACGTAATTTTTCGTTGCCTTCTAGTCCTGCTAAAAATGATTGGAATGCTTTGTTTGCGTTTGCTTTATCAACTTCATCCTGAATTGCATCTGCTTGAGCACCTGTTAGTTCAGAAAGTCTTCTTATACCTTTTGCATAATCATCACTCTGTGAAATCAGCAAACTACGACTCATTGTTTCTCTTTGTAGTGCTAGTGAGTTACTTGCAAAGAATCTCATAAAGGTTTCGTTTTGTTCTTCAAAACTCAAACCAAAGGCCAACAAACTATCTCTATTTTGATCAAATGCAGTGGCCGCATCTTTGACTGCCATTTCGGCACCACGTGTTGCTGTTCCTAAAAATGCAAGTCTTTCTGAATTTGATGCTAAACTTCCTGCAAGTCCATCTAAACCTATACCTAGTCTAGCGGCCATTCCGTTCATCATTTCTAATCTGTCACCAAACGCAATACCTGATGCAGACAACTGTTGGAATGTTGTATAATTTTTGTGTAGCAATTCAACAACTGCATGAACTGCTTCTCCTAGTGCACCTAATGGTCCAGGTAGATCTCCAAGTGCTTTAGAAAAATCTGTAATCTTTGGTTGAGCGGCAACAAATCCTGCACCCATTTTTACAGCGCCAGCACCTACTGTTGCAAGTCCTGATACAGCACCGGTAACTAAACCTATGCCTTTGCCTAAAGCATTAAATCCCATAGTGACTGGGTTAATTGATTTTCCTAGTTTGCCCAAAGGAGAGTTTACTCCGCCAACACCACCTGTGCCGCCAGTTCCTCTTCCCATGCCTTCCATGTCACGCAGAGTGTCTAAGATCTTCTGCATTGTGGCTTCTTCAGCCGCATTATCCAATCTTACTTCTGCATCACCAATTTGACCTGTTACTGCCATTATCTTAAAATCCCCATAATATACGTATATAAATACATTTACTAATTATTAGTATAACTGTATTTATAGAGGACAACAACCATGGAAAATCAAAGCGTTTTAAGCAAGTATAAGCGCCAACCAAAAATATACCTTACACTACCTAGTGGTGGTGCATTCTATCCTACTAATCCTGTTGAAAAAACAGGGTCAGGAGAACTACCAATTTATTCAATGACAGCCAAAGACGAACTAATGATCAAAACACCTGATGCATTAATGAGTGGCGAAGCAACTGTAGACGTAATCAAATCATGTTGTCCTTTGATTGACGATCCATGGTCAATGCCAACAATTGATTTAGATGCAGTTTTGATTGCTATACGTATTGCTACATATGGTGAAAAAATGGAACTACAAGTTCCTATTAGATACTATGAAGAAGGTGATTTAAAAGTTGGTAGTGAAACTATTGAAATAGATCTACGTGAACTTTTAGATAGAATGCAAGGTAAAACATGGAACAGTATTATCACACACGGTGATCTTAAATTTCATGTAAGACCGCTGACCTACAAGGAAACCACAAGTTTCTTTATGACAACTTTTGAAAATCAAAGACTGTCACAGGTAATGCAAGATACTAAAATTGATGAAACTCAAAAATTACAAGCATTCAAAGAGGGTTTTAAAAAATTAAGTAAAATGACACTTGATATGGTAGTAAGCAATGTTACTGCTATTGAAACTCCAGAAGGCACAGAAAATAATATACAAGCAATTAGAGAGTTTTTTGAAACAACTGACAAAGAAACATTTACAGCAGTTCAAACAGGGCTCGAAGAAATAAAAAATTATTGGAGTACACCAAGTACTAAATTTAAAGTTCCCCAAGATTATGTGGAGAAGGGCGCCGAGGAAACGATCGATGTTCCAATGGTGTTCGACAATGCAAGTTTTTTCGCATAAAGGTCGGAACACTCAATCTTTCTGAGATTGATGAATTTGTTACCGGCCTAGAAAAAGAAAGCCAAAATATAATTAGTGAGTTAGTTAAGTTGTGTTGGTACATGCGTGGCGGTATGCAACTCAAAGATGCTTACGACTCTACCTACGATGAACGCAAAGCCATAGGTAAGATGGTAGATGAAAATCTAAAAATTACCAAAGAGTCTGGAATGGCTTTTTTCTAAAATTATAAAGTTTTAATTAATTGTTTGAGTCTAGCACGACCTTGTGTGCTTTGTAATGCTTTTTGTACAGCATTTACAATAGGCTTAACAGCATTCAATTCATTTTTATTACTCAAAGGCTTGCCTGCTTGTAGTTTTTCAAGTGCTTTAACTGCCATTGCAGGATTTTCTAAACCAAGTTCAGTGCGTAGTGTGTTTACACCTGCTCTTGTGTCTTGTGAACTTCCGCTAGGTTCTTCACCTGTACTTTTTTCATAGTCGCCTGCCGCTTTTTTAAATTTGTCAGCAATAGCACCACCTGCAGTTTTTAAAGGATTTCTTCCTGCTTTATAACCTTTGGCTACTCCACTTGCGAATGCACCAAAGTTTCCTCCTTGTTTTGAATTAGCAGTTGTGTCTTTAGTCACGTCACCACCTGCCTTCATGTAAGCCGCATCTTGTGCCGCTCTTGTCAGCAGTTTATCAAGTTGTGGGCCTTTTAATTCTGTAATCACATTTTCGTGTACACCGGCCACTAATTTTAAATTAGGATTATTTGCTTTAGGTTTTGCACTAGCACCTCCTGGTGTAGGTTGTTCAGGACCGTCATTTTTGTTTGCTAGTGGTCCTTTCGGTGCTTGGTTTGGCGCAGTTAATTGTTTTGCTAGTTTCTCAACTCCCTGTGTAGGATAACCCATGCTCTTTAAGAAAGCCATTAGTTCTTGTGCAGAACTTGGTCTACCAGTTTTACCCAAATGCTGTTGATATGCTTTTTTCAGTTGATTAGCAATTTTGCCTGTTTCTAACTTGCCGGCGGCACCGGCGCTTCCAAATTTTTTCATAATTCCAAGGCCTGCACGTTTTAACATGCCCTGTGGTGCTTCTTGCACACTAGATTCATTTAACACTGCGATTTCTGTTATTTTCATACCAACTTCTCCTAAATGTATTTATGTAATCGCCAATCTAGCCGTCAAAAACCAAATAGCACAGTTTAATCACACTAACTACTGATCTAAATATTTAAACTATGATACAAAAATTTAGAATACTGGAAGACAGCAAGGAAATCGCAGTGGCCAATTCCATGGAAGAGGCTACAATGACCATTGAGTGTTGGAAAGTTAATAACCCACACAAACAATATGAGATACAGGAGATTCAGGTTAGTACAGTAAAACCTGGATTTGGTAGAGATCCAGATCTTCATTAGACATAACAACGATTTACAAGACATCAAATGGTTCGAATATCATTATGTCGACGATCCTTGTGATGATGTTTCACATTGGTTTGTGATTAAGAAGTGAACTACGTTCACTTGTGTTTATCGCTATCGCTCAAACACCACTTCTTATATAGAACAATTAATTACGAAGTAATTGTTAGCATCATGTAGATTGTTTCAGTCAGACGGAACCTACTAAATGGTTCCATCTAATCTTGAACATCATGTGAGTTCGTCACAGCCAAGACTTGGAAGTAGGTTGTTTGTTTATACACCTGTTTGTGGGGCTCTGACCTTTCCCCTACCTACGTCGACATCACGTAAAATTCTGCTTACAAATCGCTTTGCTACCGCAAACCGCTTCGCGGTCTTCTACGCTACCTCCCGCCTCGTTCCGTTGCGTGGAGTTTTTTCAAACACAGTGTTTTCGATTGACAGCATTCAATCTCCGTTAACCAGTGAGCCCTATTTGTTTGATGGCTTACCTCACAGTGGTGGTCGATCAACGTGTACGAGTGTGACTATCACATCACCTTTTACTCAGCAGTATATTAAACTGGCCTGCTAACCTTGTGTGCTGTTTGTTTTGCCTATGCTACCAAGTGCTTCTTTAAGAATTTTTGAACCGCCAACTCTAACATTAATAATTCCGTTGTAATACTCATCTGTCTCTAATACACGGCGTTCAAATTGTTCTCTTGCCTCAAGGTAACTCATTAAGCCTCTGCTATTGCAAAAATATAATATTTCTCTTGTGAAGTTTTTTGGGCCTATTTCTTGTACGTCAGCATTTAAATGATCTGAAGATCCCCAATAGTCTCTCCAATCACTTTCTACTTTACTTCTACGTTTGTTTTTCTTGCCTTTAAGTGGTGGGCGTGTTTTTTTAAATTTTGCTAGTTTTTTGCCTACGTACTTGCGATTATTAGTAGTGTTGGTTATAAGGTATACAAAACCTTCGCAGTCTTCTGGAAGATTTTCTACTTTTTTGCCCTTATAAGTCCACTCCATGCAGATACTTACCTGCGCCTATAATTCTGGATCTTGATTCTGGCTTTGTTGTTTGTTTGCCTTCTTGCTTTCTTTAAGTGCCTTGCGTTTAGCCTGTATTTCGTTGCGTCTTTCAGTCGCTAGTTTCCTAATATCACTTAGGATTGATCTTGCCTTACGGCCTGTTTCGTCGAAGCCTTTGGCTTCAAAACGTTCCTGTGCGTTATAATAATCCATCATTGCTTGGACAAGCAACTCATGGGTAGTCTTAGGCATTCACAACCTCCGTATCATTGCTGTACGAAGTGAACCCGTTATCCTTAATTACCTTCAATATGTTATTCACACGTGAAGATAGTTCATCTTTGTGCGAAATGAGATATATGTTTTTAGAACGCTCTCTTGACATTTTTTTGAGTACACTCAAAGCACTTTCTACACCAGCGGCATCCAATCCATTGTCTACAAGTTCGTCAATGAACAACAAGTTTATGCTTTGATATAGACTTTCCCAAACATCTCTAAATGCCCAACTCATGGATAATATTAGTCTATTTCGTTCACCTCTACTGAGGTTATCAAAGTCTAAGTCGCGTCCTAGTTCTGTAATTTCGACTGTTAAATCGTTCTGAAATACTACTTGATGTGGTAAACCAGTTTTATCTAAGTAGTATTGTAAACGTTTGTTTAAGAACGCAAGGTTCTGATCAATAATACGTTTACGTATAAATGAATCTTTACTTGTAAGTAGTTTATACAAGAAGTCCATGTGTTCTTTCATTTCTGTAAGGGCATTTATGTTATCCCAATTTACTTCTTGTAGTGCTTGATCTCTTAGTTCATCCATTTGTTCTGTGTATGGATTTACTTCTGATTCTTTTTCTGTTTTACGTTCTTCAAGACTTGCTAGATTGTTTTTATGATTGTATGCTTCTTCACTGCTGTCATAAAATGTTTTAGGACAATCATTGATGTTACCAATTGCATCTAATTTTTCATTTACATCTTTTAATTGTAAAACTATACCATCAATATAAGTTTGACTTTCAGTTACATCATTTTGTTTTTCTGCTAGAATTTTTTCATGTGCTTCGTCATGTAATTCTTGTCCACATGTAAAACATTTCTTACTACCAATATCTTCTAATTCTTTTTCATATTTAGAATGTGTTCTTTCTGCACGTAACAAACTACTTTCTAAACTTGCTTTTTCTTTGTTTAGATTTGATTGTTCAGTGTCTTGTACTAACCATTCTTTTTTATCTTTGTGTGCTTGTATTTCTGCATCTATGTCTACAGTAATCAATTGACTAATTGCTTTTGTTGTTCTTGCAATTTCTTCTGCTTGGTTTGCGTCCCATGCTTTAGATTTAATTTCTAAATTGTCAATAGATTCTTGTACTTTTTTATTTGCTGTTTCAATACCTTTTATAGTAGCATCTTCTTCAGCAATAGCATCACGTATTCTTTTTTGTTCATCTTTTAAACGTTCTGCTTTTTCAGATAAGATGGTGATGCCTAACAACTGCTCAATAATCTCACGTTGATCATTGGCTTTGAGTGAAAGGAAAGGCTCTGTATATGTGTTAAGCGCCACCAAATGCTTGAACATAGTATGACTCATGTTCAGTAACTTGTTAATATCTTCTTGTGTTTTTCTACTGTCACCTTGCGATTCATCGATATCGTCTGCGGTAACATCAACATTTTCTTTATAAAATTTAAGTACGTTTGGTTTACGTCCTCTTTCAATTCTATAGTTCTGTCCTTGTGTTTCAAATTCAACTGTTACTAACATGCCTTTGCCGTTAGTTTTGTTGATTAAATTTTCTCTACGTATCTTTGTAAGTGCTTCACCATACAATGCATAACTTAACGCATTAATGATAGTTGTTTTACCTGTACCATTTCTAGAACCAGCGTCATCGCCTCCTAGATCCAAGTTTTCACCTAGCACAAGTGTAAGCAGATTTTTATCAAAATCAACTGCTTGGGTTTGATTACCCACACTCATAAAATTTTTAACTGTTAGTGTTTTAATTTTAAACATTACAATCCTCTATAGATATCCAACAACAAGTTTGGTTTGTATGTTTCTGTATCTAACTTTGTTATCTGATCTGTTACAATTTGGTCAACTGACTCAAAGTCAATTTCACCAGGTTCTAATTTATTCATTTCATCATCTGCACTTGTATCTGGTAATAGTGCAATTTCTCTTACATCATATTGTGAACTAAAGTTTTCTTTGATAAAGTTTGCTTCTTCATATGAAATATCAATATCAAGTGTAACACGTAGATATAAGTTTGTTGGAGCAAGTATTTCTTCTGTTTTGTCTAACAGTCTGCTCAACGGAATAGTTCTATATTTTGGACAATCTGGCCAATCGATGAACTCAGGCTCACTTCCCCATTCTAATACCATCATACCACGTTCATCATCCCATGCATCAGCGTAATTGTGTGGAAAGGCATTGCCGATGTAATAAATGTTTTTACGTTGTTGACGTTTGTGGAAGTGGCCTGTGAACACCATTTCTTGGTTAGCAAAGTCATCTGCTTTGATCTCACCTGTATCAGGCATTTCGACCATAGCATTCATTTTAAAGTTAGGAAGTTCGAAGTGACCAAACATATATTTGCACTTCATTTTAGAAACTTGTTTCCATTCCTCTCCTACCAACCATGGAACCAAAGCAACATCATCAATTACTTGTGGTTCTGTAACCACAGTTACACCTGGTACGTGTTTACCAAATACTACACTGTGAATATCTCTTTTGTCTTTGTAATATAAATCGTGATTGCCCGGAAAAAAGTAAAATTTATCAAATGCTTTACCTAATTTCTCTAAAGATCTCAAACTGGCATCCATAGTTGTAAGATTCAAAGCACTTCTGTTGTGATGCCAATCTCCTGTAAAGATACCTACATCACAGCCTTGTGCTTTGGCTTGCTCTATATACCAATCTATAAATCTTTCACAATCATCGTTGTGAATTTTACTATTTGATTTTAAACCAAAGTGTATATCAGTAAACACTGCGGCCTTTTTAAATAACTGTGTCATGCCTTTCCTTATGCTATCTTAACATTATACAAGAAACTATGAGTGTTTGTCAACCTTAATAGTCTGCTTTTGGACGTCTAATACTTTTGTAAAACTCTGCAAGTTTTTCTTTGTCCTCTTTAAAAACATTTTCGTTTTGTCTAGTAAAGGACGGATTAAGATTATTTTCTTGAAGAATGTCGTCTCTAATGTTTTGATTTTTCTTTTCTATGTTTAATACTCTTGTAAAACTGTTTGTCACTGCGGCAGTATAATACGCAAATGGATTTTCACTTTTGCTTTCGTCAAACTGTAATCCAATTTGTGAAAGTTGTAAAACTGCTTGGGCTCTCATTTCGTCATTGTATGTGTAACCACGCCAGTTAGAACGTGTGCCATATCTATCAGCAAGTTTTAAAAACATGCGTCCTAGTTCTTCTGTGATTCTACCATGACTTTTACTAAAACTTCCGTTTTGTAATCCACCTTCCCAGTGACTTTTCCCTACACAAATCAAATTGTCATGTTCATCAAACTTCCAATGCTGAAATGGAGGAAAGTTACAGCGTTCGTGTTCGTCTGCAATAGTTTTAGTTTTACGTTTTCTACCAGGTGCTTTTGGAATATGATCAAACGTCATAATTCTAAAAATCAAATCTGTTTTCTCAATTTTACGCCAATCAGGTGTAACATCAGCAAGTTTTGTCTTTTTATCTCCTGACATTCTGGCTTGTTCGTATGCCGCTTTGCCAATTCTATCAGCACGATTTCTTTTTGCTTCTGCTATTGTAAGTCTATTAACTTTTTCTAAACTAGGTAAAATTATA
>Ga0181553_10004062_pt1 | contig 12563 bp, 5 predicted proteins | sample 011ome_17_FD_133753 | JGI IMG/M metagenome (GOLD analysis project Ga0181553, IMG submission 133753) | Coastal salt marsh microbial communities from the Groves Creek Marsh, Skidaway Island, Georgia - 011502XT metaG (megahit assembly) | ecosystem: Environmental > Aquatic > Marine > Intertidal zone...
AGAATGAACCCTCTCTTCCTCCGCTCTCCTTTGGCTTCTTTAGCGACTTCGAAAGTGTCGTATTTGTTTGTAGACACGCGCGATAGATATGTGGCGTTTTATGAGGGAAATCCCCTTCTTTTGCTGACTCAGACATTTCGTTTTGTCCGCATAATTCGAACACGCGCGTGGATGAAGCGAGGCTTTGATACTACCGAACACAAAAAGGCTTTGAAAAGACACACGGACGAATTTTAGTAACGGCGGTATCGTACCAATGCTGAGCTTTGTGCGTATCGTCGTCGCGCTTCTTTGCTTTGCCTCGATGGTTTCGAGTTCGTCGAGTTTTGGTTTTGCCGTCGACACGGACGACGAAGGAGGAGAAGGAAAAGACGTCGTTGGTGGTGGTGTTGCCACCAGAAATGCGGGGAGTATAAGGACGACGACGGCAATAAGGACTCGTAAACTCCTCTCCCGCTCGGGTCTCCCCATCGACGACTTGGAGGAGTTCGAAACCTGGGACGTTGGTGGAGGTTTCGAGGAGCGCGACGACGACGATGCAGACGACGACGAATACGAAGATAAAGAACGCAAACGCGCAGAAAAACGCTTACTCGAGAAGCGAGAGAAAGTGCGAGTGCGCGTGGGAAAGCTTCGCGCGAGACGGGCGGATAAACGCCGCGCGAAACGGTTAGCGAGCGGTGAAGACGTGTTGGAGGAGGAAGAGGACGAAGCACAACACACGGAGTTGACGGATGAAGAGATATTGGCGGAATACGAGGACGAGGACGAGGAGGAAAACGAAGAGGAAGAAGACGCGTTCGATCGAAACGATTTGAGAGACCGCGATGATCCGGACGACGAGGATGACGATTACGCGTTGAAGACGACGGAGGAGTTGCGGCAAACGAAGAAGGCGATGGATTTGTTCGACGAAGACGACGACGAAGAGGAGGAGGATGCAGATGGGGAGGATGGGGGGGAGAAGAAGATTAAGAAGAAGAAGAGGCCAACGTCCGACTTAGACGAGTACGAGGATATCGACGAGGTGGATTTGGATTACGACTCGGAAGGCGTGCACGCGGACGACGAGAACGATGTTTTCCGAGAAGACGACGAGTACGAAGACGAGCAAGAGTATGATTTAGATAGCGACGACGACGAGGACGTAAACGATGCAGAATATAGCGGTAAAGAAAAGGATTTTTAGAAAGAAAGAGAGATTAGAACACGTGAAATACTACGGTACCCGAGGTACGATTACATTCGCACGCGAATGAGAGAGAAAGACGACGTTTGTATAGAAAGATTGGAAAATTTTCATTTGTATGTATATCTCTTGGTGCGTGTATTACAAAATTTGTGTGTGTGTGCCTGTGTTTACAAGCTGTGTAACTCTCCATCTTCGTATCGCCAACCGATTGGGAGAGGACAGCGTTTGTCGAGGAGGTATTGTACACATTCGGTTTGGTTGTTCTCGTGCGCGTAGCGTACGGCGTCGGCGTCCCACGGCGCTTTGGCGGTTTCGCGCAAGTACTTCAAACAGTCGAAGTGGCCGTTCCTGGCTGCAAGCTCACACGCAAATACGCTATATTTATCATACTTACGCTCAACAAGATATTCGAGTATGTGGAGATGACCCTTTAAAGCCGCCCAACTGGCAGTAAGATCATCCCAAGGCGCTTTGACTTCTTCGCGTAAGTATTTGAGGCACTCGAGATGACCGTTTACGGCAGCTTCTGCACACGCCCACCTATTAATAGGACACTTCTTTGCCACGCAATACTTTATCATTTCCAGATTACCTTTTTCTGCGGCCCTATTAATCGTCCCTTCATCCCACTTACACTTTTTCTCCTCTCGCGCCCACTTGAGCAACTCGAGTTTATTCGTTTGAGCAACTCGCATGCAGAACCATGATTCGTCTTTGCGCCAGTCTCTCGGCCACAACGATCGATTCTCCCACACAAACTCCAAAGTCGATATCGATGACATCTCTTCAACTTTAAACTTCTCTTTCAAATCTTTCGCTCGAGATGATCTCTTAATCAACTTTCTCGTCTCCGTATTCACTTCGTACAAGAATTTCACATCGTTCGAATTCAATCTCGGAAGAATGTGTTGGAAACAAATATCGTCGTTATTCACGATCAAATCCCACAAAGAAGAATCTCTCTCCCCTCTTCGTCTCTTCTGCGCTCGCGTCCTCACTCCAGACATGAATGACACTTTTCGCTTTTCTCCGCAAAAGACGACGACAAAAACTTCTTCTTCTTCTTCTTTCTCTGATCTTAATGTGATTTGTTTTTTCCAAGAAAAAGTGGCGTTTTGGAGACAAAAAAAGAAGGAAAAAAAGACAGAAAAAGTCCGCATAAAACTCTCTCTCTGTCTATCTGCTCGTATTAATGCTCCTCCTGAGAGCGGTGGCGTCTTCTTTTCCGTCTTTTCACAACACCCACGCGAGGAGGATACCACTGAAGAAACGTTTGGCAACACTATCATCAGCATCATCATCATCCAAAATGGAAACGACGACGAAAACCATCGAAAGCGATGGAACGCAAACGCCGTTAAAAATCGTGCAACTCCCGGCGCTTTCCGATAACTACGTGTTCCTGTTGCACTGCGCGAATACGAAATCGACCGCGGTGATAGACACTCCGGAAGTTGGACCAATCTTGAGAGAATTGAAGAAACGAAACTGGCAATTGACGCACATCTTAAACACGCACTGGCACAGCGACCATACCGGTGGGAACTTAGAGCTGAAAAAAGAGTTTCCCGAGGTGCAAATAATCGGTCCGAGAGGCGAGAAGGCGAAAACGCCCGGCGCGGAGAAGATTCCCGGCGTCGATAGGAAAGTAGAACAAGACGACGTCGTGTTCGTCGGGGACGTGAAGTTACACGTGATGGACGTTCCCGGTCACACTTTAGGGCACTGCGCGTACTACGCGCCGTCGGCGAATTCGGCGTTTGTCGGCGACTGCGTTTTCGCGATGGGATGCGGAAGAGTGTTCGAAGGGACGCATCCCCAGATGTTTGCGAGCATCACGAAGATTATGAGTTTACCGGAGACGACGAAATTGTATTGCGCTCACGAGTATACTTTAGCGAACATTAAGTTTGCAAAGAGCGTAGATGGACAGAACGAGGATTTGTTGGAGCGGGAGAGGAAGTGCAAGGCGTTGCGAGAGAAGAACGAGCCTACGGTCCCGACGACGGTCGGTGAGGAGAAGAAAACAAACCCGTTTTGTAGAAGCGGGGACGAGAAAATTAGAAAGTTTTTAGGAATGGAGGAGAAGAGAGACGTGGAGGTGTTCGCGCAGTTGAGAACGATGAAGGATAATTTCTAGAATTTCCTCTTTTTGTATCTACTAGATTATATACATATACAAATGTTACTAAATTCTTTTTTCTTCATTATCACGCGTAAAAGCTGCTAGTTTTCTCCACGGACATCTCCATCGCGTGGACGTCCATGCTTTCTCTCGTGGCTAACTTACACGTCACCAGCGCGTGTCTTAATAATCTCAACAATTCCTCGTCGTCGCCGCAAGCGTCTAACAACACCGACCGCCTCGGACCCATATCTTCCCACTTACCAAACTTTCCAAAACAAAAGCCCCAACCAAATGGCGTCTCGTGCAACTCTCCAGCGTTCGTTTTCGCCGAAGTACTCGCGAACCGAGGTCGTCGACGAAGCATCAAAGGCGTGTTCATGATTGCGCGAAGGTACGTCCCGGTGCGATCTTTCGACAATAAACGGCGAATGGTCTTCTTTTGCAAGGCGTTCCCTCCAGCTCCGCCCAGAACGACGTGAGCGACGGCGTGGACGACCAAAGCGACCGCGACTGGTGGTGCTTCGAATGGTAAACGGGCGCCTCTCGAACCAATGCCGCCGTAATCCCACCCTTCGAATTTCTCCCACGATGCGAACCATTTATCTAAATCGCCCGATTCTAACGACGAGATGTACAGCTCAAACATTTCAGGATCTTGCTCGCCTCCGCGAGGTAACATGACGTGCGAATGAATAGGCTCGACTAACTTTGCAATACTCGGAAGTAGATGTAGGCTCAAATTTTCGCGCAAAGCGATCCAACAGGAAGCTCGAGCTTTGGCGGGAACGTCCGCGCGGAGCCAAAAACTGATGTGTCTTCCAAACAAAGCATCCGCGTACGAAGTTGTGCCAAAGGCAATCGCCAAAGCGGAAGACACGGATGCGTCTCCAGACCCTTCGGGAACGTGTAAAGGGTCGCTCAACGATTTTTCGTTCGGTTTGATTCTTTTCGTGTAGCCTAAAGGAGAGGATGACGATTGCATGGCATCGTTTTGTAAAAACTCAAAGACGGTTTGCGACCAGTATAAATCGGTCAACGCGGCTAACGGCGCCGTGACGGCAGGATCGCGCCATATAACCATTTCCTTCAAGAAGACGTTGGACAACGCGGAGAGCTTTTTTGAAGAGTTCAACTCGACAATTGTCGATGCGTGTAACTTTTCGTAACCGAGAACAAGTGATAGATTGGACGCGATACTCGCGACGTCCCATCCGCGTACAGCGGAGGACGGAGACAACGGAGCGAAAAACCAATCGCTAAAAGTTGGCAAAACAGACTTCATCGGATCGCAACCGTATTTGCGTGCCTCGGAGGCGGTGGTGAACTCAATCGTGTACCCACCAAGAAGCGCGTCGCGACAATCCTCCGCGGGCGGTACGAGCGATTTCGCCGCCAAGGACAGAATGACTCCACACTCTTGCGCTGCGCTGACGACTTTGGTCATGTTTGAAGGCGTGATGTTATTCGCCGTATTTATGAAATCACGCTCGGCATCCAACAACGCAGTTCTCGTCGAATCTAACGCGGCGTCAAGCGACTGCGTCGACATGACGCCGTTTTTCAGGGCGAGTTTCGCCAAGCTGCCCGCACCCGGCGGTAACGAGCGCAACAACGTCGCCGTCGCGTATAAACACGTCTTTGTGTACTCCGCGCGTTGCTGCTTCTTGCGACATTTCTTCTCTTCTTCATCCATCGGCGGTGCGAATTCATCTTCGACAATTTCCGGCAAACCAAACTGTTCGAGAATCTCCAACGCTTGCACTAAAGCACGTTGAATGGGAAGCGTCGCGGAGGCCCAGAACACGCGCAAACCCATAAATGTGGTCACTTCGTGCGCATGCGCTTCTTGAACAGACTCCTCGCCGGAATAGTTCTCAAAGTACAGTTTTTCCAACTCGTCGTTTCTGTCCGAAGTTCTATCAAAGTCTGCGCCGCCGACGCGTTTTTGCGCCGAGGATGATTGATCCGTGGCAAATCCTTCGCGCACGGCAACTAAAGCCGGAGATGGGCTCTTCGTTTGACTTCTGTGTGGAAGATTTTTATCCTCGGCAACGAGCGTCGCGGCGACTTTTTCTGTATTACCGATGCGTGCTTTTTGCTGAAACGCAGCCGAAATCTGGTTAGATGTGGTATCAAAAGACATGCGCTTCTTCGTAAACGCCTCGTTTGTGTGGATGAGACCACCACCACCACCACCACCTAAAGGCGGCGATGAACTTAAAAGACCAATGTCATCGCTCGGGCTACCAGCAGACCCAGCGAGCGGCGGTTTCTTCGTCTGCGGTCTACTGGGAGACATTCCTGATTTCGGTGAAATTTGTCCTCTCGCAGCTCTCGCGTCGCCGCTCCGAACATCCAGCGATAACCCGCGGTGCCGCGCACGTTGCTGACGCATCTTCATGTCGGCACGTCTCGCACGCTCAATACCAACTGTCTCTCGATACATCGCAGCACACAGCGTATCGATAGCTTCTAATGCTTTATTTTGAGCGATGGTCTTGATGTATTCGTCCACGCTCGATTCGCGCATCTCTTCGTTCGCCTCATAGCTTTCGTTTACACCACCAGCGAGCGCTTTGAGAACGCACAGCACGCCGTGCATAGCAGCACCTCTGGATGCTCTCGCTTTATAAAAATCCGAACTAGCAATGATACCTCGGGCGTAATCTGCCGCCAACTCTCGCAGTAAAATGTCGCACGCCTTTGAGAGCGCGTTTGCGAGTCGTCTTCGCGTGTTGGAATTTACATCGTCCTCGTTACCCTCGTTCTCGTTACCTTCCTCGCCAATTCCGGCAAGATTCGCAGAATCGAGAAAAAAAGCAGCGGACGCAAACGCAAAGCGAGAACGGGCGCCGCCTACTGAAAACGACTCGTAATTCTTTAATATCCAATGGCTCGCGAAGCCGGAAACTTTCTCTAACAGCGGCGTAGACGCTTTCATGTTCTTATGATTTGAGCAAAACGACGAGAACGCGTTGAATGCCTCGCGAACGGTTTCGTACCCTTCATTTGAAACATTTTTAGGGTCCACATCCACGCAGTTTGCTAACAGAGAGAAATAATCGTCCGCGTTCGGACACGTCGGGACACCTCGGTTGGCGCAAAGCGACCACAAACGCATGGCTTGGCGCCAGCAATTTACCGATGCAGGTTCGAGGTCTTCCATTGGATTGATGGAGGAAACGAGCTGTATCGCGCTGTGTGCGATATTTAACCTATCGTTGCTCGCATCTGGTGCTTCAAAGACAACGCCTGTACCGGCGACGCGTACGATGGAACATATCGTTTCCAAAACGTACGCGCGCGAGGCAATTGAGTTCGCACCTTCTGGCGGCGCCGATGACGACGACGACGACGACGACGCAAAGCTCGTCACTCGCCTACACAACACGTCCATCAGTCTCGGACACTTCGCAACCGCAACCGCGGCGGAAGTTGAGTGCGTCGCCGCCGTGGACAAAAACTGTAACAGAGGGACTTCCGCCACTGGACTCCGTTCCATCTCGAGTAAATATCTCACTCGTTCTAAAGTCTTCGCTCGCAATAAAGCCGCGATTGGATCGACCGCTCGTTCGGATTCTATCCGTCTCAGCTCGGCTTCTGCTTCCGGATCTAGTTTTGCACCAGTCGTGGCGGCTTGCATGACACTGTTTGCGATTTCCTCGTCTTCCTCATCGCAACACACCAAATTTGTGCTCTGATCAATCTCGATGACCCCTCCGGCGGGCTCCCACGCTTTCGGTTCATACCCTCGACCGCCTTTAGGTGCGTCATCTCGCGATTCTCTCCATATGGGCGCGTGGCACGTGACCGCAGAATACGCCTTCGAAATCGCAGGGACGCCTGCAAACGATTCTAATTGTGACATTAACCGTTCTTCGGTCCCGAACACGCCCCCGCCGCCTCGGCCGCAACACAACTCTCGCATCGCCAACGCGGCGGAGGAGAAAACGAGCGGGTTTGAATCGTCCAGCCCTCGTCGAACAAGCGATACGGCGCCAACATCCACGACTGCAGAGACCCATATACCGGCCCAGGTGCTTCCTAGTGGCAACTCTTGCGGCTCCTCCGTCGCGACTCTTTCCGGCGCGTGACCAAATCTTCGCGCCGATTTGAACACGTTGGCTAACAAACGATACCCTAATGCGCGCTGGCCTGGAACCGACGAGACGCACAACTGTCGAGCTTCTAATAACGTGTACCCTGGATCGTCACTCTCTTCTGCCGACGTCGAAGCCGCGATGTTTGGTTTATTAAACAATCCCCCGGCGCGAACAAAATCGCGTTCGGTGGGCGCGGGAATCCGTCCTTCCTGCGCGGAGATGTTTTGGTAGTGTTCCACCGGTACGATTGGTTCACCGGAAGCTGTAAACCGAACATCAGCAGCGTGCACTCTGGACATTGGATCCACGTTCGCTTTCATCAGTTTCATCGCGTCTGGTTTCTTACTCGTGCTTTTGTTGTTAAGTTTACTACTATTCCCCGATGTCGTTGTGGTCAAAGGAGGCGGCGCCGCTTCAGACGCCCCCGCCTCTTTTTTATCCTCGCTCGTCGCATCCATCTTCTTTCGATTGCGATTCCTAAAGAACCCCACAATTTTTGGATCCATCTTCTCCTCCAGTTCTTTCCTCTGCTTCATCGCTTCTTCCACGCTCATGGACGCCAACACTCTCTTCGTTTCCGCCGCCACGTCTTTATCCTCGTGTTCCGGAATCATCATCGCCGCCGCCGCCGCCGCCGACGCGCCATCCGCTCTCCCCTTCTTCATCACATCCGGTTCGTGCACGTCCAAAATCTTCTCCCCGCGCATCTCCGCGCGTCTCCTGGCAAACTTACTCAAAATTTTCGGATCGTTCTCACCACCATTACCACCGCCGCCTTCCTTCGACCGATGCTCCGCTTTCGGAAAACCTCTCGTTTCGCTCCCATCGTCTCTCTTCGTTGGCGGTGTTGGAATCACCGTCGACGTGTCCCGCTCCACAATTTTCAGCGACGCTTCTTCCACCACGAACGGTGTCTCGACGTTGTTCGTGTTGTTGTTGTTGTTCGCAGTCGTTTCCTCCTCCTCCTCCTCCTCCTTTTCGTCCTCCTCGACGTTCGTTCTTTTCTCTTTCCTCAGCGCTTTCGCCGCAGGCGTTTCCTTCCTCTCCAGAAACGCTCTCTGTTCCTCGAGGAGCTCTTCCTCCGTCGTCGGCAAAGGGCGACCGAAACGAGACGAAGGGTGCATCTTTTCTTCTCTCTCTCTCTCTCTTTCTTTCTTCGCGCGACAACGGGCAAGCGAGCGAGCACGCGCGCGTGTATCCTCCCGCGAATAAACGTGAAATCCGTGCGAAATTGTGCCGCCAAATCGTCACTCGAAGAGACGCAGAGATGGGTTTCGTGTTGCGTAAGAACGCGCCGAACGATGCGACGACGACGACTCGGACGACTCAGAAAAAGTGTCAGCGATGTTTCTCTCTCGAGCACTGGACGTTCGAGTGTGTATTAAAACCCGGCGACCAAGGGACGTACGTGAAACGACCGTCCAAGACGGAACTTCTGTTGAAGAAACGCAGAGAGGAGGAAGACAACTCGGGGAAATCGAACACCAACAAGGGGTTTCAAGAGTTTATGAAAATCGGGAAGAAGGAAAGACGGGAGGTGTTTCGAGACCCGAGAGAAGGACGAGCGCGGGCGTTGAAGAGGAAAGTGGACGCGCTGAGAGGGACGAAGAAGAGAAAGAAGAAGAAGAAGAAGAGCGGACGAGGGAGTTCGAGCAGCAGCAGCAGCAGCAGCTCGAGCGAAAGTAGCGGTAGTAGTAGCAGCAGCAGCAGCGGTAGTTCTTCTTCTTCTTCTTCTTCCTCTCTTTCTGCGTCGTCGTCGTCGTCGTCGTTATCGAGCAGTAGTGGTTCGTCGTCTTTGTCGTCGAGCGGAAGTTCTTCGAGTTCGTCTTAGCGTCATTTTTAATAAAGCTTCTATCTATTGTTTAAAATAAGAGGATGTCTCGCACAAGCTCGAACACGAACTCCGACGAAGTGTCGGTGTCGTGCTCGTCGCTTTCTCGAGCGTGCGTGTCGTTCTCGTCCTCGGCGTGCGCTTTCGCGAATTCATCGTCTAAAACCACCCGTAACTTTTTAAACAAAGTCGCCGTGACGGCGTCGACGTTTAACACTTTCAGCCAGTCGTCCAAAACGACTCGTTTCATCTCGTGTTCCACGTTCACTTTTCTGCCGGCAAAAAGCAAAACTTCAATGGGCGAGACTTTCGTGCACTCGCGCAAAAACGTTCGCGACGTTTTAACTTTCTCCGCGTACACGCAGAATTGTCGAGGTGGGAGTTTTGTTCCCGGCGAGCGCGAGATTTTAGAAACGAGCGAGGACGGGTGCGGATACACGTCCGCGTTTCGCGAGTCTTTCCATTCGAAGATGGCTTTCTTATCGGCGGCGTTTTTCGGGCCTATTTCCACGGCGTCGGCGTAGGCGAGGTTTGGGTATAATCCAGCGACCAACGCGGCTTTGATGAGCTTTGGTCTCTTAGCGTCCGCGTTCCACGGAGAGAGCGGGTTGTCCATGGAAGAGTAATCGTACTTTGCGTTGTTCCCATCGAGGACGTTCCCGGCTTTCAACGCATCGAAAAACTGTTTGCGTAAATCGGACAGTTGTCGCAACACGTCGTGATCAAGGCCGCTTTCACGAGCAAACTTTTTCTGAGTGGCTGCGTTATTTTTGCCGATTTCGTTCCATTTTTCGTACGCGGCGGCGTGGACGAGATGGTCGGAAACTTCGTTTTTCGCCACACTGCTGTCGTTTTCTTTCACGTTTTTTGTCAAGTTTTTCTTCATCACGGAAGCGGCGCTCGTTTCGTCGTTTTCGGAGTCACTCGCGCGCCAGGGAACTTTATGGCTGACAATTGCGGCAATTGTGAGTGCTGGTGAGAGACATCGCAACAGAACTGCAAAGAGGAGCATTTTTGCCAACGCGGCGTCGAGCGGGAGCATCGAGAGGCGCTTTCCGAGAGGCGTGAGCGCGAGAATTGTGTTTGCGTTGTTCATCTCCCCGTTTACGTCATCGTCGTCCTCGTCGTCCCATCCTACCGCTTCTTCATCGTCGTCGCCATCGTCCTTATTACTCGTAGAATTTCGCTTTCTTCTCGCTCTTCGCTCCAAGGCACCAATGTTCACCAATGTGTCTACCGCGCGATCGATGGACTCCTCCGAAGGCGGTTCCGGTGCTCGCGAGAGTACTGCGCGAGGATCGGCGTCGTCGTCGTCGTCGCGACCACCTCCTAAGGATGCAATTTGCAAAACTACTTCCGTCAACGGTGCTCGTTTCATCTCCGGTTCTTGGTGAGACTTCATCAAAACCTCGTGTCGCTTGGACGTGTACAAAGAGAAGCATTTACCTTCTCTCACGCGACCTGCCCGACCACGTCGTTGTTTCGCGGACGCTCGAGAGATGAAGCATTCTTCTAAACTCGCCAGACCACGCTTTGGGTCCCATCTTCTTTCTTTCACGCGTCCGGTATCAATTACGCACGTGATGTCTGGAATAGTCACGGAGGTTTCCGCGACGTTCGTGGCGACGACAATCTTACGAACGTGAGAATCGAGATTGACATTGAAACAAATCTTTTGGTCACGGTTGCTCACGTTCGAGTGTAACGGCAACACGATTGCGTCTCGAAAACGTTTCGAGCCTCTCAAACGATCGACCATCCTTTCGACTTCGCCTTTGCCGGGTAGAAAGACCAAAAACGCGCCTCCGCCGTTACTCGGTCCCGCGCGTTCTTCGGTCTCGTCGAGATGCGCGAGTAATTGTTCGATGAGATCGTAATCGATAGCGTGTTCGTCCAATCGAGATAGACTCAAACGTGTCTTCGAGCTACAATGTTCAAGAAAAGCGTCGTTGGCGTCATAATCTGGATTTTCTGGATACTCTTCCCCGCCAAACAAGGAGTTGGCATCCTCGCCCCAACTATCGATGAGTTGCGCGTTTCGTCGACGATCGCTTCCTCCTCCGCCGGCTCGCATGGCTGATTTCGCCTCGTCCTCAAAGCCGCGCGGGCGGCGACACGCTCTATTTTCCGGGTCTAAAACGTATTCTAACGATTCGTATATGTTTTCCAAAAACGAAGTGGACACTGGAAACGTTCGTCCCGGCGCGGTTACCACAGGCGCGTTGTCCAAGTATCTGCTGAAAAGGTCGGAGTCGATGGTCGCAGACATCAATACCAACTTCAGCGGCGGCAAACTCATTCGTCGTCGTTGTTCAGGCACGTCGCGAAGTAATGCGAGCGCAAAGTCTGAGTCTAAACTCCGCTCGTGTACCTCGTCTAGTAAGACGTGCGTCACGCCTTTCAAGTATCGATCGCCTTGCAATCGTCTCAGGAGAATACCGACCGTACAAAACGTCAACTTTGTCGAGCTACGATTCGTCTTATTGTCGCCTCTGACCTGATATCCGACATCGCTCGTTCTTCCACCGACGCCATCTCTTTCGCATCTTTCGAAACAGACGCGTTCAGCGACTGAAGTTGCGGCGACGCGACGAGGTTGCGTGCAAATAATATTCGCGCTCGCGCCACGCAGATTTTCAATCTCGTCGTCCAAGACGAATTGCGGGATTTGCGTCGTTTTACCGCAGCCAGTTTCGCCGCACACGACGACAGTATCTTTCACAGATAATGCGCGCAAAAAATCGTCTCTGAGTTTGGCAATCGGTAAGTCGTTACGCTTGGACTCGATATCTTTCCACGCCGGTGTTTGTTTTTTTTCGCGAAAGGTTTGCAAAATACGTTCGGAGAGCGCTCGTTTTTGTTCCTCTTTTTCTTTTTCGACGTCAGAATCTCTCTCGCGACTTTTATTCGCAGCAGTAGTCGATGTAGCCGCGCGGTTATTCGATGGTGCTTTATCGGCATCTTTATCGGCATTAGCAAGCTCTCTTTCTAATTTCTGATTCCACTCTGTTCGAGCAGCGCAGAGCGTTTTCCGAACCCGCACCGCGAACGTTTCCCAATCTTCTTCATCTCCTCCCTCATTTAGTGCTTTGTCATCGCTACTCTCGCACGCTTCGCCTCCATCGATTTCAGAGAACAACTCGCGAAGTAACAAGGATTGCCGATAGTAATCTCGCCATTGATGATTTAACTCGCTCGGTACGACGAATTTCATCTCCCTTTCCACAAACAAGATACGGAAAAGCGCGACACACGCGGCGGCGTCCTGCGCTTCCGTCACGCTCTTCCAACCACCGTCCGGCTCGTTAC
>Ga0181553_10004068_pt1 | contig 12558 bp, 13 predicted proteins | sample 011ome_17_FD_133753 | JGI IMG/M metagenome (GOLD analysis project Ga0181553, IMG submission 133753) | Coastal salt marsh microbial communities from the Groves Creek Marsh, Skidaway Island, Georgia - 011502XT metaG (megahit assembly) | ecosystem: Environmental > Aquatic > Marine > Intertidal...
CATGACCAACCACTGCTTGAGCAGCAGTCATTGCCAGTTCAACGCCTTGCCTGTGATTCACAAGTACCGGATATGCCTGATGATAATCAAACCGGCAGGTCGCGCCATGCTGGGCGCAGACTCGTTCCGCAGTTTGTGCCATCTGCTCCGCGATTAACTGCGCGACCGGATTTGAGAGCGCTCGGCATGAGCCTCGTAAAATCGCAGTCTCCGGACAGATATTGAATGCTGTTCCAGCATGAAATTCAGTGGTCGCAATTACAGCACGCTCAGCTGATGAAACTTTCTGAGGTACTATTAACTGCCATTGCTGAACCAAATCAGCACCAATTGCCACAGGATCAATATTTAGATGAGGGGCCGAGGAGTGGCCGCCCTTGCCGATGATTTCACATTCAAAATGTGCGAAAGATGCCATCAGTGGGCCTTCACAAATGGCAAACTGTCCGGTCGAAATGCCAGGCATGTTGTGTAATCCAAACACCATATCGACCGGGAATCTTTCGAACAACCCCTCCTGTAGCATTCTCAATGCACCGCCACGCACCTCTTCAGCTGGCTGGAAAATAAATACCACAGTGCCATCAAAATCGACATTCTGCGCCAGATGAACCGCGGCACCCAACAACATCGCTGTGTGTCCGTCGTGACCACAAGCATGCATTTTACCCGTGACTTGCGAGCAGTAATCCAAATCGTTGTCTTCCAAGATATCTAACGCATCCATGTCAGCTCTTAACCCAATGCGCTTGTCTGAGCTGCCCTTTTTCAGAATGCCGACCACACCAGTCTCGGCAATTCCGGTGTGCACCTCGATACCAACGGACTGCAAAACCTCAACTACTAGTGCAGCCGTTTTGAATTCTTCATAAGCGGTCTCGGGATGTTGATGGATTTCATGCCGCCATTGACGCATTTGCTCAGTGAGCTCAGTTGATATAGATATGTCTAATGCTTTGTTCATATAGGCTTCGTTGTTATTAGATATCAGTACTGATTCAGCTACTCTACGTGAATTATTGATCTATGAGTACAGTCAATACTGATTATTATCAGGATTTTTTATTATAATACTTCGATAACAATAACCAACTCAGAAATTAACAGCAGTTACTGGCAGAAGTATTAACGTGAAATTAACCTCTGAAATAGGCACTGAGCTACAGCTTGAGATTGAACGAACTGAAGGACGAGTCCGTACTGTGCTAGTCGGCGTTATCAGTGATGACATGTTAATTCTTCAGATTACCGAGAAACTAGCTGAAGTTATCTCTAAACTCGATGCCTTGCCCGTCGTCACCTTGAGAGGTATCAGCAGAGGCCAAGCATTTGGATTTAAGAGTCAGGCACTCAGGTGCATATCAAGTCCAACTGCCCTAATGCTTATTGAATATCCAAAGTCTATCCAAAAACAGGATGTACGTCGCAATAAACGCGTAAAATGTTTACTCCCGGCAAATGCAATACAAAATAACCATTCAGTATCTGGCGTCATCGCGGATTTAAGTAACAGTGGCTGTCATTTTCAAACCCCGACTACTCTGACTAATGATCAAACCGCCATGCTTCAACTCGAACAGGTCGTAACACTTTCATTTCAATTACCAGGTTCAGAAACACCCAAGAAGGCTATGGCAGTTGTGCGCAATACCTATATCGACCAGTCTACAGTTCATCTTGGATTTGAATTTACTGAGGTTGATTCCATTACCGCGTCAGCAATGGAAGAATTTATTTCTCTGAGCTTTGACATACAGCCATTCTGATCACTAAGCAATCGTGCTGAGTCATTAACCGTCTGACATTTGCCTAATACGCAATTGCACCAACTGCTTCAGCTCAGATTCAGTTTTTTCTGTCATCGACTGAACCCGCAAACCAAAATAATCATTGACTAGCAATTGAGCCTGAGCTCGGCAGTTTAGCTTAGTCGGGATTTGCTTATTTTTCTGACCACTGACAAGAATCCAATAGAACATTTCCTCGAGACCTGAAAACATGGCAGCGATGTGGGTTTGAATATCGGCATCCTGTGACATCTCTAACAGTGTATTAACGAGCAGACAGCCACGAATGTTGGCGCTGTCTGTATCAATCACTATTTTTTCGAAAAACTCAGATAGCAGCTTTATGGAATCTTTCGTGGTTGCTAACTGCTGGTTAATGTTGCCAGTGAGTTGTTTATAGTAGTAGTCAGTCACGGCCAAAAAAAATGTCTTCTTGTTACCAAACGAATGATAAAAGCTTCCAGGATGTAGATGTGTCACCTGACTGAGATCGCGTACAGAGGTTGCCTGATAGCCCTTGCGCCAAAATAGCTGCATTGCATCTGCTAAAACTGTATCTGCTTTGAATGATATATTTCTGGGCATAGCTATTACCTGAGTGAGGCTGGCAATTTTAATATTTGAACATTTGTTCAAATATTGATTATATCGTAACCATTGCCAAATACAACCAACGGTGATTCTTAGATAAGTATCTACTATATTTGAACGTACGCTCAATTTCAATACCATACTCTGGCTGATAATGATGAAATGGACACATGTCGCCAAGTGGAACAACTAACAGAGAACTTATCAGAATCAATATTTGAACATACGTTCAAATATTATTCGACTGCAATAGTTCCGGACAATCTCTGCGCACAAGATGACCGTTAAAGCGGAGCTCTTCGACCATAACTGTCATCTGCGGATTAGGATGGCAAACGTATAATTCAAGTGACTGTAAGATGCGGTCTCGCGTCTGGACTCGGCCACTCATAAGTACTGTGCCCTTAATCGTCGTCACGCGTGCACTGTCTACTAAGAACCAGCGACTGGCATGTTTGGTTTTTTGTTCCATGATAAGCAATACTGGTAGATCATGTGTATGCTTTAACTTAAGCCATGCGGCAAACTCGAACGTGTGACCTAAACCATACGGAGATGCTTTAGGAATATTCTGAGCAGATAGTTCCAAGAGCAACTCGGAATGCATACTCTCTCTGGGACTAGGCGCTTGTAAACGATCGAAATCTATACTCATGATGACAGGCACTAAACTACATATACCAATATCCCGATCATGCCAGTAAAATTAAATCGAATTTGTGATGCTAGTCACAGCTAAAGTCTTTTGTTGCCCTAGTATAGCTTTAGAACAGCCTCTAAGTAGTTGGTAGGAGATTATAGTAAAGCAGCGAGTGAAGTATCACCAAAGCAAACATGCCGGCGATGATATCGTCTAACATTACGCCGAGGCCTCCGGTTACTTTTCGGTCAGCAGCTGATATCGGCCATGGCTTTATAATGTCAAAGAAGCGAAACAATACAAAACCTGCCAACAATGTTATCCAGCCGGCCGGGACAGCGATAAAGGTAATCCATAAACCACAGAACTCATCCCAAACAATGCTTTTGTTATCATGCGTATGCAACAATTCATCTGCTTTATGGCACAGATATATCCCGGCAATACAAGCGAGTGCAACAACGATTATGTAAGGGACTAAAGTTAGTTGCTGAAGTAACAGCAAAGGAGCAATCGCGACGATCGTACCAACTGTACCGGGTGCTTTGGGCGCATGACCAGCGCAAAACCCAGTCGCCAGAAACAGGATGAGTTTGTCAGAGCTGCTGTAGTTGAGTTTACTCATGCTTTCAATGAGTGAGCGAAGTGATCAAAGCCTTTATTATCAAATTCAACCACCTTCTCATTATTTTGTACTTGTAAGCCCTTGTTTGCAGTGACATGACCAATTAATGTGATTGGCGTACTCGCCGTTGCGAAACAGCGCTCAAGCTTATCTCTCGAATCAGGTTTAATAGTGAAACATAATTCATAGTCATCACCGGCCGTTAGTGCAAAGCTCTGAGCCTGCTTATAGGGGAATACAGCTGCCATGGCTTCTGAAATAGGCAACTCAGGCATTTTCAGAACGGCTCCAACCTCACTGGCATCAAGAATATGCTGCACGTCCTGTAATAGACCATCAGAAATATCGATAGCTGAGGTAGCAAAATTACGTAAAAGAACACCAGCCTCTAATCTCGGTGTTGGTCGATGTAATCGCTGCAGTATGAACTGCTCTAAATCTGTGAAGGTCTTTTTACGACGTTGATTTAATGATAAACCAGCACCAGCATCACCTAATGTACCGGTAACATATATAAGGTCACCCGCTTGTGCAGTCGAGCGTTTAATAGCGAGATTGTCCGGGACAACACCCATAGCCTGGATAGTAATCGAAATCCGACCACGACAGGTGTCACCACCTATCAATTGCACATCATAGAATCGGCATTGTTGTTGCAACGACTCACTGAATTCTTTCAGCCAATCATGATCAACTTCAGGAATTGTTAGTGATAACGTTATCCAAGCAGGCTCTGCGCCCATGGCAGCTAAATCACTGAGATTGACAGCAAGCGCCTTGCAGGCCAAGTCAGCGGGCGTCACTTTGTCGTCGAAATGAATGTCTTGCACCAGAGTATCAACCGTGGTGACGAGTTTATGTCCTGCGGGGATTGAGGTGATTGCTGCATCATCACCAATTCCTAACAGCACATCGCGACGATGCTCTGGCATCGCCTTAAAATAGTTATTAATTAATCCAAATTCACTGGCAGACATATCAGTCTCTGTTGGCGTTATGACTAGTGAACTCTACTTCTCGTATGACTGCAGCAGCTTTATCCATAACACCATTGACATACTTATGCCCTTCTTCAGCACCAAAGGTTTTGCACTGTTCAATGGCTTCGTTAATCACGACACGGTATGGAATTTCAGGGTGAGACTGCAATTCGTACGTCGCCAGACGAAGAATGGCACGCTCTACCGGATCGACAGAGGCTAGGTCACGATCAAGATGTGGTACAAGCGCTTCATCAATCGTTTCACGCTGAGCGATGACCTTGTGGACTAACTCGTCGAAGTACTCCAAGTCAGTTTTATTCTGATTCACATCGGGCATCATATAGTCAATGACATCTTGTGCTGAGTCATCCGTCATTTGCCAGTGGTACAACGCCTGCACGGCGTAGCGTCTGGCCTTGTGACGCTTTGCGGGATTAACGTTCATGATTATGTTAGGTCTTGAGAGAGCAGGTTAACCATCTCTAGTGCGGTCATGGCGGCTTCAGCACCCTTGTTGCCAGCCTTGGTACCGGCACGCTCAATCGCTTGTTCAATACTGTCTGTAGTTAGTACACCAAAAGTGACGGGGATAGCAGCATCTAACGATACCTGACCAAGACCCTTGGCACATTCGCCAGCCACGTAGTCAAAGTGTGGTGTTCCACCACGGATAACAGCACCAAGCGCAATAATTGCTTCACACTCACCCGTTTGTGCCAATTTTTTAGCAACCAAAGGAAGCTCATAGGCACCGGGTACATAATAAACCTTCATTTGTGACTCTTTGATGCCGTGACGCTTGAGAGCATCAGTCGCACCATTAAGTAAGCTTTCTGTAATGAAGCTGTTGAAGCGTGTCACTAAGATGGCATATCGGGCATCGTTACTACGAAAATCACCTTCGATGTGTTGTATAGTCATTGTCTTTCCTATTTATTCTGTCACGAAATCAACGATTTCAATTTTAAAACCAGATAGTGCATAAAAGCGCCGTTCGGTACTTAATAAACGTAATTGGTGAGCACCCAATTCGGCCAGTATCTGTGAACCCAGACCTACCCGTTTGCTACCCGCTCTTTTCTGTTGACTTGAGACGGACTCATTTTGTTTATCTGACGAACTAAGAACCCTTAGCTGATCTTCTATTAATTCTACAGGCTCATGATAGTCGATAATCAGAACTATACCACGACCTTCTTGCGCTACCCGCTCTATCGCTTTTTCCAGCGGCCAGCTACGATTTGCTGTGCGTTCAGCAAATAATAAATCCGAGAATACATTGGCAACGTGCACACGGGTTAGGACCGGCTCGCCATTGTCGACATCACCCATCACTAAAGCATAGTGCAGATCTTGGCCAATCGTATCTTTGAAGGTATGAAGTTTAAAATTACCGTGACGAGTTGGCCAATCGGTTACAGTAATAGCCTCTATGGTCGCTTCGTTTAGATTACGATATTCAATCAAATCAGCAATCGAGCCGATTTTAAGATTATGCTTAGCAGCAAACTTTTCCAACTCAGGACGGCGAGCCATAGTGCCATCTTCGTTTAAGATCTCAACGATCACTGCTGCAGGCTCGCAACCCGCTAGTCGGGCTAAATCGCAACCGGCTTCAGTATGACCGGCACGGTTTAGTACGCCACCTTCGGCAGCCATCAACGGGAATATGTGGCCTGGTTGTACGATATCCTCTGGCTTGGCATCTGGTGCGACGGCTGCCTGAATGGTTCGTGCTCGATCAGCAGCTGAAATACCTGTAGTTACACCCTCAGCGGCTTCAATTGATACAGTAAAGTTAGTACTATGTGCTGCCTGATTGGAATCGACCATCAGACGCAAATTGAGTTGTTCACAGCGCTCTTTCGACAGAGTTAAGCAAATCAAACCTCGGCCATGAGTCGCCATAAAATTGATAGCGACAGGAGAGATATGCTCGGCAGCCATAACAATATCGCCTTCATTTTCTCGATCCTCATCATCGAGCAAAATAACCATCTCGCCCTGCTTGATGGCAGCTATTAATTCTTGTGGCGTATTGAACGACATACTAAGACCTTTTTTTCTTTTGGCGATTAATCCAGATAGCCTGACTTTTGAAGTAAGTCTTTACTAACCCCGGAGGGTTTACCATCGCTATGCTTCATGAGTTGTTCAAGGTATCTAGACAGTACATCTATTTCTAGATTTACTGGGTCTCCCTCAGCCAGGTTCTGCATGGTCGTGCATTGTAATGTATGTGGCACGATATTCACATCAAATCGTTCATTAACTACATTGTTCACTGTTAACGAAATGCCATTGATCGTTATAGAGCCTTTGGCTGCAATGTATTTTAGCAGGTTTTTTGGCGGGGCAATTTCAAAGCGCCACGAGCGAGAATCTTGTGTGCGTGAGGTGACTTTGCCCACACCATCGACATGACCTGAAACAAGGTGGCCACCCAATCGATCACCGAGACGAAGTGCCTTCTCTAAATTGACTGTTGAGCCAACTTGGGCTTCAGCCAGAGTACTCTTAGCTAGGGTCTCATTTGAGACATCTGCACGAAATGTATCAGCAGTCTTATGCACGGCCGTGAGACAGACACCATTCACTGCGATACTGTCGCCTAACTCAACATCGCCAAGGTCTAAATCATGGCATTTAATGATTAATTCAACGTCACCACTTTTCGGTGTGATTGAGGCGATTTCGCCAACGGCTTCGATAATTCCAGTAAACATGGGCTACCCTTTTCGGAACACCAGCTTTACATCGGAACCAACGGGCTCAGCGCTGATGAATCGGTAATTTTTCTTGTCACTTAACATGGTGATGCCCGGCAGCTGAATCAAGTCTCTTGCCTCATGCCCTAACAAGATGGGCGCCATGAATAAATGAATTTCATCGACGAGATCTTGTGTAACAAAGGCGCCTGCTAAATGCGCACCGGATTCTATCAGTACCTGATTGCAACCTAACTCTGCTAAATGATCGAGTACTGCATCGAGGACTATACGACCATCATAATCGAGCTCTGTCAGAAAACTTCTAGCACTCGCCTCAGTCGCCTTAACACCACTCACCCAGAGTGAGTGCTCATCGAGTGTAAAGATACGTTCCTCACCAGTTAAAGATCGCTTTGAATCAAGAACAACACGTAATGGCTGTTTTACGCGATAATCACGAACATCCTCGGGTAAGGATTCTGAGCGTACATTCATTGACGGATTATCATCCAGCACAGTTTGTCGCCCCGTGATGACAGCTGCACTTTGCGCGCGTAGTCTTTGCACCTCTGACCGTGATTCAAGAGAAGTAATCCACTGGCTCTCGCCCGATGCCATCGCCGTTTTGGCATCCATACTCATACCCATCTTGAGTACAACATACGGACGACCGCTTTTGATTCTATGGAAGAAGCCGCGGTTAATCTCAGCCGCTTCCTCAGCACATAAACCAGAGTGGACTGTGATACCAGCCTGTTGTAACGCTGCAATTCCTTGACCTGCTACTAAAGGGTTCGGATCGGTATTAGCAATAACGACTCGCGACACCCCGGCATTGATCAAGGCATCAGCACACGGCGGGGTTTTGCCTGTGTGTGAACATGGCTCGAGGGTTACAAAAACATCGCACCCTTCCAGTGATTCTGAGCAGTTGGCAATCGCATATGCTTCGGCATGAAGATCACCCGCCGGTTGAGTCCAACCTTCGGTTACTACCTCTCCTTGTTTAACGATGACACAGCCGACAGCAGGATTTGGATCAGTCGAAAACCTAGCCCGCCCCGCAAGACTTAAGGCTCGTTGCATGTAGGTTATATCTGATTGTGAGAATGTCATGGAGGCTCGTAATGCTTAAGACGGATCAGCTTTGTCTTCCATACTCTCAATGGTTGCGCGGAATTCGTTAACATCTTTGAAACGACGATACACGGAGGCAAATCGAACATAGGCTACATCATCCAGCTTACGCAGTTGATGCATTACCATCTCACCAACCGTATTGGCAGGCAGTTCGCGCTCACCCGTGGCGCGGAGTTTAGACATGATGGTGGCAATACTTTCTTCAATCACATCAACACTGACAGGTCGCTTTTCAACAGAGCGCATGATGCCAGCGCGAAGTTTCTGCTCATCAAACGGCTGACGGCTACCGTCTTGTTTGATAATTTTCGGCATAACAAGTTCCGCTGACTCGTAGGTTGTGAAACGTTCGCCACAGTCGGCGCACTCTCGCCTTCTGCGCACCTGATTACCATCCGAGACAAGTCTCGAATCGATGACTCGTGTATCAGGATCAGAGCAGAAGGGACAATGCATCGTAATTCAGCCGTTATTAACCGTAAACTGGGAAACGACCCGTTAGCTCGATGACTTTCTCTTTCACCTGAGCAATGGTTTCTTCGTTGGTGATGTCATCAAGGATATCAGCCATCCAACCTGCTAGAAGCGTTACTTCCTCAATACCAAAACCACGTGTTGTGATAGCGGGCGTACCGATTCGCAGACCACTGGTTACAAATGGCGAGCGAGGCTCATTGGGTACCGTGTTTTTATTGACTGTAATGTAAGCACGGCCGAGCGCAGCATCAGCATCTTTACCCGTGATGTCTTTATCAATGAGATCAACGAGGAACAAATGGTTATCTGTACCACCAGAAACAATCTTATAACCACGTTCCTGAAGGACTGAAACCATTGCACGAGCATTAGCAACAACGCGCTCTTGATAGTCTTTAAACTCTGGTTGTAGTGCTTCTTTGAATGCCACAGCCTTTGCTGCGATAACATGCATTAATGGGCCACCCTGACCACCTGGGAATACGGCTGAGTTTAGTTTCTTTTCTAAGTCAGGATTCGATTTCGCCAAGATGATACCGCCACGAGGACCAGCTAACGTTTTGTGAGTTGTAGAGGTAACTACATCTGCATGGGGTACAGGGTTTGGATAAACACCCGCAGCAATCAGACCTGATACGTGCGCCATATCAACTAGGAAGTATGCTCCGACTTTATCCGCAATTTCACGGAAGCGTGACCAGTCTAAGACACGTGAATAGGCAGAAAAGCCAGCTAAAAGTAACTTCGGCTTATGCTCTAGTGCAAGCGCTTCAACTTCGTCATAGTCAACCAAGCCATCATCATCAACGCCATAACTGACCGCGTTATAGATTTTGCCTGAGAAATTAACCGGCGAACCGTGCGTTAAGTGACCACCTTCGCTAAGGCTCATTCCTAAAATGGTATCGCCTGGCTGAATTAATGCTGAGAAAGCGGCATTGTTCGCCTGCGAACCAGAGTGAGGCTGAACGTTTGCGTAATCAGCGCCGAATAATTCTTTAACACGTTCAATCGCCAATTGTTCAGCAACATCAACGTACTCACAACCACCGTAGTAACGCTTCTCAGGATAACCCTCAGCATACTTATTGGTCAGTACAGAACCCTGAGCTTCCATCACCAAATTACTGGTGTAGTTTTCAGAAGCAATGAGTTCAATGTGATGCTCCTGACGTTGCGCTTCATTACGGATAGTAGCGGCAATTTCAGGGTCATATTGCTCAAGTGTTAAAGCACTGTCATAACGGCTGTTGCTCATGGAGATTGTTACCTGTCGAATTAATTTATTTCAGGGGTCACATTGTACAGATTTTTATGCCTTGAATCATTACTGATTGTGTATTCTCTACTCATAAAATCGATACATCTGTACACAGAACAGTGATGGCAATAAATCAGTCTCAGTACAAGAAAACCCTCACCCTCCGAAGCATCAAGTAAAGTACAAGAAACAAGCGAATCATTTGACTGTCTCACATCGTGTTATCCGTAACATCGAAGTGATGAAGGAGAGTGAGCGTTTTCTTGCACTTTGATTGAAGCTAAAACAAGTGAGATTTAATCTCTGCCACTTGCTCTTCTGTATACTGCTCGGGCGCTTTAGTACCCCAAACCACATCTGGCCAACAGTAATCATCGCGTTTACGACCAATCACATGAATATGCAATTGCTCAACCACATTACCAATGGCAGCAACATTCATTTTATCGACATTAAAGGTTGCTTTTACCTTACTTGCGAGTTGTTTAGCTTCGCCATTAATCGCTGTAAAGACAGCTTCAGGTAACTCATGCCATTCAGTCTCTGAAACCTTGGGTACCAAGATGAACCAATGCACAGCAGCATTGTTCATGAGTAGCAAATAGCGGTCATCATTCTCATGCAAAATGAAGGTGTCGTTCTGTAGTCGCTGGTCAAGCCCAAATGACATGTTTGGTGTTCCTCTTAAAAACGATTCAAGGCGTTATATAATCAAGGTATAATCGGTGCCATTACTCATGCTAGGAACTCATTCACGTGGCACAATTCATTTATACCATGAACCGGGTTGGAAAAATCGTTCCACCCAATAAGAAAATTCTCGAAAACATTTCTTTATCATTTTTCCCAGGCGCAAAAATTGGTGTTTTAGGTCTTAATGGCTCAGGTAAATCGACCCTGCTTCGCATCATGGCTGGCATTGATACTGAAATTGAAGGTGAAGCTCGACCACAGGCCGGTATCAATATTGGTTACCTGCCACAGGAGCCACAGCTTAATGAAAATAAAGATGTCCGCGGTAACGTCGAAGAAGGCATGGGCGAGATTATTGAAACACTGAAAGCCTATAACGAAGTGAATGAAAAGTTTGCCGATCCCGATGCTGATTTCGATGCCCTGATGGCCGAACAAGCCAAACTGCAAGATGTGATTGAAGCAAATAATGGCTGGGAAATTGAGCGCACACTTGAAGTAGCTGCCGATGCCTTGCGTCTGCCACCCTGGGATGCGGATGTCACAAAACTCTCAGGGGGTGAGCGTCGTCGTGTGGCACTCTGTCGACTCCTACTCTCTAAGCCAGACATGTTGTTACTCGACGAGCCAACCAACCACTTAGATGCTGAGTCAGTTGCTTGGTTAGAGCGCTTCCTTGATGAGTACCCAGGAACAGTTGTGGCAGTGACCCACGATCGTTACTTCCTTGATAATGTCGCAGGTTGGATTCTTGAGCTTGACCGCGGTCGCGGTATTCCGTGGGAAGGTAACTACTCCTCATGGCTTGAGCAAAAAGATGTCCGTCTAGCACAAGAGCAAAAACGTGAAGCATCGCATATGAAAGCTATGAAGGAAGAATTGGAATGGGTGCGCTCGAATCCGAAAGGTCGACAAGCAAAAGCAAAGGCGCGTGTTGCGCGATTTGAAGAATTATCATCGCAAGAATTCCAGAAGCGTAATGAAACCCAAGAGCTATACATTCCACCAGGTCCACGTCTAGGTGATCAGGTAATTGAGGCAACAAGTATCTCTAAATCTTATGGCGATAAGCTGTTGTATGATGATCTGAGTTTCCGCCTACCTCAGGGTGGTATCGTCGGTGTTATCGGTGCCAACGGTGCGGGTAAAACAACTCTTTTCCGCATGATCACTGGTGAAGAAACACCCGATAGCGGTGATATGGTGGTGGGCCAAACAGTTCAACTGGCCTATGTCGATCAGAGTCGCGATAGTCTCGATGATAGCAAGACCATTTGGGAAGAGATCTCCGAAAACCAAGACATTATCAAAGTCGGAAACTACGAGGTGCCTTCACGTGCCTATGTCGGTCGATTTAACTTTAAGGGTACCGATCAGCAGAAATATATCGGCCAGTTATCTGGTGGTGAACGCAATCGAGTTCACTTAGCCAAACTACTTCGCAGTGGTGGTAACCTGTTATTACTCGATGAGCCAACCAACGATTTAGATGTTGAGACACTCCGTGCTCTGGAAGAAGCGCTGTTGGCTTTCCCGGGTTGTTCGGTCATCATTTCGCACGATCGCTGGTTCCTTGATCGTGTCGCAACGCACATCTTGGCATTTGAAGGTGAATCAAAAACTGTTTGGTTTGAAGGGAACTATCAAGAG
>Ga0181553_10004072_pt1 | contig 12554 bp, 9 predicted proteins | sample 011ome_17_FD_133753 | JGI IMG/M metagenome (GOLD analysis project Ga0181553, IMG submission 133753) | Coastal salt marsh microbial communities from the Groves Creek Marsh, Skidaway Island, Georgia - 011502XT metaG (megahit assembly) | ecosystem: Environmental > Aquatic > Marine > Intertidal zone...
AAAGTAATGTGGCGTCTATTTTTAATTTTATATATGTCTTATCTCATACTCGGTCCACACTGGAATCGAGACTCATAGAAAAGAAACCCTTGCGTATTATTGATTCTACGCGCGAATTTTTTAGACGGTCTATATTCATATCATACATGGCAATTTTGTATACTGCTTGGTTCATGTATACTCCTTCATATTCAACTGCTATAAACGCGCTTATTCTTTCTGGTGGTGCAACATATGGATTTTATACAAAATACGGACATGAAAAACCATTTCCAATGCATATACTTTTGAACCTATTTATATTATTCATGGGTACACAGTACTTTGATACACAAACTTTACTCACTTTATTACTTTTAATATTCTATTATCTTACTCAAGATATTCTATATTTTAAATAAAATTTATTTTAAAAAAATTATTTTTGAAAATTTTGAACATTCTCCTCGAGGGACTTTGTATAAAATAAAAAAAAGTTTTTTTTTCGTGAGTTATTATAAATGCGTGTTCATATAATAGGTGCTGGACCAACGGGTATGTCAATCGCATGGGAACTTCTCAGGTCAACCGACCATGAAGTTATAATATATGATCGTAAAGAATCTGCGGGTGGTTCGTGGTGGGAACCAAAAGGTCAAAAAAGAGATTTACATGCACATCGTATTGTATTTGATAATGCATTTACAAATACGAACACTTTGTTTGAAGAAATGGGCATAGAGTGGGACGATATATTTGAAAAACACGATACGAAAGTATATGGAACCGTATTCAAAAACTTAAAACCACGAGATTACTTAACACTTACATCTTTAGCTATAAGAGTATTAGCACAACCAAATAAATATAGAAGTATACCACTCGAAAATGCACTTGGCGAACTCTCTGATTCTGGTGAAAAACTACTTCGCGTATTACCACTTATCATGGACGGTGTTACCTGGGATACAATGTCAGCTTACGAGTTTGTTAAAAGTTTCGACCACGTAGGTACGTCGAATCAGTGTGTACAAAAAGTTTCAGGTAAAGTCATGTGTGACGCAATGCAAAAAGCACTCGTAGATAAAGGTGCAAAATTTGTTTTTGAAACGGAACTCGAAAACGTACAATACGGAACAAACGAATACGTAGCTAAATTAAGCGATGGTAATCTTCTAAATGATGGATTACTTGTACTCTGTATAGACAATAGTAAAGCACTCAAACTCATAAGTGATAATTGGGGTGAAGATGCAGTGAAAAGGATAAGTCCGAGCACGTACGGGTGTATTAACATTTTACTCGATTACGAAAACGAAATATGTCTCGATAAAACCGATCTCGAATACGCCATGGAAACTGAATTTAATATACAACCCGTCGTATTATCGGACGGTAAAACCGTTTCGTGTGTTATATGTAATCTTACAGATAAAGTTTTGTCAACCGAACCGGAAACACTTAAAAAAAAGGTCGTCGAGCAATTACAAGTTCCTAAACCAACAAGTATTCGTATAGGTTGGGGTGCAAATTGGAAAGATGGAAGATGGTCTTTCGAACAGTCTTCAGGGGTTTTTAGTTTACATGGACAAGTCCCATTTTATGGCAAATGCTCTAAAGTTGCTTTATGTGGTATGATGTCCGAAAGAAATACACCATATTCAAGTATAGAAGCCGCCATAGAAGTGTCTAAAACCTTTTGTCATAAAACATTTAAAACCAGAAAACCTTTACAACCAGTTTTAGTAACACATGTGTTATTCATACTTATAGTTTTGTTTCTTATTGTAATATATATACGTAAACAATGACTTTACCTGTAAGTGCAACTATTTATGAACCAATGTATGAATACAATGAAAAAAAGTATTTACGAATAAATGTACCAGACAAAGTTCGTGACTATATACTCGCCTTACATGGAAAAAGATCTGATACCATACTTTTTCCAGATACACTCGACGATCCACTAGAAGGTAACGTTTTAAAAGTAAAAGTTCCGTTCAGGTACCGACGCGTTATGTGTAACGTCGACGGTGATAAACCTGTTCAATCACTTGTAAAAGGCGATCTAGTTCAAACCGAACTCCAATTTAACGGTGTTTGGAATGCTCATGAACACAGTGGATACTCATGGGTATTGAAATATATAAAATGTTTATGATTCTTGAGTAACTACATTAGATTCTTGTACTTCTTGTACTTCTTGTACTTCTGGTACTTCTGGTACTTCTGGTACTTCTGGTACTTCTGGTACTTCTGGTACTTCTGGTAACGGTATTTCCGAAACATTTTCGGAAACGTTAGGTAAATCTATTTCGGAAACCCCACTTTCTTTAAGAGCGTATAACATTTTCAAACTACCTTCTAGACGATACACATCAATTTTCATTTTTTCGATTTCGTCCGTGAGTTTTTTAATATTCGTTTCTATTTGCATAACAGTCATTTTTTATATAATCTATTTGTGTTTATTCTTTAATATAAAGTTTAGAAACATTTAATTATTAATGTCGCTTACACGTTCGGGATATCTCACAGGCGAGACACAAGAAATCAAAAACGAACTTACGGTTCGTGCCGTTGTAAATACAGAGTTTGGATTTCCTCCGCCCCCCTTTAAGGTATTCAGAAAAACGAAAACGGGTATATGTGTTCCCCGATTTTACGGTGAAGAAAAAATCGGTCCACCGAAAGAAGATCGTCGCCCCGAACCAGTTAAAATATCGACCAAGTTTAATGGAAAACTACGTGACGAAACACATCAAAACGATGCTTTGGCAGCTGCACTCAAAGCCGGACACGGTGTTCTTTCACTTCCGTGTGGGTTTGGTAAAACCACCGTATCCTTGGCCATAGCGTGTAAACTCGGGTACCGAACAATGATCGTCGTTCACAAAGAGTTCTTAGCAAACCAGTGGCGTGAACGTATTCAGCAGTTTTGCCCCGGTGCATCTATAGGTATAGTCCAACAAGACAAAAAAGAAACGGAGTGTGATTTTGTGATTGCAATGCTCCAATCACTTTCATTAAAAGAGTACTCGTTTAACGATTTTGATACGATAGGAACTTTGATTGTTGACGAAGCACACCATATATGCGCGAAAGTGTTTTCCCAATCCCTATTCAAAATGTGTCCCAAACACGTTTTTGGTCTTTCAGCAACGCCTACACGTAAAGATGGTCTTACGAAGGTTTTACACTGGTTCATGGGACCAACATTCTTCGCCGTAGAACGCGAAAATCAACAACAAGTCGAAGTGTTTCCAATTGAATATATATGCCCACGATTCCAAGATCCACCACCGTGTACACGTTTCGGAAAACTTTCATTAGCGACCATGATTACCGAACTTACCGAAGATCGTGCAAGAAACATCATCATACTAAACCTTATAAAAAATATCGTTAAAGGAACACGTCAAGTTCTCGTATTAAGTGATCGCCGTCACCATTGCGAAGTACTCCACCAAAGTTTCAAGAAAACATCGGGTTTGTATATGGGTGGTATGAAAGAAGCCGAATTAACAGAATCGAGTAAAAAACAAATTATTTTTGCAACGTTTAGTCAAGCGCATGAAGGTCTCGATATACCTTCACTCGATACGGTTATACTTGCAACACCTAAATCTGATATAATTCAATCTATAGGACGAATCATGCGTGAAACACATGGTAAAAAGAATAACCCTCACATTTACGATATTTTCGATCAATGGTCTATTTGTCACGCTATGTATAACAAACGTCTCAAAGTGTATAGACAAGGTGGTTTTAAAATACCGAAACAAAAACCCGAAGAACCCAATGATTTCAATCAAGGGAAATGCCTCATTTTACCTTAAAAATAATCACTTATATTTGTAAGAATGCCTTGTTGTGATACGGGTCGTAATATACAAAAGTATAAAGGAGCCGCAGCATCTACACTCCAGGATGTTACCGATAATGGTAATACAACAACGGGTGATATAATAACAACTTCTGGGTACTTTATAGGCGATGGTAGTAAACTTACAAACATACCAGGTGTAAGTGGTGCCGCTTTTAATTTAGAGCAGGTTACAGCTCAAGGTAACTGGACGAGTAATACCGTAGATTTCCAAAATACACATACCGCGTTTACTACAGATCTCAATTCGAATGTTTTAGTAAAAATCGACCAACTGTATAACGTCTCAATAACGAGTCCAGATGATCATAAAAGTCTCGTATACAATTCAGGTACATGGATAGACGATTACATTGACTTTACATCCATCGAAGTTAAAGCGGGAGAAAATCTCGTAAAAGGTGATATTGTTTACGTTTCCGGGGCAATCGGAGATACACCCATAGTACACAAAGCAGATTCATCTGATCCTACGAAAATGCCGGCCATTGGCGTTGTTATGGACGGTAGCATAAACCAAAACAATAACGGACACGTCGTCACGTTCGGTGTTTTTAGCATGCCTTCACTAAACCCAAATTTTCAGGTAGGTGAAATACTTTACGTAAGTAACACCGCTGTGGGAGAATTGATGAATACGGTCCCGTTCGGTAATACAGATAAAATTCAAAACGTCGGTATTTGTGTTAAATCGGGAAGTAAAATTCTTGTTACTGGTGTTGGTAGAGCAAACGATATACCAAACGCAGAAATCGTAACTTCACAACCATCGTATATTTACGTAAACAGTACAGGTAACGAACTCAAAAAAATTTCAACTTCCTCGTTAAACACTAACGTAAACACGTTACAACAAGTAACAGACGTTGGTAACACAACATCAAATACAATACAATTTACTAATACAAGCACTTCAATAATAACTTCGGGTAATGTTATCGTAGGTACAAACGTACATGCAAATGATTACTATGGCGACGGTACAAACTTAACTGGTATAGCTTTAAGTTCAGATCTTACAGATAATGTTAATAGAATAAGTATATTAGAAGGTGAAATTCAACCCGTAAACAGAGGTGGAACGGGATTAACAAGTTACACTATAGGTGATTTACTCTATGCATCCGGAACAACTACACTCTCTAAATTACCCGTCGGAAACAATGGTGAAGTACTTACAACAAATGGACCGGGGTTTCCACCAACATGGACGACAGTTTCCGGTGGTACCGGAAGTAGTTACTGGACACAAACAAATTCAAACATATATTATGCATCGGGTTTTGTAGGTATTGCAAATACGGCACCTACAAACACACTCGATATAGGTTCAAATGTTTCAGTTATAGATGATGGTGTGGATAAACTTGTTATAAGGGGTAATTGTTACGTAATAAACGATATCATTTCCCTAGGAACCGTACATACCGATATTTTAAAAGCTAAAGATGCTTTTATAAAAAATACAACCGTCGTCGCAGAAAGACCAACACGCCAAGTTCGGTTAAATTAATTCTAATTGATATTAAATGAGTACACAGGAATTTATCAGTTATATAGGAACCGTACACTCTTCTATATCAGGCTCAACTGGAGAATATTTAGCTACGAGTATATCATTAAATTTTGAATCAGATAGGGTAGCTTTAAGTACAAGTAACGTTTCAAATTATACAGGCAGAGTTGATATTCACGACTATGGAACTAACTGGACAAAAATTTTTAGTTTATCAGGACCCGATGGTCAAAATTCAAGTTTTGGACATGAAATTTCTCTTAACTGGAGTGGAACACGTTTAGCTGTATCAGCTTACGAAGTTAATAAAGTATATATACTCGATGCCATAGGAACGGGTAGCAATATATGGTCTTCGTATGTTTCTAACACACTAAACACATCTTCTTTATCTTTACCAGGAACAGCTGAATTTGGATACTCAATATCTTTAGCACAAGACGATGGTAATAGAATTGTAGTAGGTGCACCCGGACAAAATAAAGTTTATGTTTACGAATACGATAGTGCTAATAACAACTGGGGTAGTGGACCCGTTTGGTCGAGTACAGATTCGGGTATAAACAATGTTTTAGCTTATGCCGTAGATAGTAGTGGTCTCGCAACTTCTTATATACATGCACACGCTATTAGTAATAGGTATGGACACAAAGTAAGATTATCAGCTTTTGGTAACTATTTAATTATAGGTGCACCTGGAGAAACAGATGCAACTATTGATACTACAACTGCTTATTACCCAGAAGGTTCCACGACTAATTATACGGGTTCGTATACGGGTCAGCACCAAATAGGTCACGTTAGATGTTACACGAACGATGGTGATACATGGGCTTCTGGTACTACACAATACGGTCAGGATATACGCGGTAAAGCGGGTACCGCCATTGGTACTGATAATCAACCTTCATTTGGAACCTCATGTGATATATCTACAAACGGTAATAAAATAACCGTCTCTTCACCGTATAAACAAGTATCAACATTAGCTAATGCAGGTCAGATAGATACATATCTCATAAACGATGATCTTGATACGTGGTTATCCGTATCTACATCTATAGCAGGTGCCAAAAGTGGTCAAAAACTCGGTATGAACCATCGTTTAGATTTTGCGGGTGAACGCTTAGCAACCGGTGATTTAGCGACTCCTAACCAAGAAAGTGCATATTATGGGGGTATATCACTTTACGCTTTCGATTTTGGTACAGATAGATGGTATGATATAACACGACCAATTCAATTACATGATTGGCCTACGGTAGGAAGTAATGATCATAACCCTGTAGATATAACAAATGGCAAAATAATAGCTATTTCTGATCCAAGAGATCCACCCGGAAGTTCATACAGCTCGGCGGGGACAAGTGGTATAGTTGTTTTTTACCAATTTCCTCTCACAAATGCCATTCAAGGTAACACATCAGTCGGTGGATATGTAAAATGTGAAAACCTTTATGTAGGTGCTAATGATAACTCCACTAATACCGATCATACCATAGCAAATAAAAGAATATCGTTCGGTGGTACGATTAGAGATAATTCATACGAAGAAACGTATATAGAAAACCGTTCGGTGGATGGAGCTGGTAAATCTGAACTACTTTTATACAAAAGAAATGATATATGGGATAAAGCGGGTGGTAATCCTCATAGCACCAACCCTGAAAATATGGTAGATGATTCTATAAGAATAAAAGCCGCAGAAATTTGTTTAGATTATGAAGATACAAATTTACACGGTACTTACCCGAATGCTTCGGTTAGAAACACACGGTTTTTACTTAATAGGTCGGGTCAAATAGCTTTAGGTAACGCTTATTATAATGATGAATTTGATGTCGTTACAGATATTGATGTTAACGATAAATCGTTTTTCTGGACAACCGTAAATATTGGTAACAAAACGAATAAACCACCTAACCTAACACCAGCTTTAAATACTAACAACGAACGTTTGTTTGTTGGATTATCTACTTCATCTACATCAATCGGTAAAGATGGTAAATATGGTAATCAGACGTTTGAACGCTATAATGTTTCTTCACAGGCATGGGACGGAGACGAGTTCGCATTTTACTTTTCAGATAGTAATGCTACCATTTATGAAGATTCGCACCCAGGTAATTGGCACGGAACAGCAGGACAATTTTCGTGTTGGATTAAGTTAAACAATACACAAGCTAATTGCGCAGGTGTATTGGGTTGGTTTGGTCAGGATCATCACCGTGAAGAATACACTCCAGGTTGGACAGATTATGGCGGTGGTTTAGTAAAGTTAACATCTTCCGGTTTACAATTCGAGTATGAATATAATTCAGCTAATGTTCAAACAGTTTCTTATACGTTTAATCAGGGTTCGTGGTATCACGTTGCAGTATGTTTTCCAACAGAAAATACGATTCCAACTGCAAGTAGCAGTAGATGGCCTAAGGTAAAAATAGATGGTGAAATTCAAACAATTAGTGCAATTCCGGGTACTGCATATACTGCTGGTATTGCTGGTACCGGTGGTTTTGATAATGCATCATACGGGTTTGGATCGACTTTTATATATTCGCGCGATAGTACTACTGGAAATATCAATACTTCTAACGGAACATACGTCATAAACAGTAGTAAAAATAACGGTATAAAGAATTGTTGGTTAGCGCTTATGGATATAGGTAATGGTAATATAGATAGTAACGAGCTATATAAAGTCTTACCCGGTGAAATGTTAACGGTTGGTGGTATATGTACCATTACAAAATATTTAGGTATAGGTGTTAGTTCACCAAAGTACCAATTGGATGTCGATGGTGATATAAACTTTACTGGTAAACTATACAATGACGAAATAGAGTATTATTCTAATGTTCTGACTCTCCAATCTAGCAATACATTCGTCACGCCTTACATTGCAGTCGGTGGAGTGTATCCGTTAGTTGCAATGACATCAAACAGTTCGGGTCCGCATGTAGCATCTGCAAGTTCTGAAAATCCATCCGATTGGCAGGCATGGAAAGCATTTAATAAGGTTGTAGGGAGTGAAGGTTGGCATACAGTAGATGCTTATAATTCATCTGATGGTAGTTATTCGGGTAGTACGTCAACAACATATGATGGAAGTTCAACAGTAAACGGTGAATGGATACAATTACAATTTACAACGGGTATAGCTATAAATAAAATAGAAATTGCGCCAAGAACAAATTATTTGAAAAGATGTGCTGGTGATGGTGTAGTTTTGGGTAGTAACGATGGTTCAACGTGGACGAGTATACATAGCTTTTCTGGTCAAACGTATACTAATGGAACCTATAATAGTATCACGTTCACAACATCACCTGTTTATACATATTTCAGGTTAGTTGTTACAAAATTAGCAGGTACTGGTAATACTACACTAAATATCAGTGAAATACGATATACTGGAGTTACTCTATACGAAAATTATGTATATTACACGGGTAATGTGGCTGTAGGTACATCAACACCATCTTATACACTTGACGTTGCAGGTGATATAAACTTTACTGGTAAACTATACAATGACGATGTAGAGTTCTTGGAACCGTATTCTAATGTTCTAAATCTCCAATCTAGCAATACATTCGTCACGCCTTACATTGCAGTCGGTGGAGTGTATCCGTTAGTTGCAATGACCTCAAACAGTTCAAGTCCACATGTAGCATCTGCAAGTTCCGAAAATTCAGTCGATTGGCAGGCATGGAAAGCATTTAATAAGGTTACAGGGGATGATGGTTGGCAGACAGTAAGTGCTTATAATTCATCCGATGGTAGTTATTCAGGTAGTACATCAACAACATATGATGGAAGTTCAACAGTAAACGGTGAATGGATACAATTACAATTTACAACAGGTATACTTTTGAGCGAATTAGAAATTGCACCCAGAACAGGTTATTTGAGTAGTTGCGCTAGTGATGGTATACTTTTAGGTAGTAACGATGGTTCAACGTGGACGAGTATACGTAGCTTTTCTGGTATCCCCACAAGCTCATACAATGCTGGAGATTACGTTAGTTTCACGGCCGCAGCATCATCTGTTTATACATATTTCAGGTTAGTTGTTACGAAATTAACAGGTACTGGTAATACTACACTAAATATCGGTGAAATACGATATACTGAATATACTGCATATGAAAATTATGTATATTACACGGGTAATGTGGCTATAGGTACATCATCTACGGCATCTTATACACTTGACGTTACAGGTGATATAAACTTTACAGACATATTATATTTAAATGGCAGTACAGGTACTGTAGGTCAAGTACTCACATCGAGTGGAGCGGGTAGTGTACCTACATGGGCATACGTGTCTCAAGTTGGTTCCGGACAACTCCTTACCGCGGGTTCCGGTTTAAGTGGTGGAAATTACAACGGGTCTTCTGCAGTAACATGGACAGCAGACTTCAGTGTCGTCGCATCAACTTCAAATTTAAATAGTAACGTCTCGAGGATAAGTACTTTGGAAAATGATCTTACAGATAATGTTGTTAGAATAGGTAACTTGGAATCGAACTTGACGGATAATTCAAATAGAATTACGATCGTCACAGATGATCTTACAGATAATGTTGTTAGAATAGGTAACTTGGAATCGAACTTGACGGATAATTCAAATAGAATTACGAACGTCACAGATGATCTTACAGATAATGTTGTTAGAATAAGTAACTTGGAAGGTGAAACTCAACCAGTAAACCGAGGTGGTACAGGTATTACAAGTTACACAACAGGTGATATACTCTATGCATCCGGGGCTACAACTCTTTCTAAATTATTAGCGGGAAACAACGGTGAAGTACTTACATCGAGTGGAACGGGTAGTGCACCAACTTGGACCAATAGATTATGGTCATCTGGTACAGGTACAGAGATATACTATACTAGTGGTAATGTCGGTATAGGAACATCAACACCATCTTATAAACTTGACGTTGTGGGTGATATATATGCATCTGGAAACGTTACTGCGTATTCTGATATGAGAAGTAAGAAAAATCTTAAAATTATAGAAGATCCAGTTTCTAAAATAGAAAAAATAAATGGGTACACGTATGAAAAAGATGGTATAGCATATACAGGTTTAGTTGCTCAAGAATTACTCGAAGTGTTACCAGAAGCTGTATCTGGTTCAGAAGAGTTAGGGTATGGTATAGCTTATGGGAACATGGCAGGTATATTCGTAGAAGCTATAAAAGAACTTAACTCTAAAATAAAAGCACTTGAAAATAAATTAAGTGAGTTTCAAAACACAAGGTAAATTGCCGGTTGATTATCAGCTTATTACCATTTCTAACGTCAGTGTATATTCAAACATTAACATAGTATCTGAACTATACACCGAACTCAAAAAAGGGTACGAAACGTTCGTGGATAACGTTTAATTTAATACTTATTTTCTACCATTCTGGAAAAGTCACAATGGTAGAAAGTTTACTTTTACTTTCGTGGGAGTGAATCCATAATCGCTAAGGTAATAACACCTGCGATGAAAAACAATACGACATAATTACACTCTGTATCCTCTCTACCAGTAGAAATTTTAATTTTCTCCTGGACTGGGACTGATACCTGCTGTGAAGGTCTCGGCCTTTCAATAGGATCTTCATCTAAAGGACAATAGCCTATCATTTATACTATATTTTACAAATTAATTTCAACCGTTTTTTTCTTCCTTCCACGTTTAGCCTTGGTCTGAGTAACTTTCACTTCTCTCAATTCGTCACCTTCACCTTCGTCGTCACCTGTAGCTGGTGCTTCAGCAATATCCGAAACATCGTCATCATCGTCATCGTCGTCTACGCTAAGTGGTTCCTGTGGTGCAATACTTGTTGTGTTCATAGGTGGTTGTGGAGGCATCATGATATTACCCATGAGGCTTGAAATATCAAACCCTGGTCCCTGCATTTCTCGTCGTTCACCATTCTCCGGAGTCTGCTGCTGTTGTGATTTTGGAATTGTATTCTGAACCGCGGACATCATGTTCTGAACAAGTTCTGGGTTCTGTTTGATGACATCGTTCATGTTCGGCATGACTGATTTGAACATGCTATTCGTTAAATGGAACATCATCGCCGAACCACCAAGCATCATGATAAGTTTTACCTCAGGAGCAACATGCATTTTGGTTCTATATTTTACGTATAACTCTTCAAAAACCTCGTCGTAATCGTCGACGTTTTCCATGACATTCTCAGACCATCCATCGAGTTGAATTTCGAATGGGTTATACTTTTTATTCAAAAACTCAAGACCTGTTGTACACGCAATAAGCATACGTCTCGAGAACTTAATTGATTTATCAACGTCTATGCTATACGTTATACGTTTAACTTCGTTTCTAAGTTCATCTATGGGGGAATAAACATTTAAACGTTTGTTCACAGTAAACCCCTTTTTTTCCAAACGCCCGAGTTTATTAACAAGGTCCGCTTTCTCTTCATCTATTGTCTTAAAACCAGGTGATGGTTTTTCTTCTTCATATTCCGTGGAATACTCCATTTCTGGTTCTGGTTCCTCATCATATTCACCATAATCAACTGGGGCTTCTTGTGGAGGTGCCGATGGTGCCATTTGTTTATTTGGATTTGCAAATGAATCTATGTCTTCCTGGAAAACTTGAGGTTGTGGTGCTGTAAACTGCGTCTTCATACGCGCAATTTGTTTTTTCACAGGCTGGGATCTAGGAACTTCAATTTCTATTTCATTCATCAAAGCCTGTTCACTATCATCAAGTTTCATGATATTTGTATCTCTACGATCAAGAATAATCTCTCCGTCCATTACTCTTTATATTGAAACTATTCTATTCTCTTTAACGCACTTTATAAAAAATGTTGTTTCAATATAAATGAAACTCAACGCCACCAACAGAAACACGATCAAAGCTATCGTTATTGTTATTGCTCTCTTGGTTGTCCTTACTATGTTACGTACCAGTGGGTACCAGGCTAAAGAAATTGAAATCGAAACCGTGAACACGGGATCGCTCTTCGATATACCTTCCACGGAAGAGTGTTTGGGTACCGCATATTACTCGGATAGTAAAGGTGGTGTATGTGACGGCCAAAAACTCGTCAGAGAACAAGCGAGCTATAAGATGAAGTAAAATCTCCAGTATATATAAATGGCTTTAGTGACTAGTCA
>Ga0181553_10004075_pt1 | contig 12548 bp, 14 predicted proteins | sample 011ome_17_FD_133753 | JGI IMG/M metagenome (GOLD analysis project Ga0181553, IMG submission 133753) | Coastal salt marsh microbial communities from the Groves Creek Marsh, Skidaway Island, Georgia - 011502XT metaG (megahit assembly) | ecosystem: Environmental > Aquatic > Marine > Intertidal...
ATCGGGCATACCGCCGCCTTTGCCCGTCATCCCCTTCATCATCTGCTTGAGCATCCCGCCTTTGCCCATCTTGCCCATCTTCTTCATCATGTCGGCCATCTGCTTCTGCTGCTTCAGGAGGCGGTTCAGCTCCGACACTTCAAGGCCTGCGCCGGCGGCAACGCGCTTCTTGCGGCTCGCCTGCATCAGGTCGGGGTTGGCGCGTTCTTTTTTGGTCATCGAATTGATGAGAGCGATCTGGCGCTTGAGCATGGTGTCGTCCATGCCAGCAGCGCTCATCTGCTTGGCGGCTTTGCCCATGCCGGGAAGCATTCCCATCATGCTTTCCATGCCGCCCATCTTCAGCATCTGCTCAAGCTGCATCTTCAGATCGTTCATGTTGAAACGGCCCTTCTGGAACCGTTTCATCATCTTTTCGGCCTGTTCGGCCTCGATCGTTGCCTGAGCCTTTTCGACGAGGGCCACGATATCGCCCATGCCGAGGATGCGGCCGGCGATGCGCGAGGGCTCGAAGGTCTCGATGGCGTCCATCTTTTCGCCGAGGCCGACGAAACGGATCGGCTTGCCGGTCACGGCGCGCATCGACAGGGCCGCGCCGCCGCGGCCGTCGCCGTCCATACGCGTGAGCACAACGCCGGTGACGCCGATCTTGGCATCGAACTCGGTCGCAACGTTCACCGCGTCCTGACCGGTCAGGCCATCAACCACGAGAAGGGTTTCGCGCGGCTTGACCACGTCGCGGACATCGGCGGCCTGTTGGATCAACTCGGCATCGATATGGAGGCGGCCCGCGGTGTCGAGCATATAGACGTCATAGCCGCCGAGGCTCGCCTGGGTCTTGGCCCGCTTGGCGATCTGCACCGGCGTCTCGCCTTTGACGATTGGCAGGGTATCGACGCCGATCTGCGCGCCGAGGATTTGCAGCTGTTCCATAGCCGCGGGGCGGTTGGTGTCGAGCGACGCCATCAAAACCCGCTTGCCTTCGCGCTCCTTGAGGCGTTTGGCAAGCTTGGCGGTGGTGGTCTTCTTACCCGAGCCCTGTAGGCCGACCATCAGGATCGGCGCGGGCGGGTTGTCGATCTTGAGCGCACCGGGGTCTTCCGCGCCGGTCAGGACCGAGACAAGCTCGTCATGGACGATTTTGACGACCTGCTGGCCCGGCGTGATCGACTTGGTCACCGCTTGGCCGGTGGCCTTGGCCTGAACGGCGGTCACGAAATCACGGGCAACAGGCAGCGAGACGTCAGCCTCGAGAAGCGCCACGCGCACCTCGCGCAGGGCAGTCTTCACATCATCTTCCGAAAGAGCGCCTTGCTTGGTCAGCCGGTCGAAGACACCTGACAGGCGTTCGGAAAGTGATTCAAACATGCCTTGGTCTCCTTCTGACCCGTTGCACCATGATCCCAGATAGGTCGGGACCGCTCATATCACAAACGCACCGAAATGCGCTCAAACGAAAAACGCGCCCACGGGCCACGTTCCAAACGAATTGCGCGCCCACGGGCGCGACGCGCTGGTGGACGGCGATCCCCGCAATTGGGCGAGGACCGGAAGGCCGATGCTTCCGGATGTTGCGGGGCGTGTATGCGCACGCGCCCACAGAGTCAAGCGCGGCCAATCCACATCGCCCTTGTGCCGCCGCCCAGACCGTGACTGGAATTGCGCCATGGAGACACCTCATGACTGATACCTTTTGGCAGGATTTGGCAAATATTCCCACGCTTTCGGAAGCAGAGGTTATCCCGTGCCCAGACGGCGGGCGGCTTTACCCGAGCCTCATCGCCGCCGAATTCGACGGATACCGCCCCTTGATGATCGACCTGACGCTTCCAGCCGGACCCGGCCCGCATCCGCTTGTGATCTATATTCACGGCGGAGGCTGGGTGATCGGTTCGCCCAAGATCACCAACGGAACAATGCTCCGGTTCAATCCCTTCGAGCGGATTGTCGGGGCGGGCTATGCCTTGGCGCGGATCAGCTATCGCCTTTTGAACGAGGAAAAGTTTCCGGCGCAGCTTGCCGACGTGCGAGCCTGCATTGGCTATCTGCGTTCGAAGTCGGGTCAATTTGGCCTTGATCCTGAACGGTTCGCGGCGCTGGGCGAGAGCGCTGGCGGATATCTGGCCTTGATGGCCGGACTCTCGGGAGGACCTCCCGTTGGGGGTGATGCCAGCCCGCCCGCAAATGCGGTTCGTGCCGTGGTCAATTGGTATGGCGTGACCAACCTTTCGACCATTGCCTTGGAGAACGATGAAGATGGTGGTTTGGCTGAACGTTTGTTTGGTTAAACGGCGGAAGCCTCTCGGCTGCGGTCTGCCTCGCCAGTCGCTCATATCAGTGCCAATTCACCGGCGGTTTTGACCCAGCACGGAACCGCCGATCGGGTCGTGCCTTTCTCGCAAGCCCAAGAACTGCACGAGGCGATGAAGGTGGCTGGGGGCCGTCACCTGCTTGATCCGATCGAAGGGGCCGACCACTGTTTTTGGAATGCGCCGGATACGGGCTTGATGGATCGGATGCTTAAGTTTCTCGACGAAGAACTCTAGCAAGATTGACCAAACCTCCGACGAGTTTCTTGCGTTGGCGAACAGAAAGGCTAGCTTTGGTGCTGTAGATGTGAGTCTCCGCACAGAAGGTCGCTTTGGAACACTGGGACGAAATCAGAACCGCCTATCAGGTCGCCAAGCAGGGGACCGTCAGTGGCGCGGCCGATGTCTTGGGTGTGCATCATGCGACCGTGATCCGCCACATCGACGCGCTGGAAGCGCGGCTTGGGGCCAAGCTCTTTCAGCGCCACGCTCGCGGCTATACGCCGACCGAGGCGGGGCACGACCTTTTGCGCGTGGCGGGTGCGACCGACGACCAATTCCAGCAGCTTGCCGGCCGAATACGGGGGCAGGGCGAGGGGGTGATCGGGGATCTCGTGGTCACGTCTTTGCCGCTGGTTAGCCATGTGCTGACGCCGATCCTTGTCGGATTTCAGCAGGAAAACCCCGGCCTGCATATCCGATACCTGACCTCGGACCGCCTGTTTCGGCTCGAATACGGCGAGGCACACGTCGCTATTCGTGCGGGCACTACGCCGCAGGAGCCCGATAACGTGGTTCAGCTTTTCGGCCAGTTCCGCGGCGCTCTTGTGGCGTCTGACGCTTATGTATCCCGTCATGGGATGCCAAAACACGAGGCAGATCTTGCCAACCACTGGTTCGTGGCCAACGACGTTACTGGCGGCCGCGCACCTTGGAGCGATTGGATCAAGGCGCTGGTCGGCGCGGATCGCATCATCTTTCGCACCAGTGATGACAAAGCCATGCGCGGCGCAATTCAGGAAGGGGCTGGCCTCGGTTTTGTCGCCAACTGGGAGGCCGAGAACGATCCAAGCCTGCATCGGGTTCTTCCCTCTCGCGAGGAATGGTCTGTCAGGCTTTGGCTAGTGACTCATGTGGATCTGCACCGGACGCCGAAGGTTCAGGGCTTCTTGCACTATCTGAAATCTCGCGCCCATGAGGTGACGCTTTGATCCCACGTGCCTATCAGGGGCATCTTGCGATGTTCCTTTTCTCGGCGCTTGTTGCGGGCTCCTTCTCGCTGGGCGCAAGGGTGGGCGATCTGATCACGCCGGCGGCGATCAATGCCGTTCGGTTCTGGATCGCAGCCGCAATAATCGCCGGGATATCGATGGCGCGAGGCGGCATCCCTGCGTCAACCTTTCGGGCGCCTTGGCGCTATCTGATCCTTGGCGGGCTTTTCTCGATCTATTTCGTGATGATGTTCGAGGGGCTGAAAACCGCGGCGCCAGTCAGCGCGGCGGCAGTCTTTACACTTACGCCAATCATGTCGGGCTTTTTCGGTTGGCTGCTGTTGCGGCAGGTGATGACCCCGCGCATCGCGTTTGCCCTTGCGGTCGGCGGGGCAGGGGCGATCTGGGTCATTTTCCGGGGCGACCTTGCAGCATTCCTGACGCTCGATATCGGCAAGGGCGAGCTGATCTATTTCTGGGGCTGCGTCTCGCACGCGATCTATACTCCGATGGTGCGCAAGCTGAACCGAGGCGAGAGCGCCTTTCATTTCACGCTCGGGATGCTGTTGGCCGGTGGCCTGATCCTGACGATATGGGCTTGGGGCGATATCCGCGCGACCGACTGGGCGCATCTTCCGGCGATCGTCTGGATCACGCTGTGCTATACGGCGATCTTCGCCAGCGCGGCGACCTTTGTCCTCTTGCAATTCGCAACCCTGCGCCTGCCTTCGTCCAAGGTCATGGCTTATACCTATCTGACGCCAAGCTGGGTGATCCTGTGGCAACTGGCACTGGGCGAAGGCGCGCCCTCGGCGGTCGTTCTCGTCGGCTTTGCCGTAACGATCGGCGCGCTACTCCTGCTCCTCAAGGAGTGACGGCCCAGCCAATTCGGCATCGAGGAACCGCTCGAAAGCATCAAGATCGAGCCCTTCCATCATGCCAAAGCCCTGCATCCAGACACTCGCTTCGCGCAGCGCATCGGGCTCGAGCTTGCACCATTTCACACGCCCGCGCCGCTCTTGGCTGATGAGGCCCGCGTTGGTCAGAACCGTCAGGTGTTTGGACACAGCTGCGAGCGACATCTCGAACGGCTCGGCCACATCCGTTACTGCCATGTCGTCTTCAAGGAGCATGGCCAGGATCGCCCGGCGGGTCGGGTCGGCGAGGGCGGAAAAGACGGTGTCGAGCGATGCGGCCATGGCGAAGATCAACGTCTGCAGCCACAGAATGTCAACCAGTTGGTTGAATATACGATTTTGTAACGGTTTGGACCGCGGGCGATAGGGCTGGCGCGCAAGGGTGGTGAGCCGACTGAGGAAAACAATTATATATCATATGGTTGCGTGCAATGTCGCGCCCTCTCTCCCACGCTTGACTCATTAAGCCCCCCGAAATAGCAAGGCGCAGGATTCATGAGGGGGCCAAAGCCCGTGTCTGACCCGCATTCGAGCACCGACGCCGACCGACTTAAGGCGCTGGAAGCCAAGATCGCCGCGGCCAGACACAAGGACGCTGAAGTGCACCACATGAAGAAGGACTATTCTCAGGCCCAGCTGGCCTGGCGGATGGTCATCGAGCTTGTAGCCGGTCTTGGGATCGGTTTCGGCATCGGATACGGCCTGGATACCCTTCTTGGGACCATGCCGATTTTTCTGGTGCTGTTCATATTTCTGGGCCTGGCCGCGGGCGTGAAAACGATGCTGGCCTCGGCGCAGGAGATGCAGACGAAACAGCTGGCCAAAGAGGCCAGCAAAGACGAGGACGACGAACGTGGCGACTGAAGCGCATGAAGAAAGCACCGGTCTGGTTTTCCACCCGCTGGATCAGTTCATCGTAAAGCCGCTTTTTGGTGACGGCCCGATCCATTGGTACACGATCACCAACGTGACCCTTTGGATGGCTCTGACCGTGGTTGCCATCGTTGCCTTGTTTGTCTTGGGAAGCCGTGGCCGCGCGATCGTGCCGACCCGCACCCAGTCGATCGGCGAGCTGATTTATGGCTTCACCTACAAGATGGTCGAAGACGTCGCTGGCAAGGACGCCATCAAATTCTTCCCCTATGTCCTGACGCTCTTCATGTTCGTTCTGTTCTCGAACTACCTCGGCCTCCTGCCGATGAGCTTTGCGACCACCTCGCACATCGCCGTCACGGCGGTTCTGGCGATGGCTGTGTTCCTGACTGTGACCATCGTTGGATTCGTCAAGAACGGCACCCACTTCCTTGGGCTCTTCTGGGTCTCGTCGGCACCGCTGGCGCTGCGCCCGATCCTCGCCGTGATCGAGCTGATTTCCTACTTCGTGCGCCCCGTCAGCCACTCGATCCGTCTTGGCGGCAACATCATGGCCGGCCACGCTGTTATGAAAGTTTTCGCGGGCTTCGCCGCCGTGGCTGTCATCAGCCCGGTTTCGGTCGGTGCGATTAGCGCGATCTATGGTCTTGAGATGCTGGTTGCCGGCGTTCAGGCCTACGTTTTCACCATCCTGACCTGCGTCTATCTGAAAGACGCGCTCCATCCGGGGCACTAGGGCCAGGACATCTATCACCGCAATTCCATCGTAAGGAGAAAATCATGGAAGGCGATATCGCTCAACTCGGTCAATTCATTGGTGCTGGTCTTGCCGGCATCGGTTCCGGCGCCGCCGCTATCGGCGTGGGCCACGTCGCTGGCAACTACCTTGCTGGCGCCCTCCGCAACCCGTCGGCTGCTGCTTCGCAGACCGCCACTCTCTTCATCGGCATCGCCTTCGCCGAAGCGCTCGGGATCTTCTCGTTCCTCGTCGCGCTTCTGCTGATGTTCGCCGTCTAAGACCAAAGACGTGTCCTTACGGTCGGGGCGCGCGGACCAATCCGCGCCCCCGATGACACTTTCAGGTCCGACGGAGAGACGAGATGGCAAGCGGAACGACATCGGTCGAACACGCAGCTGATGCTGCCGCGCACGGGGCTGAAGCCTCGGGAGCAGGTATGCCGCAGCTCGATTTTTCGACCTTCCCCAACCAGATTTTCTGGCTTCTGGTCACGCTCGTCGTGATCTATTTCGCGCTTTCGCGCTTTGCGATCCCGCGCATCAGTGCGGTCCTCGCGGAGCGTTCGGGCACGATCACCAACGATATTGCTGCAGCCGAAGAGCTCAAGCAAAAGGCCGAGGCCGCCGAAGCCGCCTATCAAAAGGCGCTCGTCGATGCCCGTACTGAGGCCTCGCGCATTGTCGCCGAGGCCAAGGCCGAGATTCAGGCCGAGCTTGATATCGAGCTGCAAAAGGCGGACGCGGCAATCTCTGCCAAAACCGCCGAAAGCGAAAAGGCAATCGCCGAAATTCGCGCCGGTGCCGTCAAGAGCGTGACCGCGGTGGCCAAGGATGCCGCCAAGGAAATCGTCTCGGCGCTGGGCGGCAAGGCTGATGCCAAAGCTGTCACCGCGGCTGTAACCGCCCGGATGAAGGGGTAATCAGATGAAAAAGCTCGCAACCACCGCGCTTCTTTCGCTGGCCGCCTCGCCCGCGTTTGCGGCGTCCGGCCCGTTCCTCTCGCTCCACAACACGAACTTCATCGTGCTTCTGGCGTTCATCGTCTTTGTGGGTATCCTGTTCTACTTCAAAGTGCCGGCGATGGTCGGCGGTCTTCTCGACAAGCGGGCCGAGACTATCCGCGCCGAGCTTGAAGAGGCCAAAGCGCTTCGTGAAGAAGCCCAGACGCTGCTCGCCTCGTATGAGCGCAAGCAGCGGGAAGTTCAGGCTCAGGCCGAGCGCATCGTCGAATCTGCCCGTGACGAGGCCGTGAAGGCCGCCGAGCAGGCGAAAGCCGACATCAAGGCTTCCGTGGTGCGTCGTCTGGCCGCCGCCGAAGACCAGATCGCCAGCGCCGAGGCTGCTGCCATTCGCGAGATCCGTGATCGCGCTGTCAACGTGGCTGTGGGCGCCGCTCGCGACCTTCTCGCTGCGCAGATGACCGCGACCGAGGCGAACAAGCTGATCGACGACTCGATCGCGACCGTCGAGGCCCGCCTCCACTAAGAGGCTGGTCAGGAAATCAGAAAGGCCCGGCGCTTCGGCGACCGGGCCTTTTCTATTCGGGACTAGCGGCTCATTTCGTGTTCGAAACGCTTGCGGGCGATGGCCTCGTTGCGATCGGCTTTCTGCTGCTCAAGAAGCGAACGTTCGACGAAATTGAGATGGGCGACCACCGCGTCGCGGGCGCCGTCGGGATCGCGCGCTTGAAGGGCATCATTGATAACCCGGTGCTGATCCAGAAGCGTCTGCCGCGTCGTGCGCTGCTTGAACATGATCTGGCGGTTGTAGAAAACACCTTCCCGCAAAAGCTGATACATCGAGCGCATCATGTGCAGCATGATCACATTGTGACTCGCCTCGATGATGGCAAGGTGGAAATCAGCGTCGAGTGCGGCCTCGTCTGCCGGATTGCGCTTGCCATGCGCGGCTTCCATCTTGCGGAAGATCGTGTCGATAACCTTGAGGTCGGTGTCCGATCCAAGCCGTGCGGCCCGCTCTGCGGCAAGCCCTTCCATGTCGCGCCGGAAGGAGATGTAGTCAAAAAGAGCCTCCGGGTGGCCGGCAAAAAGCTTGACCAATGCTTCCGAAAACGCCGAGCCCAGAACATCGGCCACAAAGACCCCGGCGCCAGCCTTGCTGATCAACAGGCCTCGATCCTGAAGATCGGCCAGAGCCTCGCGCAGAGACGGGCGAGAAACCCCAAATTTATCGCTGAGTTCACGCTCTGAGGGCAGGCGTTCACCGGGCCGCAGGATCCCGCGCAGGATCAGCGCCTCGATCTGACGAACGACGCTGTGCGAGAGCTTTTCAGGCTGAATCTTCTCAAAGGGCATGGCGGCTCCTACCGATTGGTCAAAACATAAGACCAGAACCGCCATGGCTCAACAAGAAAGGGCCGCGCTGATGGCGGCCCGTTCTGGAAGCTCAAGTTGTCCTATCAGCCGTTCGGCGTGATGATGATCTCGACCCGCCGGTTGAGGCGGCGGCCTTCGGCTGTAAGGTTTGTGGCGATCGGCTGATCCTCGCCTCGACCGAAGGAAACGATCCGGTAGGGCGAGACGCCGCCATCCATAAGAACCGAAGCCACCGCACGGGCACGACGCTCGCTCAGGTCTTGGTTATAGGCGGCGGTGCCGACGTTGTCGGTATGACCGACGACATTGACGGTCGAGCTCGGATAGCGGTTGAGGTTGGCAGCAAGCGTATAGAGGTCGCTGCGCAGCGAGCCGGTCAGCGAGGCCGAGTCGGTCGCAAAGAGGATGTCTTGCGGCATCGTCACGATCAACTGGCTGCCGGTGTTCACGATGCCAACTTGGCTGCCCATATGGGCGCGAAGTTCGGCCTCTTGCTTGTCAAGCTGGTTGCCAGCGATGGCGCCGATGGTGCCGCCGATGATCGCGCCCTTGATGGCGCCGTCTTTGCCGCCGCTCGAATTGCCGATGATCGCACCCATGCCGGCTCCGATCAGGGCGGCCTGTTGGGCATTGCGGTTGGGGTTGTTCGGGTCGGTCATAGTACAGGCCGTCGCGGCAAGAAGCGCCGAGAGGGCGAGGGCAGCAGTTGTTTTTCCGTAGGTCATGGGTAAATCCTCAAGTGCTCGGCCACAGGCAGGGAGCACCCGTGGCTTTGAGCGCAAGATGATCCTCTTGCCGGTGCTATCCAATATCAGGATGGGTGCTTCGGCTTGTTCTCGCCTATCAAGCCTCGAGGCGGGCGCTCTCGTAGGCAAGGATCGCCCGTTTGACCGGCAGACCCCAGTGATAGCCGCCAAGACCGCCCGACTTCCGCAAGGCGCGGTGGCAGGGGATTAAAAGGCTGATCGGATTGCGACCCACCGCCGTTCCAACCGCACGAACAGCCTTGGGATGGCCGATGGCGCCTGCGATGTCGGAATAAGTGGTGACATGGCCCGAAGGGATCGCAAGGAGCGCCTCCCAAACCTTGATCTGAAACGGCGCCCCGATAAGGAAGAGAGGGGCGCTTGCGGGATCAGCGCCGAAGGCAGCCTCGGCCCAAGGGCGGAGCTTTACGGCATTTTCGACATACTGCGCCTTGGGCCAGCGGCTGGTCAGGTCGTCCATCGCATGAGCTTCACCGGTCTCTGAAGAAAAGCCTATACCACAGATGCCCTTGTCGGTTCCCATCACAAGTGCAGGGCCAAAGGGGCTATCGAACCAGCCCCAGAAGATCGTGAGGCCCTCGCCTCCTTTTGCATAGTCGCCGGGGCTCATGGCTTCCCAACGGACGAAAAGATCGTGCAGCCGTCCACTGCCGCTCAGGCCCACAGCATCGGCTGTCTCAAGGGTGGTGTGCCGATCCCGCAAAAGCTCTTTGGCTTGGTCAAGCGTGAGATACTGCTGATAGCGCTTGGGTGAGACGCCGACCCATTGGGAAAACACCCGTTGGAAATGCGCGGGGCTAAGGTTCATCTCGGCCGCGAGCGCCTCAAGCGAGAGGGCGGCCTCTGGCTGGGCGTCGATCAGGTCGATCGCCCGACGCATGATCTGAAAGTGATAGCTGCGGTCCTGTTCCATGCGCCGAGAATAGAGCGCCCGCAAAGCCACCGCGACCCGATTCCTGCGCCAAAGAGGCGCTTGCCTGAGGCTTGTCGGGCGGGCATACCGGTCAGCATGGCCAAGCAGCTTTCCTATCACCGGATGCGCGAGATATTCGAGCGTTTCCACGCCTCCGAGCCCGAACCCAAGGGCGAGCTGGAACACGTCAACGCCTTTACCCTTCTTGTCGCCGTTGCCCTTTCGGCGCAGGCGACCGACGCGGGGGTGAACAAGGCGACGCGCAAACTGTTCCAGATCGCCGATACGCCGCAGAAGATGCTCGACCTTGGCGAGGAGGGGCTGACCGAACACATCAAGACCATCGGCCTTTTCCGCCAGAAGGCCAAGAACGTGATGAAGCTGAGCCGTATCCTCGTCGAGGACTACGGCGGCAACGTGCCCAATTCGCGCGCGGCGCTGCAATCGCTCCCGGGCGTGGGACGCAAGACGGCCAATGTCGTCCTGAATATGTGGTGGCATTTCCCGGCGCAGGCCGTCGATACCCATATCTTCCGCGTCGGCAACCGCACCGGCATTGCCGTGGGCAAGGATGTGGTCGCGGTCGAGCGGGCCATCGAAGACAATGTGCCAGTCGATTTCCAGCGGCACGCTCACCACTGGCTCATCCTGCACGGGCGCTATATCTGTGTCGCCCGAAAGCCCAAATGCGCGGCCTGCCATATCCGCGATCTCTGCGACTACGAGGACAAGACCCAATGAAGAAGTTTCAGATTGTCGGGATCGGCAACGCGATGGTTGACGTGCTGACACGCGCCGACGAGGCCTTTCTCGCAGAGGCGGGGATCGAAAAGGGCATCATGCAGCTGATCGACATGGATCGTGCGGTCTCGCTCTATTCAAAGATCGGCCCCGCGAAAGAGATCAGTGGCGGCTCGGCAGCCAACACCATCGCCGGCATTGCCCATCTGGGCGGACGGACCGCCTATGTAGGCAAGGTCAAGGATGACCAGCTTGGCGCAATTTTCGCCCATGACCTGCGGGCGCAGGGCGCCGTCTATGAGACCGCGCTCGCCCCGAAAACGGCCGAGCAGGAAACTGGCCGTTGCATCGTCGTCGTGACGCCAGATGGCGAGCGGTCGATGAACACCTATCTTGGCGTAACCGAGTTTCTCGAGCCTTCGGATATTGACCCCAAGATGATGGCCGATGCCGAGTGGATCTATCTCGAAGGCTACCGCTTTGATGGCCCCGACAGCCATGCAGCGTTCGCGAAGGCGATCAATGCCTGCAAGGGCCACGGCGGGCGCGTATCGCTGACCCTGTCCGACCCGTTCTGTGTCGAGCGGCACCGGGATGCCTTCCGCATGATGATCCGTGAGGATGTCGATCTTCTGTTCTGCAACCGCGCCGAGATCCTGTCGATGTACCAGACCGACGATTTCGAAGCGGCGCTGGCCGCGGCGGCGAGCGAAGTCGAAATTGTCGCCTGCACCGACAGCGAGAAGGGCGCCCATGTCCTGTCGGGCGGCAAGCGCTGGGACGTGCCAGCGATCCCGACCGATATCGTCGATGCGACCGGTGCGGGCGATTTGTTTGCCGGCGCGTTCCTATGGGGCCTGACAAGTGGCCACGACCTCAAGACCTGCGGTCGCGTGGGTTGTGTCGCTGCCTCCGAGGTCATTAGCCACATCGGCGCGCGCCCTGAGGCCAGCCTCAAGGCGCTTTTTGCCAAACACGGCCTCCTTTAGCCTGCGTCTTCGAGCATCAGCCCAAGCTGACGCCCGCCGAGGATGTGCAGGTGGTAATGCGGCACGTCCTGCCGGCCGTGAGTGCGCGTGTTGGAAATGGCGCGGAAGCCGGCATCGACACCGGCGATCCGGCAGACCTCGGCCACAGCCTGCATAAAGCCGAAATGCTCTTCGGCTGACGCATCGCGGGCAAAGTGATCAAGGCTGACATAGGCGCCCTTGGGGATCACCAGCACATGAACCGGCGCCTGCGGGGCGATGTCATGAAACGCCAGAGCGTGCTCGTTCTCAAAGACAGTCTTGTTGGGAATCTCGCCGCGCAGGATGCGGGCAAAGATGTTTTGCGGATCGTAGGTAAAGTCCATCTTGGTCCTCAGTCGTGGAATAGGTGGTATGTCTCGGCAATCCTACGCGCTTCATCCGGCGAGACCGACAAGAAATCCTCCAAAGCGGCGGCGTTCTCCTCAAGTGATGCGGTTTGCCGCAGGCGGCGATAATTGGCAAAGCCTGCATCACGGATGCGCTCGGATTCGAAGACAACGTCATATCGGATCGTCGGCAAAAGCCGAGCGAGTGTATCAGGTGTGGTCTCGTCACCGGCAAGGCCGACACGGCGGGCGTGGCCGCTGAGATACTCGTCGGTAAACTCGCACTCGATCTCGAGCAGGCGAGTTTTGGAGCGGTCTGAGAAGAAATCCTGAATCAGGTCGATCGATGAGGTGTCGAGACAGATCACCAGCCGATCGGTGGCGTA
>Ga0181553_10004090_pt1 | contig 12526 bp, 7 predicted proteins | sample 011ome_17_FD_133753 | JGI IMG/M metagenome (GOLD analysis project Ga0181553, IMG submission 133753) | Coastal salt marsh microbial communities from the Groves Creek Marsh, Skidaway Island, Georgia - 011502XT metaG (megahit assembly) | ecosystem: Environmental > Aquatic > Marine > Intertidal zone...
AGATTAAATTATTTTATTATCCGTTCGTTTTAAAAAAATCAGTGTAAATCTTGCGTAAAAAAAAATATTTTAAAGTTTGTAGTCGCCAGTTAATTATTTGCTATCAATGTATCAGCAAATGCGGATTCAGGCTTGACTTTTAATTCATTGTGTAATGTTGCTACAATTACAAGTAAAATTACTTTGTATACCTTTATTGAAATAAGTATACAAGTTTATTTTTCGATTGTAGGAGATACTTAAGCAGCAGGGAAAGCGATTGCTTGTAATGGAGAAGGATATTCTGACTGGTATTTACCAAGCAGAGATGAGTTGAAAAATTTGTATCAAAGCGGTGTTTTCCCCAATGTGAGTGTTGGAATTGTCTATTGGAGTTCTTCGATGTATAGCAATGATCCCACCAGGGCATGGATACTATGTTTCGATCAAAAAGTAGAAAGTTAATACGCTAAAAAAGGCGAATATAACGTTCGCCCCATTCGTTCATTTTTAACAACATTAAACCTTTGTCCAAATTAATTTTAAATACTTTAACCAGTAACCTAGTTCTATTAGTCGATCCAAGCTTTTTCAATTGCTATTTATGGACTGATACAAAAAGTAAATTCCTGCAGATTAACAGTGATTTTTAAAAAAAGAGTCACAAACTAATGAAATCTATGAAATTTTTCTTCAAAACCCTGTCAGTTACCCTAATGCTTCTTCTCACAAGGATCTACATTAGTTATGCCCAATCCCTACACCACCAGACCTTGAGTGCAATGGGAACCACAGCACAAATCGGCTCTGCAGGACTTTTAGTACAGCAATCCATCGGACAAAGTAGCATTACGGGTACTTTTAACTCTTCCACGGCCTACCTCAGTCAAGGCTTCCTTAAAGGCCTTCCCTCCCTATCCAACGAGCTTGTACTTCCCTTTGATGTCATCGCCTTTCCCAATGCCTTCACAGAAAGGATCCGGTTTCGATTTACGAGTGACCTTACCGAACCTACTCAAGTAAGGATCCACGATAGCCAAGGCAAAAAAGTTTATAGCCAGCAGCACCTCCCAAAAAATAGAGAAATCGAGGTTCAGCTTTCCCACTTAGCCCCAGGGATGTACCTAGTGGATCTCAGTACAGCAAATCGGAGCACCCAGATACGGATACTAAAAAATCGCTAAGACCCGCCAGATTCGGAGAAATTACCAGATTTGATCTTTTCTCCCAGCAGTTGCGCATGGAACTCGGAGGGAGATTCCCCAGTCAATTTTTTAAAATTTAAATAGAACGTATAATCACTATTAAACAAAACCTTTTTAGCTAGGGAGCCTATGGTATGCTTTTCTAAGTACCCTTTTCGAATCAAGGAAATCGCATAGTTAACTTTTAACACATTGACATATTCTCCAAAAGTAAAATTGCTGTAATGCTTAAATATAAATTTTAAATGACTCTGAGGACAGTCCAATTGGAATGCTAAGGTCTTTATACTGGGCACTTCAAGCAATTCTTCCCTCCAGCCTTGTTCTAATTTTTTTAAAGAAAAAATAAGGGAGTCCAAGCGAGTAGCAACGAGCTTTTCTACAGGTAAGTCTTGGGTACTAGTTTGCCCTTTCTTCTTGATCCTCCAAATTGCAATTTCCTCCGGCACTACGCGCTGGATTTGATCCAACAAACGTTGCTCTCCGTAAAGAATGCGGGGATTTCTCAGAAGGTAAAAGCAAATAAACAGCCAGAGGAAAGAGGTGAGTCCGTAAAATTCACCTAACAATTCATTCTGGAGGCCCTCTTCATTATGGATGTAGGTAAAATTTGAAAAGCCATAGATCAACGTAAACGTGCCAAACATCAAATAGCCCCAAACCTGTATGGTCTTAAAATACTGAAGCTCCCGCTGACTTTTTTGTTTCGTCGAATAAGTCCAAACTAAATACGCTAAACCAACAAAATAAATAGACGAGTAAATTAAAAATACAACTTGATGCCAAGTGCTGTTCCAATTCATCCACATACTTAGGATAGCAATTACCGTCGCCAAGCCAAAATGAAAGTACAATTTTCTCCTCGAAGCTTCCTGTTGATATAACGCGTCAAAAAAAAAGTGATAGATCACCGGAACGAAATAGACAAAGCTGAGTGGTCTATAGAAGGTGCTTAAAGAAGGGCTAAGGAGCTCCAAATCAACCATCCCAAAGACCACGCGTTGTACCCCAGCTATGGCTAGGGTCGCTAAAAAAAATTTGCTCGACTTCAGCTCTTTTTTGGGATCTAACAGGGAAGCAAACACAAGCAATAACAATACTCCTCCAACAAAAAAAGATAAAATTGACAAGCCTGACCCCATTCCCAAAAGTAAAACAAATAGTTTGATTTTAAAAAGTAGTCAAAAAACACGTGTTACGAAATTGAACCACTAGCTCAATAGAGGTAGTAATCCTTCCCTAGCGCTCACAGACCGCTGTCCATAGCCCGGCGCTCGCATTTTGGAACAGCAAATTTTTTTTTAGAAAGTAGTCTGAATTGAATTTTGAACTTGCAGTGTGCATCGAAATGGAATTTAGGAAAGTCACGAAAAAAATCTCCCTCAAATCCTTCAAAAATCACTCAAATCCGAAAAGGAAGGTTCTCTCCTTGGCAGTAATTCAGGCCTTTTAGCCTAAAATTACTCTTATTCTAGGAAATGACTTGGTCAATTTGACTGAATATATAAAATAACAGCTTGCATGCCCCTTCAAAGAGATCGGGGGGAATCCAAAAAGTGCCGAATACTTGCATTGAAAAAAGTAAAAAACACACCCCTTGATTCGCCTTTTCCTAGCGCGAACTAACACACAACTACCTTACATGAAAAAAATAGTCTTTCTTTTGAGCCTTTTGTGCTATGGATTCGCTTCAGTGGCCCAATCCACCTACTGGAAAAAATCAACTCAAAATTTCTACAACAACAAGGTAGTTCAAACGGAAACCGAGCCCTATCAAATTTTTGAATTGGACCAAAATACGCTTCAACGTCAGCTTTCCTCAGGAAAAACAAGCCAACTCAGTATGCCTACTAGCCAAGGAATTTTTGAAGACTATTTGGTCGAGGAAAAGCAAAGCATGGCGAAAGAATTGGCCCAAAAATACCCTGCATTCAAAACCTACCAAGGCTATAAAATCTCTGATCCCAAAAGTCGAATTGCACTTACCCTTACGGGCGACAGGATCTATCTCTATGCCTTTTCGGAAGCTTCTGAGGGGATGAGAATGCTGTCAACGGACACCTATATGTTCTACAAGATCAGTGGAAACCAAAGTAGATCAGAAGACATTTCCTGTGGCGTACCTCTTGCCGACCCACCCGCTACTGCTGATCAGCCAACTACCCTCGGCAGCCGATTGGAAGTAACGAGTCAAACGGCAAGGAACAAGGTAGAAGGAATACGGACACTTCGATTAGCGGTGGTTTCGGCAGGGGAGTACGGAGAGATCAATGGAGGAACACAAGAGACTGTTTTGGCCAACATCGTCAGTATAGTGAATGGGTTAAATGTAATCAGCGAACAAGACCTCGGGATTAGGTATAACCTCATCGAAAACAATGACAAATTGATTTTTGTCAATAAAACAACTGACCCTTATGATATTGAGCAAAATGGGATCTCTACAATATCATCGTATTTGAATATTAGAACTCAAGGAGTGATTGATTCCCTTATTGGTAAAGAAAATTACGACATAGGGCATTTATTTATCGCCCGAAACGAAACGGATAGTCCTGTACCTTTTGGGATTGGCAATGCCTTTGGTATTGGAAATGTTGGAACCCCTGAAAAGGGATCCGGCTGGTCCTATTTCAGTAAAAGCACGACCGATGAACTCGGATTTATTGGATTGGTCTCCCATGAATTTGGTCACCAACTTGGAGCTACCCATACGTTTTCAAATTCACCTGATAACCAAATTACCCAATCTGAATTGGGCTCGGGCAGATCCCTCATGTCGTATGGAAAGATTAATCAGCCAGATTTACATTATTACCACTACCATTCCATCCATCAGATCATTCAGGCTTTCAAACGCACCCAATTTGGCTTAGATTTTTCTACGATAGGCACATTTACACCCTACAGCCAGCAACCTCCTTCAAATGTTTCCTTAACAGCCTACCACATTCCAATTAAAACGCCCTTTGTATTGGAGACACCTGCTGCATTGAAAAACGCAACTTATGTATACAATTGGGAACAGTTGGATGCTGAAATCGTTCTTCCAAGAAATTATTGGGGTGCAAAGTCGCTAAAAGCACCCTTATTTAGTTCGACTTCTCCAAGTACAAATTCGCAGCGCTATTTCCCTACCTACGCGCGAGTACTCTCAAATGAGCTAACAAGTGATAATGCTCTTTTGGATGAAAACAATGGTTCTTCCATGCTCTTTGAGACGCTCAGCGAGGTACCTAGACCAATGACCTTCGGTTTGACTGTCAGAGATGGCTCAGCAGCGCAAGGGGTATATTTAGATTCTACCCAAGTCACCACGGTGGCAAACAGCAAGCCTTTTTCCATATTGACCCCATTTACTTCCCAATTGAATGGGGGCAATCTGCTTAATGTAGAATGGGAAATCAGTAATACAAACGACGATCCAATCAAGGCTACCCAAGTAAACATTTTACTCTCTACAGATGGAGGTGCAACATTTGACTACCTCTTGGCCGAAAAAATTGCCAACGATGGCGCTCAAGAGATTGTTATTCCCAATGTCGCAACTACCCAAGGAAGACTGAAAATAGAACCCATAGATCAAATTTTTTACACCATTAATCCGACGAATTTTACTATTGTTGATTCCCAGTTAAGTCTTTTTAGTTCGGCAACAGCCCTTGAGCTAACCCCTTGTAATGAATACAAGCAAACCTTCAACTTGCAGGTTCAAAGCAACCAAGCTACAACTTCACTTTCCAACATCAGTTTTACAGGGGCTCCCGCGGGGCTTACAATCAGCCTAAGTAAAAATCAGGTAGCTTTAAATGAGTTGGTTACAGCCACAGTTTCTAATCAAACAGCCGCAAGTGGCACCTATACCCTCACCTTAAAAGCAACGCTAAATGGGGCAACTATAGAAAGGCCTATCGTACTTACCATCTTATCGAGCGCCCTTTCTCCAGTCACGTTGACAAGTCCTGCCCCTGGCGAAACAATCACCCAAAACACAGTAGAACTCAAATGGGATCTAGCTGCGAATACCCAAAATGTTCGCTTACAGATCTCAAAAGATCAAAATTTCAGCACTTTATTGGTTGATAAAATTAGCTACAGTGACCAGTATTTCTTTAGCCCTCCTACCAACCAAACCACCTACTTCTGGCGTGTGTACGCTCAAAATGCATGTGCCACATCGGAGCCTACTAGCAGCAATTTCATTTGGAATAAGGGGTTTGAAAAACAATTGATACACAACAGCTCCCTTTACGACACGTCGAATGATAGTTATCCGATTCAAGTCACAGATTCCAACACCATCAAAGAAGTAAAACTCATGGCCTCTGTAGCCAAGGATGCTTCTGCAGGTTTGGTGAAGCTCAACGACATGACGATGAGCCTGACCAGCCCTTCAGGTCTTTCTGTAGTCTTATCCAGGCCGACAAATACCACTCTTGTTGATTTGTCATCGGTTTCCTTTGTTTTTGAAGATCAAGCTGCTCAGTATAGTCCACCCATTTTCAACCCCTCTACCCAAACCTGGCAGCTATCCATCGTTCCTGAGGAATCTTTAAGCCAATTTATAGGAGCTAATACGCTGGGTGATTGGATATTTAAAGCAGAAGGAAAGTCTACCGAACTCTTTATTGAAGGGGTCACACTAGAGTTTCTCTCAGATGAACCATTCAAAGCTCCAAGCGCACAAAATCTAAACGTTTACTTATTCCAAAATGAAACTAAAATTTCGCTACTAGGAAAAAATTATTCGGGTGAAGACTTAGTGAACTCCAAGATAATTATTAACAAACTTCCCACAAATGGGACCCTAGTGGATAGTCAGGCTAATTTGCTCGCAGTGAATACGGCCTATCCCATCACGGATGTTTATTTTGTTCCCAATCAAGGTTATCAAGGATTGGACAGCTTTACCTACCAGGTACTGGATACGGACTTCAATTTAGAAAGTATTACCGCCCAGGTGACTATAGACTACAAAGATCTAAAACCTGCTTTGAAAGTCTTTGATATTTACGCCTCAGTCCAGACGGGCAAGTCTCAAACGCTACATTTGACATTCAAAAACGCTGAATTTTACAACAGTTTTACCTATAGCTTATCCTCTCCCATGTACGGAATTGCAGAAATTGAAGGCAATTCAATTCTTTACCAAGCGACCAGTGAGGGGGAAGAATTAATTGAAGTCACTTACATGGATGGCACCAATGAATCCCTCAGCTATATACATATCCTTAATTTTGGTAGTTACAATTCGATTGAAGAACCAGTCCAGGTGCTATCAAGGGATGACTTTGATTTCAGAATAGGTCGAACCGTCACAATTAACGCCGATGGAAGTGTTTTGGCCTCCTCTCAAAATATCCAATGGGACGAAGAAGGTGCAGGATACGGAGGTAAGAACTACGAAGGATTGACTAAAGTATTTTCCTTACAAGATGGTGAATACGTTCCCTTAGGAAATGAAATTATGGGTGAAGGAATCAATGATCGCTTAGGGTATCGAATTAGTCTAAGTGGAGATGGAAAAATTATTGCCTTAGCAACCAACCATGTAGAAGGATGTATGGCTTGTGCAGAAGCTGTCGATTATGTACTTATTTATTCCTATGATGAAGTACTCAAAAAATGGGTCAAAAAAGGGGATAAAATCATGTTTGAAGGGGGTAGTAGTATAGTAAATATCAGTAGTGTTGATTTAAATTTTGATGGTTCTATTTTGGCGGTCGGCAATTCAAGGACACCTAGAAACGGAAAGGCATCTGGTGCAGTGTTCACCTTTTCATTCAATGAAATTACCAATAGCTGGATGCAAAAAGGATCCGTCATTACGAATACATTTGTGGGTTCATCAGAAGATGGTGCAGATTTTGGGGATTTTGTAAGACTAAATAAGGCAGGTAATCGACTCGTATTAAACCAGCCCTTTTCATTTTTTAATAATTCCAAGGCTGGACATGTATATGCTTTAGAATTTGATGAGAAGGATTGGAAATTAATGGGACAGCCCATTATTGGATCTCAAGGATACTGGTCCCGATTCGGAAAGACGGTGGACATGAATGACTTGGGTGATCAAATCGTGATTAGCGAGAATTATGAAGTTATCTCCTCCAACGAAATATACTTAGGTAAAGCGTATGCGTATACATACGATGAGGTAAACAATCGCTGGAATGCTTTTGGAGATCAAATCAAAGGACCAAAAATAACTACTTCAGGATCTATAGAGTTATGGAAATCAACTGATGAAAATGCAAAGGTTTCTATAAATGGTGCAGGAAACCAAATAGCCCTGTCTTTGAAGATAGATGAACAATTAGAAGTGAACGATCGAAATCCATTCCACTTTATTAATGTCTACACCTACGAAAAAACATCAAATGCCTGGACTACTTTCTCCGAACCCTTTGCGAGAGAAGTGCATGAATCGGTTCATCGACCTACTTACAACGAAACAATTATCAGCTCTAATGGGGCAAAAGTGTTTTTTGGTTCGGGGGAGAAGGTTGGTTTGCCAGAAGATCGAACATTCATCAAGGTTTATGAAACGCTAGCAACCACCCCTCCAGATACGCAAGCGCCCGTCTTAGTAGTAAAAAATCCATATACGCTACAGATCCCTGACTCTGGTACTGCTATTCTCGAAGCTTCAAGCTTGGACAATGGGTCTACGGATAATATAGGGATCACCGAAATTACGCTTTCCAAATCCACCTTTACTTGTGCGGATCTTGGAACAAATTCGATCACATTTACCGCAAAAGATGCCGCTGGAAACATTTCAACTGCTACAGTGACCATCAACGTAGTCGATGAGCTCAAACCTATCCTCAAAGCAAAAACTAGCTACACCATCAAGCTGGATACTGAAGGTAAGGCCACGCTTAAGTGGGAAGATATAGATGAGGGCAGCAGTGACAACTGTAGCATTCAGGATCGTACATTGTCCAAATCGGAATTTACCCGCACCGATGGGGGTGACAGTAAGATTACGTACACCGTTACCGATGTCAGCGGTAATACCAGTAGTATCGAATTGACTGTTCGCGTAGATATTGTACTTGCTGTACCGGAGCGTCCCAAGGATGCCAATTTCTTGAAGGCCTACCCTAATCCTGTCGATAATTACCTCTACTTGGAGTTTGAGAATGGAACTAGCGTGAGCACCATCCACAGTAGTTCCTTGGTAGATGCCTCCGGCAGAGTTTTGGGAGAATTAAACCTAGAAGATGGAGGCAATGGGGTGCTAGGCTTCTCCACTCAATCACTCAAGCCAGGCTTGTATTTCCTTCAAATTGGCACACGTGACACGCTACATCTAATCAAATTCACCGTAATCCACTAAGTGATGAATAAGTCTTTTACCCTATTCTTTCTGTGTTTTTTTTATTTAGCCTCCTGCGGAGAAAAAAAAGAAGAACCAACCCCCCCACAAAAAACTCCCGAGGAGTTAGCGATTGAAAAATTAAGTGGTACGCAAGGAATCTCCTACTTTCTAGGTACTTCGGGCTATGTCAAACGAAATCAAGTGGATGAAAGTCAGTATTATCCAGACTTCAATTTTCGTGTGCAAGGAAGCAACAAATCTTACACTACTTCTGGGGCTCCTGACTTATTTGAATCATCCGGAACATGGGAATTTGTGGTGCCTAACCTTGATAAGATCCGTCTTAGTGGGAGTAAACCCGCCTCTCAGATTGATATCTCCTTTACCAAGAATGGACAAGATCTTATTTTGGTATTTTCTGTCCCTACCCCTCCAGGGGGAAAAGTTGCTTCTCTTACGGGAAACTATGAAATCAAAGTAACAGGAGGGTAAATGGAAGGAAGGAAAAGACAGCTGTTAAAATTACTAACTAAGCCAAAGTAAAGTCCAATATTAAAAACCTAAAGAGTTAGGTTACACCCTAAGTACAAACAACTAAAAATAAGGGGTTTATCCTACAAAATACGCTTCCAACTCATTCAGCATCTCAGATTTATCACGCAAATCTCGGATGACCTTTCCCTTTTCCAGCAGCACAATTCGGTCGCAGAGATCGGTCACATGATTGAGGTCGTGACTGGAGATCAAAAAGGTGATTTTGGAGGCTTCCAATTCGGAAAGGATCAACTTTTTCAAACGGATCTGGGAACTCGGATCCAAGTTTTCAAAAGGCTCATCCAAAAAAACCACTTGAGGATGTCCTAGCATCGCTGCAGCAATACCCACCTTTTTCAAATTGCCCTTGGATAGGTCGCGGATGTATTTCTTTTTGCCCAGTACCTCCTCATTGAAGAGCTCAGCAAACTTGCTCAAATGCAACTGTAGGTCTGCCTCCGAAAGTCCATAGATCTTACGCAAGGTTTCAAAGTACTCGTCAGGAGTTAAAAAGGCCAAGAGCATCTGCTCATCCAAGTAAGCCCCCACCTGAGACTTCCAATTCTCGGTTTTGCTTACATCTTCTCCTTGAAAAGTGACCCACCCTGCTGTAGTACGTACGAGGTCGAGCATGATTCGGAAGAGTGTGGTCTTGCCAGCCCCATTGTTGCCCACTAAGCCAAAACATTCTCCTTTGGTAATTTCCAGTTGGGGAATATCGAGCACTACGGCTTCTTTGTACTGTTTTTTCAGTTGAGATACCTGTATCATAGTTCTTGTCGGAAGGAAGAGGAAATTTCAAATCGGTTGGCCAATAGCCGTTGCGTCACGAGACGAGAAAGTGGTCCAAAGGCAAGGATTCCTGTGAGACCGGTGACTCCCAAGGCCAGTAATCCTGCATAATCATTAATTAGGTAAGAAAAGGGAAGGTACACCAAATAAGGCCCTGCCATCAAAGGGATGATGATCAAAAATTGGGCGGCACCTACCCCTTCGTAGTTAAACATAGCTCCCTTACTGAGGTCCATGGGCTTGGGCTTCCACAACGCCACGTAGAGAATGACATGCACGAGAATACCACAGTTGAATAGGAAAGTGGACACATGCACCAGCAGGATGTCCCAGCCAAAATACACGTAGGGCACCGAAGCCAAGAAACAAACCCCAGAAACTCCAAGAAAGAGCAGGTACTTGGCCCGTACCAAGGCTTCCAAACCACCTTTTTGCATCAGGAAAAAATCAAAATTGGAAGAGTTCCAACTCAAAAACAATTGTCCATACTGAATCATAAATATGCCTGTAATGAACACTCCCACAAATATGTAAATGGGTGAAATCCCTGATTCAGTCTGATAGGCAGGATTGGTATAGAAGATCAGCCCATACAACAAGAAGAAGGCGGAAAGCATCAGGTAGGTTCTACTCTTCTTATGTCGAATAATCAACTTCCATTCCAAGTTGGCCAGCTCCCCAGCTACTCCAAAGCGAGAAAAAAGCCCAAAACTTTGACCCGAAACTTGGTACGCTTCTTCCTCTCCCAACTCTTCCAAATAGGCATGAGATACATAATATCGGTAGCAAATGATAAATAGTGTGAGCAGCAAGCCCAGTGCACCGACCGTAGATAAAATACTTTGGGTAGCAGCGGTGAAGAAAGGAGCCACGAGCGCACCCACATTGAACCAACCCAGGTAGGTGGATCCTCCAGAAAGTAGGACTACCACAAAAACCAGTCCGAGGCCCAACAAGCTGTCTTCAAAGCGCTGCTTGAACCAAAGCATAAACCAGTGCAGAGACCAACTTATTCCCAACAAGGTACCCAACCAGGATATTAAACCCAGTACCCCATATTCCTCCTGCACGGCCTCCACCCCAAAGGGTAAAAAAAGTAACAGGGCGATTAGATTGAGAGGGGATAGAAAAGAGCGGAGCAATAAGATAGACACGATTTTCTTTTTCCCGATGGGGAGGTGGAGCAAGCTTTCTAGATCCACGACCGGCAACTTTTGAATAAAGTAGCGGTACATAAACTCACCTAAGAAAAAGTAGATGAGTAGGGAGTTGAGAAAAGAGATGGGCTCCTTCCCCTCTGCAAATTGGTCGATAATTCTCCCCAGAAATAACCCTGCGAAAAACACATAGCTCAGGAGCAGAAGCGATATAAATACCAAAAATCCAGTAGCAAGCGCACTTTTAGCAAAACTGGTGGAGCGGATGCTCTTCAGGTATTGCAAGCGAATTAGGGTAAAAAACATTGGCGACAGACGTTAAATTCTGAAACGTAAACTTCAAAATTTTGGCCATCTTTACCAATCAAAAAAAGTTAAAAGAAACAAATGAGCCAGGAACTGAATTTTTTTGAAGCGGTACAGCAGCGCAGGTCTGTGCGTGTATTTGACCAAACCGACAATTTTGACGGCACCATCGTTCAAAAATGCTTGGAGGCAGCCATCTTATCTCCCAACAGCTCCAACCTGCAGCTCTACCAGTTTGTGCGCGTACCCGAATACTCCACTCTGAAAGATCGCCTGGCCCAGCTCTGTATGGGACAGAAAGCAGCCACCTCAGCTCGGGAGCTGGTGGTAGTCCTTACGCGGAGAGACCGCTGGAAAGCCCATGCAAAAGCCAATTTTGACTTTATCTCTGCTTCGGCATCGGGTGAGGGCGAAAAAAAAGTGAAATTGGCTCTTCGCTATTACGGCAAATTGGTGCCTATGCTTTATACCAAATTTCCGGGATGGTCCTTTGTCAAAAAATTAATTGCCCTTACCCAAGGACTTCGTAAACCGATGGTTCGAGAGGTGAGTGAAACTGCCGTGCGGATCTCAGTGCACAAAAGTGCTTCCTTAGCCTGCATGACCTTTATGTTGGGAATGAAGGCGGCCGGCTACGATACCTGCCCGATGGAGGGCTTTGACTCCAAGCGGGTCAAAAAGCTCCTCAACCTCCCAGCCGAATCCGAAATCGCCATGATTATTGCATGCGGCAAAGGGCTGCCCGAAGGAATTTATGGAGAAAGATTCCGTGTGCCTACCTCCGAATTGATTGTGGTGAAGTAAATCCCTTAATGGTAAAAACCTTTTTTCACTCTGATCTTTTTCTATTGATCCGAGCAATTTTTCTGTGCAAATCTGCGTGAAAACTATTGTGGCATTTGAATCCCAACCTTCGAGGTCTTGGAGACCTCAAAGGTTGATCTTTTCAGCCTCTCCAAAGAGCTGAATAGCCTGTTGATACACCTCATTGATATCGTTGACAACCTTGTAAAAGGCACTGTCATCGTAGAGCTGTCTTCCTAGATGCGCCTTGATCAAAATGCGCAGGTACTCCTTGGACTTTGAAAAATCCTTGGCGTCAAATTCCACCTTGTTTTTCTTACCAAAGGCAACTAGCTCCTCCAACATCCCGTCACTCACTCGAAAATTGGTGTAATAGTCCTCAAGAGAAACTTGAGTGAATTTGCCTTTATTTTTGCTGACAT
>Ga0181553_10004094_pt1 | contig 12514 bp, 7 predicted proteins | sample 011ome_17_FD_133753 | JGI IMG/M metagenome (GOLD analysis project Ga0181553, IMG submission 133753) | Coastal salt marsh microbial communities from the Groves Creek Marsh, Skidaway Island, Georgia - 011502XT metaG (megahit assembly) | ecosystem: Environmental > Aquatic > Marine > Intertidal zone...
ACTATATTTTGAAACGATTTTACCAAGATAGAAGCATTCTTCTTTCTTCATCGTTTTTGGTATAATGATTATTTTTCTTCTTTGGCAGCTTCCTCAGCAGGAGCTTCTTCAGTAGCAGCAGCCTCTTCAGCAACAACTTCCTCAGCAGGAGCTTCTTCAGCAGGTGCTTCTTCAGCAACAACTTCTTCAGAAGGAGCTTCTTCAGCAGGTGCTTCTTCAGCAACAACTTCCTCAGCAGGAGCTTCTTCAGCAGATGCTTCTTCAGCAACAACTTCCTCAGCAGAAGCTTCTTCAGCAGCAGTTTCTTCAAGGAGAGCAGCTTCAGCATCGGCTTTTCTTTTGTCACTTACTTCTTTTTCAGCGGCAAGTGCTTTTTTCTTAGCTGCATCAGCTTGCTTGTCAAGGGTAGAAATTTTAGCTTCAACTTTGGCTTCTTTTTCTACTACCCATGCTTCAAATTTAGCGTCAGCTTCCTCTTGAGTAAGGGCTCCTTTTTTAACACCATTTAACAAATGGTTTTTCAACAATACCCCTTTGTAAGCCAAAATATTCTTGGCGGTATCCGTTGGTTGTGCTCCATTTTGAAGCCATTGAACAGCACTATCGGTATTAATATCAATTGTTGCAGGATTGGTAGTTGGATTGTAAGTACCTATTTTTTCTAGGTAGCGTCCGTCTCTTTTAGATCGAGAATCGGCAGCAACAACCCAATAAAATGGTTTTCCTTTTTTTCCGTGTCTTTGAAGTCTTATTCTTACTGGCATAATGAATTAAATTTTAAAGGTCCTAAACCTTGGTTATTAATGAGGCGCAAATGTAATTTATTTTATTGAATTGACAATATTTTTAAAGAACATTGATAAGGTTGCTTGCAACTTTTTATTTCGTTGATAACTTCCGATAACTCGCTCGAGGTATTTTTTTAAAAGATCCGTATTTTTATGTTTCCAAAAAACCGTGAATGTTTTTAATTTTTGATACCGAAACTACAGGTCTCCCAAAGCGTTGGAAAGCGCCTATTAGTGATACTGACAATTGGCCAAGATGCGTCCAAATTGCATGGCAACTGCACGATCAGGATGGGGTTATGGTTTCCAACAAGGAATTTATAGTGAGCCCCGAGGGTTTCACAATTCCATACGAATCCGAACAAATTCACGGAATTTCTACCCAGCTTGCTACCGATAAAGGAATTCCCCTTCGCGAAGTATTGAATCATTTTCAATCTGATTTAAAACAAACCAAATACGTTGTTGGGCACAATGTTTCGTTTGATTTGAACATTATGGGAGCCGAATTTTTTAGAGAAAAAGTGGAAACCCAACTAAATTCGCTTCCAGTCATAGATACTTGTACCGAATTAACGGCCACTTTGTGCCAATTACCAGGAGGGCGAGGTGGAAAATTCAAACTTCCCACATTGACCGAATTGTATGTGTTTTTATTTCATTCTTCTTTTGCAGAAGCACACAATGCTTCAGCAGATGTTGAAGCGACGACTCGTGTTTTTTTGGAGTTGGTTCGAAAAAATATCATCAAAGATGAAACCTTTGTTGATTTATCAGAGACACTCCAAGCCAAATTCCCTGAGGGTGTTCCTCTTGAAGGAATCAAACATCAAAACCTAAAGCAGCTTTCGACGAATCTTCAGCTTGATGAACAAATAGGTAAAGAGCTGAATCAAGAAAACCTCAGTTCAAACAGAGATGTTTTGTCTGATCATACCTTTGTTCATCTTCACAACCACTCACAATATTCGGTACTTCAATCAACGACTCGAATTTCTGAACTGGTTGAGAAAACTTCTGAATTTCAAATGCCTGCTGTGGCATTGACGGATACGGCAAACATGATGGGTGCGTTTCACTTTGTGAAAGCCGTTGGGAATTATAACAATAGTTTGTCTGAGGAGCAGCCCGAAAAAAAGCATATCAAGCCCATATTGGGATGTGAATTTTATGTTTGCGAAAATCATTTGGATCGCAGTCAAAGGGACAATGGGTATCAGGTAGTCTTTTTAGCAAAAAATAAACGAGGCTATCACCACCTAGCTAAAATGTCGTCAATAGCGTTTACCAAAGGATTTTATTACGTCCCTCGGATTGACAGAGATATTGTCGAACAATACAAAGAAGATTTGATTGTATTGTCAGGAAATTTATACGGTGAAATTCCAAGTAAAATTTTGAATGTAGGAGAGTCCCAAGCCGAGCAAGCCTTGCTTTGGTGGAAGGAACAATTCAAGGACGATTTTTACATCGAACTCATGCGCCACGGTCAAGAAGACGAAACAAGAGTCAACCAAGTGTTGGTAAACCTCGCCAAAAAACATGAGGTAAAATTGGTTGCCACCAACAATACATTTTATACTGAGCAAAAAGACGCCAATGCACACGATATTTTATTGTGTGTAAAAGATGGAGAAAAACAGGCAACGCCAATTGGTCGCGGTCGTGGATATCGATACGGCTTGCCCAATCAAGAATATTATTTTAAATCTTCTGAAGCCATGAAAAAGCTGTTTGAAGATGTTCCAGAAGCCATTGTTTCGATTTCTGAAATTCTTGATAAAATTGAAGAATACGAATTGGCTAGAGAGGTGCTGTTGCCCAAGTTTAACATTCCTTCACAGTTTGTGGATCCTGAAGATGAAAAAGACAAAGGCAAACGAGGGGAAAATGCTTATCTCCGACATTTGACCTATGAAGGAGCTAAAAGTCGCTACAAAGAACTTTCAAACGAACTCAAAGAGCGAATTGATTTTGAGCTTCAAGTCATCGAAAACACAGGATACCCAGGGTACTTTTTGATTGTGCAAGATTTTATTGCTGCTGCTCGTGAAATGGGAGTTTCAGTTGGACCGGGAAGAGGTTCTGCAGCAGGTTCTGCCGTTGCCTATTGCTTAAAAATCACCAACATCGATCCAATAAAATACGACCTTCTTTTTGAGAGATTTTTGAATCCCGATAGGGTAAGTTTGCCTGATATTGATATTGATTTTGATGATGAGGGGCGAAGTAAAGTAATGGATTATGTCATTGAAAAGTACGGGTCCAATCAGGTAGCTCAAATCATAACCTACGGAACCATGGCGGCAAAATCCTCCATTCGAGATACGGCGAGGGTGTTAGATTTATCTTTGGGAGAAGCTGACAGAATCTCCAAATTGGTTCCAAACATGAAGCTTAAAAAAATATTCGAATTGGAAGAAAAAGCCCTCAAAGATGCTCTTCGTTCCGATGAATTACTCAAAGTAAATGAGCTAAAGAATATTGCTGATGGCGATGACCTTGAGGCACAAACAATCAATCAAGCCAGAATACTTGAAGGGTCTTTGCGAAATACAGGAATTCATGCTTGCGGTGTTATCATTACTCCTTCAGATATCACCGATTTTGTTCCCGTTGCCACGGCAAAGGATTCGGACTTGTACGTTACACAATTCGACAATTCTGTAGTAGAAAATGCAGGACTGTTAAAAATGGACTTTTTAGGATTAAAAACATTGACCCTTATTAAAGATACGGTTAAACTTATTGATTACCGTCATCAAATCCAATTGAATCCAGACGAATTTCCGCTTGATGATCAAAAAACGTACGAACTTTTTCAACGAGGAGATACAGTTGGTGTATTCCAATACGAGAGTGCAGGAATGCAAAAATATCTGAGAGAATTAAAGCCTACAGTTTTTGAAGATCTGATAGCGATGAATGCTCTTTATCGTCCGGGTCCATTGGAGTACATTCCAAGTTTTGTCCTTCGTAAAAATGGTCAGGAACCCATATCGTACGACCTTGATGCGATGGAGGAATACTTAAAGGAAACCTATGGAATTACGGTTTATCAAGAGCAAGTAATGCTTTTGTCTCAAAAACTAGCCAATTTTACCAAGGGTGAAGCGGATTTGCTTCGAAAAGCCATGGGAAAAAAGATTTTTTCTTTGTTGGAGCAACTCAAGCCTAAATTTTTAGATGGAGGTCAAACCAATGGACATGATCGAGAAATATTAGAAAAAATTTGGAAGGATTGGGAGGCATTTGCTTCTTATGCTTTTAACAAATCTCATTCTACATGCTATGCGTGGATTGCTTATCAAACGGCATACCTAAAGGCTCACTACCCAGCAGAATACATGGCTGCTGTGTTGTCTAACAACATGAACGATATCAAGCAGGTTACATTTTTTATGGAAGAGTGTAAGCGCGCAAACATTCCCGTTTTGGGTCCTGATGTTAATGAGTCTTTTTACAAATTTACTGTGAATGACCAGAATGCCATTCGCTTTGGAATGGGAGCCATAAAAGGAGTGGGAGCCAATGCAGTGGCTACTATTGTCGAAAACAGAAAAGAAAGTCCTTACAAGTCAATTTTTGATTTGGCCAAACGTATTGATTTACGTTCTGCCAACAAAAAATCTTTTGAAAGCCTTGTGCTGGCAGGCGGAATGGACTCGTTTAGCAATACCCATCGTGCTCAATATTTTCAGGATAGTGGAGACGGGGTTACTTTTTTGGAAAAGGTGATCAAGTTTGGTTCAAAATATCAAGATAATTTGAACTCATCGCAAGTAAGTTTGTTTGAAGGAAGTACTGAAGATACAATTGCTGAGCCTGAAATTCCCCCTTGTGAACCTTGGGGAACCTTACACGCCCTCAAACAAGAAAGAGAAGTTGTGGGGATATATATTTCAGCCCATCCATTGGATGATTTTAAGGTAGTTTTAAATTCATTTTGCAATGCATCTGTTGATGTTTTTGCGGATTTAACTCCTTTGCTCAATCGCGAACTTACTTTGGGAGGCATTGTGGGAGATGTTCAACATCGGGTTTCTAAAAATGGAAAAGGTTGGGCGATTTTTACTCTTGAAGATTATACAAATTCCTATGATTTTAGAATTTTTGGAGAAGAATATTTAAAATTCAAACATTTTTTGGTAACCAACAATTTTGTATATATTAAAGTTTTTGTGAAAGAAGGTTGGGTAAATCGAGAAACAGGTAAAAAAGGAGATCCCAGACTGCAGTTTAATGCTTTTCAACAACTTCAAGATACCTTGTCGAGCAACTCAAAAAAAATTACACTACAATTGAATATTAACGAATTCGATGAAGACAAACTCGACGATTTGAAAGGTGTATTAAAATTACACAAAGGAGACCGCCCAGTGGATATTGCATTTTTTGAAATGGAAAAGCAACTAAAATTAGTGATGCATAGTAGAAATCAAAAGGTGGCTATTACAGAAAACCTGTTAACAGATTTGACGGACTCTAATTTTCATTACAAACTCAACTAGTTATCACTTAATTTTATCAATTGATTTATAAAAACAATGACCATACATTTTCTACAAACATAAAATATGTATTTTTGTATTCATTAACTTAAAACCCTCAAAATGGCTTTAGAAATTACAGACGCAACTTTTGAAGAAGTTGTATTACAATCCGACAAACCCGTAATGGTAGACTTTTGGGCAGCATGGTGTGGACCCTGTCGAATGGTAGGCCCAATTATTGATGAATTGAGCACCGAATATGAAGGCAAAGCGGTCGTTGGTAAAATGGACGTAGATGCAAATCAAGAGTTTGCTGCTAAATACGGTGTTAGAAATATTCCTACGGTTTTGATTTTTAAAGGAGGTGAATTGATTGGACGTCAAGTAGGTGTTTCTCCAAAAAATGTTTATGCCGAAGCCTTGGATGCTTCGCTGTAAATTGATTTTTTTAGCGAACCTCAAAAAAAATCTTGTTTAAACAAAAAACGAGTGTATATTTGCATTCGCTAAATGCTAACGGTCTGGTAGTTCAGCTGGTTAGAATACCTGCCTGTCACGCAGGGGGTCGCGGGTTCGAGTCCCGTCCAGACCGCAAAAGTTTTGCATATAGCAAAACCTAAAAAGTGTTGTGTTGCTTGTAAGTTTATAGCTTGCAAGAGGTTCGTAGAAGAACCAATGAGAAGCTTTCCTTTAAAATGGAGGGCTTCTTTTGTTTTTAGCATAGGTTTTTAATACATTTATAGGTGTAAATGCGATTGGATAGGCTTTCTATATATGTTGTTTGGTTTCAACTATACCCCAAGGGAGCAAAAAAAAGCACCTGCATTCTTTGAGACAAACGCAGGTGCAAACAATAACTAACCAAAAATATTATGAAATCTTTTTCATATAATCCAATTTTCGTGCCAAAGTATATTTTTCAATCATTTTTCAGCTTTTTCTTTATAAGAATTCTCTTTTTATTGATGCTCCAATCCTTAATTTCTCAAGAGTATGTAACTCAGAGTTTCAAAACATCAGCCTATGATTCAAGTTATAACATTCCCTTACAGATTATTGAAGATAAAAAAGGTTTTTTATGGTACACCACTCATAATGGATTGGTTCATGAATTAGGAACTCAAACATTTTTTCACTCGCTTAAAACCCACCCTGATGAAGTTGTAGATATTAAAAACTTCATTTCATTGTATGAGGATCGTTCGGGAATGATTTGGGTACTCACTTTGAATGATATTCGAACATTCAACCCTACAACTAAGAAAGTAGAGAGCTTTAACTTGATTCATCCTGAAAACAAACTGCCATTAATCCCTACTTCCGTTGTTCAATTATCGAATGGGGTGATGTATTTTGGAACTCAAAGCAATTTCATTGTTGCTTTCCATCCCTTGAATCAGCAGTTTGATTATGTAAATCTTTATGATAGTGACATAGAGGGTAAAAAAACAGACATAATAGGCTCAAAAAATAATATCCTTATCGTAAAGTCTCCTAAGGAAGTTTTAGTTTTAGACGCTGACAACAAATTGAGCCCAAAACAACGCTTTGAGTCTAAAGGGGCTAAAGCCCTTGTATTAGAAGCAGAAAATGATTTCGACCTCGGTTTTCAGGGGCAGTATTTCTATAACAAACAAGCCTATCAATATTTTTTTATTTCTTCCATTAATGGGTACATAATAGAATTTCCAAATACTGCCATTGACATCTCCAAACCCTTATTGAAAGCAGCATTTCTTTTACAAACAAGCACAAACTCTTTAGGCTTTTTTGGTTTAACAAAAGAAAAAGGAAAACTTTCTTTAGAACAAAAGAATACATTTACTTTTAATAGCCCCATTCAGGATATTTACTTGGGAAATAAGAAAATCATTTGGATTTCTGGAACAGATGAGGTGAGTAAATTGGTTCTCCAAAAAAGACAATTCAACAGTTATTTAAACCAAAATACGTTGGATGATAAAACAGAAGTTGGAGCGATTGTTCAAAATTCTACAGGAACCTATTTTATTGCTACAGCAAATGGTATTTATAAGAAAGAAGGTGGCGAAAAGTTTCAGTTGATTTCGCTTACAAATAAAAATAAGCCTTTACAAAAAACACCCTATTTTAAAGATTTATGGGTACAAAATGATTCGTTGATATGGGGTGTCGATCAATCCGATTCTGTATATAAAATGGATTTTAATAACAGAACGGTTACTGAGTATTCAATTAATAATAATACAACGTTCAATCGTTATAAATTTGTTCATCTAGCTTCCAAGTCAGAGAATGAAATGTATTTAGGAGGGCTTGAAGGCTTATATTCTTTCAATACCGAGACAAACACATTTAAGGACGAAAACAAGGGTTTTACAGGAGTTGATTTTTCAAGTTTTTCAGTTTATGACACCCTAGAGAATGAAAATTATTTTTGGGTAGCTTCTGTAGCCGGTTTGTATAGGGTAGATAAAAAACAACAAAAGAGCCGCTTGTTTGTCAATGAAGGCATTTTATCATCCTCCAAAGGCATTAAATTTACAATTCTGCATGAGAGTAATGATGGCTCTTTGTGGGCGGGGTCTGATCATGGTCTATTTAAGATCAATCAAGAAACTTGTCAGTTGTTGGATTACTTTGACGAGTCCAAAGGAATGATCCATTCTGAAATAAGAGGGATTCAAGAGTTTGGACAATTTATTTGGACAACAACTTCAAAAGGTTTGAGTAAAATTAATTGGACCAACAATCAAATTCAAAACTTCCATGAGAACCAAGGATTATTGGATGTGAACTTTACTCCAAATACCTTTTACAAAGCATCAGATTCTTTGCTTTTTTCGGGAACTTCTTCGGGAATTGTTTCCTTCAATCCCAATCTAGTTTTTCGAAGCAACATAGACTATACTATCTATCCAGTTGAACTCAGGTATTTCGACAAAAAAAGGAATCGGTTTTTTTCAGTAACATCCAATTTTAATAATTACCAAACCATTGATTTGCCCAATGCTTATAGCAGTTTATTCTTTTCCTTCGCAATGAATGATTTGATTACACCTGAATTAAATAATATCTTTTACCGTATATCGAGTCTGTCTCCCGAGTGGATTCTTTTGGACTCTGATTTTACCGTTAAATTGTTCGGCCTACAGTCTGGAAAATATACCCTCGAAATTAAAGGAACATCAGAATTAGGAAGTCCATCACAAAACATGCTTACTTATGCAATCAATGTCCCATATCCTTTTTATTTTCAGTGGTGGTTTGTTTTTGTAGTCTTTTTTTTAATAGCCATAGTACTGTATTTGTGGTTTTATTTTGAAACCACCGTATTAAAAATTAATAGAGATCGTCAACTGCAAATTGCAAATCTAGAGCTCCGAGCCTATCAAGCTCAAATGAATCCTCATTTTATTTTCAATGCTCTTAATGGGCTGCAGTCAACAATGGTTCTTCAAGGTGAAAAAGCGTTTAACAACTATATGGGCGCGTTTTCAAAACTCATTAGACATACCTTTGAAATGAGCGACACTGACCAAATTACTTTACTTAAAGAAATAGAGTATCTTAAAAACTATGTCGCTCTGCAAAGTCTTCGTTTGGACACAGAAATTGATTTAAAAATTAGTGCGCAAAAACCCATTGTGAGCAGCTTTGTGTATTTGCCTTGTATGATATTGCAACCCATTGTTGAGAACGCCATTCTTCACGGTTTAATGGCTAGTAAAAAGGATAGAGAAATTACCATCCATTTTTTCTTTGAGGACGGTTATTTGAATTGCCAAATAAAAGATAATGGCATTGGACGAGAAGCAGCTCAAAAAAGAAATCAAGTGTACCAAAGTACCCATCAATCGTTTGCTACCACAATTCTTAATCAACGTATAAAACTTTTAAATTCTAAAAACAAAGGGAATTTTTTCTTTCATATAGAAGATTTGTACGATGAACAAGGTCAAGCGGCAGGAACTCTCGTAACTGTTGGAATTCCCATCGATTATGATCCCGAAAATTAAATCATTTTTGAGAAAGGGATGATCGTAGAATATCCTTTGGATTTGAAATACCCAACCACATTGTCAGTGCCTGTTACTAGTATAAAATCACCTCCCCAGGCCCCCAAGCTTTTAATGATTCCTGTAAAGTCCGAAAACAAGAGTTGTTGAATAGGTTGTTGACCAATCAATTTACTCACAAAAGACTCATGAATTTGTATGAGCCTTTCAAATTCTTCAAGAGTAGCAGCCTTAGCAACGGGAAGCGCCAACGAACTTATTTCGTCAATTAATTTTTGATTGGGTTTGTTTTTTTTATAATTCACTACTTCCGATAGTGAATTTTGTTTTTTATTGAGATAAACAAAATAAAGGTTGTCTTTAAAAGGAGGATTAAATTCTAAGGGTTTTATCTCAGGAATTTCTTTTTTGATTCTGTATAAAATAGGCTGGTTTGAGCCTGCGCAAGCAATATCATAACCGCTTCCTGAAAAACGATTTTTAAGAAGTTGGAAAGGGTCAATTCCAGCCCATTGTGCAATATTGTTTAGCAAAGTAGATGAGCTTCCCAATCCCCATTTGCGAGAAAATTGCAAGTGCGTTTCGACCTCAAGTCCGCTACAGGTTTTAAGAAAATCAGGATTTAGTTTTTGAGCAAGCTTCAATAATTCGCTTAAATTTTCTGATTCTTCCGAAGGTTCAGAGAGTACTTCCAGTGTGTTGACGGAATACGACGCTTCCAACCAACAGTGTTGATCAACATCAAAACTTTTCCAATCGACACGCCCCGATGGATTTTCTTTGACACTGAGAGATTGCCCAAATCTAGTGGGAATGGCTAGTGCATAAGCACCGTCCAAAACAGCATATTCCCCTGTAATTAATAGTTTTCCAGCACTGTGAAAAGATGTCTTCATGTGCGTTAGGAACGGATTTTTAAAAGTTCATTTTCTACAGCACTAAACGAAACGGTATGGTTTTTAAAATACGCAATAAGCTGTTGCTTTTCTGTTTGGCTTGCTTTGAATTGGTTTAAAATATTCATCAAATGCATTTTCATATGCCCTTTTTGAATTCCTGAGGTAATGAGCGATCGCAATGCAGCAAAATTTTGAGCCAATCCAGCAACAGCTACAACCTCCATTAACTGTTTTGCCGATGGATTGCCTAACAGTTCCAAACTCCATTGTACCATGGGGTGTAATTTGGTAATTCCACCCACAGTACCCAAAGCCAATGGAATTTCAATCCAATAGCGAAAAACATCATTTTCAACAGTGGCATGTGTTAGGCTTTTGTAGCTTCCTGAAGACGACGCATACGCATGAGCACCCGCTTCAACAGCTCTAAAATCATTTCCTGTAGCAATGACAACAGCATCTACTCCGTTCATGATCCCTTTGTTGTGTGTCACAGCCCGATGAATGTCAGCATTGGCGATATCGATAGCTCGAATAAACTTTTCACAAAAGGCTTGAGGGCTTAATTCGTTATCGTCATTCAATTGCTCTACAGGACAACTTACTTCTGCACGAACCACACATTGAGGAACATGGTTAGACAGAATACACATTACTATTTCAATGTTTTTTTCTTCGTCTGAAAAAGCATCGTAACGTAAAGCCTCCTGTTTAAGGGTAGTCCCAAATTGTTCCAAACAGGAGTTGATAAAGTTGGCTCCCATAGAATCAATGGTTTCAAAAGTAACGTGCAACTGATAGTAGTTCGCAATCGCATCTGTTTTATCACAAAGCTCAATAGTTGTAATTCCTCCTCCGCGAGCACGCATATTGGCAGTAATAGCATCCGTTTCTGAACGTAATACAGATTGAATGCTTGCAATAAAGTTTTTAATTTTATGGGTATTTCCATTAAACATAAAATGGACTTGTCCAATTTTTTCGGTTCCTATGATTTTGGTAGAAAAACCTCCACGACTTGCCCAAAATTTTGCTGATTTGCCAGCAGCAGCCAAAACAGAACTTTCTTCGGTTGCCATAGGAATGGTAAACGCCTGTTGATTGATAATAAAATTGGGTGCTACACCCAAAGGAAGGTAAAAATTAGAAACTGCATTTTCAATAAACTCATCGTGTAATAATTGAACGTTACTATCTTTGTTCCAATAATTTTCCAATATTTTTTTGGCACTATCGGGCGAGTGAAAATAACGAGTGGTTACCCAATCAATTTTTTGTTCTTTGGATAGCTTTGAAAACCCTTTAACCCACTTATTGGATCGATTTTCTTTTTCTTTCATCTTGCAAAGATAAAGATTCTAACCTGCATCCCATACATTCTAGTTTTGACTTTCTTAATTGCATATATTTTGATGAAATAATATTAATAATTAGCCTTTTAATGTTAAAATATTAGGTAAATCATTATTTATTCTCTTATTTTTACGAAATTATCAAAACCCCATAACATGCTAAATTTACAGAGATCATTTTTTGCTTTAGTTTTATTGATTGGCGTTGTATGTTTTTCACAACAAAAAATAGCACTTCAAAATCTTTATGATGGTACATTTAGAGCAGAGCGCTTGGATCAAATCCATTCCATGAAAGACGGTCATCATTATACCGTTCTTAATTTCGATAGAAATACTCGTTCTTCTTCATTAGATCAATATACTTACCAAGACCTTCAAAAGGTAAAAACAATTGTCAGTTCATTGGAATTGGATGAAATTCCCTGGTTTTCGGCTTATTATTTTAGTCACGACGAGTCAAAAATACTTTTGGAAACCAATCGGACTCCCATTTATAGACGTTCCAAAAAAGCGATTTATTATGTGTATGATATCGCTACTAAAAATCTAATTTCAGTTTCCCAAGACCCTATTCAAGAACCTAGCTTTTCTCCCGACGGATCAAAAGTTGCTTATGTACACAACCGAAATTTGTTCATCAAAGACCTTCAATCAGGAACTCTAACTCAAGTCACCAATGATGGTAATGATTATATCATAAACGGTATAACTGATTGGGTTTATGAGGAAGAGTTTTCATTTGTTCGCGCATTTCATTGGAATTCTTCAGGGAGTCATCTTGCCTTTTTGCGATTCGATGAATCTGACGTTCCTATTTTTTCTATGGATTTATATGGGAAAAAACTGTATCAAACCCAGCAAGTTTTCCGATATCCAAAGGCAGGAGAAAACAACTCTGTGGTGAGTCTTCACGTGTATGATCTTAATCAAAAGAAAACCAACAACATTGCGCTCAAAAATGCCTACTACATTCCAAGAATG
>Ga0181553_10004102_pt1 | contig 12499 bp, 7 predicted proteins | sample 011ome_17_FD_133753 | JGI IMG/M metagenome (GOLD analysis project Ga0181553, IMG submission 133753) | Coastal salt marsh microbial communities from the Groves Creek Marsh, Skidaway Island, Georgia - 011502XT metaG (megahit assembly) | ecosystem: Environmental > Aquatic > Marine > Intertidal zone...
AAATTCATCCATAGAAAATTCTCTTACCTTTCTTTCATCAAATTTATAATAGGCAATATAACGGCCACTTGGGCTCCATTCGAATCCTTTGCTCATTGAAAATTCTTCTTCATATACCCAATCAACAGCGCCATTTATAATAGAATTAAATTCACCGTCATTCGTGATTTGACTTCCTTTGTCTTGGTTTAAATCATAAACGAATAAATTATTGTCACGCACAAAAGCTACTTTGTCGTTTTCAGGGCTTAATGTTGGATAACGCAACCTTCCTGGTATCTCTTTTATGGTTCTATTTTTTATATTAACCACGTATGCATTGACCGAATAACTATGCCTATAAATAGCTTCTTGGTTGGTTTCAATTAATAGGAATTTGCGATTTTGTGAAAATGTAAATCGGCCCATAGGCACGCTATCAGAGAACCATTTTGAATGGAATAATGTATCCCCATTTTTGAAGTTGTTTTCGGGTTTAACTAGTGAAATATACCAGTGCGTTGATGGATGGATATTCTGACTGTCCGTATAACGGCTCATTTGCAGCAAGTCATTTCCGTCTGGTGTGAATGGATAAATTTTACCTGGATTCGTTCTTAACGTTCCGTTGTGAAAATCATCTAATCGAATATCTTGGGCTTGACTTTGAGTGAAAATAACACTGAATAACAAAACGATAGATTGTGTGAACTTCTCTTTCATAAAGTAGATTTTAAAACGAAGTTAAATCTTTATCCTCGAAGGGTAAAATTTGCTTTCTGATTTGCAGCAATTGTGATGGATTTGTCGTGATTGGTTAAATGTGGAATATGTGTGGGTATGGTTGAAATTGTAGATGTTCGCTAATGTTTTAGATGTGTATGGATTATGAATATTTATATGTCGATTTTTCAACTTATTTCATGATCCTCTATGTACCTTTGCGGTGTTCAATCAAAACCATTAAGAAATTATCACCACTAAAATCATGAGTCACTCTGAAGAAACACATTCACATTTGGAACATCCACAAGGTATTTCTGCCTATTACGGAGAATTGGTATTTGGCCCAAAAGCCCAGCAAGGGTATCTTTCGGCCGTTGCCATTGCCGAAATTCATAAAGCAGTAACCGAAGGACACACTGTACATCGCGATGCTGCAGATGAAATTGCAGGTGGAATGAAACGTTGGGCATTGGATATGGGAGCAACCCATTACACCCACTGGTTTCAACCGTTGCGTGGCACAACCGCCGAAAAACACGATAGTTTTTTCGAACCTACCGGTGTAGACAGTGGAATTGAGGTTTTTAGTGGCAAGGCTTTGGCGCAACAGGAGCCAGATGCGAGTTCTTTCCCAAGTGGAGGTATTCGTAACACCTTCGAAGCTCGAGGTTATACCGCATGGGATCCAAGTTCCCCTGCCTTCATTCTTGAAAAAGGAGGCGTTCGCACCTTATGTATTCCTACAATTTTTGTTTCCTACACGGGTGAAGCTTTAGACTATAAGGCGCCCTTACTTAAGACATTGGCCTTTGTGCGCAAAGCGGCAACCGATGTGTGTCAATATTTCGATAATAAGGTAACCGATTGTTCGGTTTCTTTGGGTGTAGAGCAAGAGTATTTTTTGGTTCGTGAGGATTTATATCAAGCGCGTCCTGATTTAATGTACGCCGGCAGAACGCTGATTGGACATGCTCCTGCAAAGGGGCAACAAATGGAAGACCATTATTTCGGTTCCATCCCAACCAGAGTTCAGGCATTTATGAATGATTTTGAACAGCAAGCGCATCGTTTGGGTATCCCTTTGCGCACACGTCATAATGAGGTAGCGCCTGGTCAGTACGAATGTGCCCCTCAATTTGAGAGTTTAAATCTTGCCGTTGATCATAACACCCTTTTAATGGATGTTATGGGAGCTGTGGCAGCCGATCATGGTTTGCGTGTTCTTTTGCATGAGAAGCCATACAAAGGGATTAACGGAAGCGGTAAACATAACAATTGGAGTTTGATTACGAGTACCGGTGTGAATTTACTATCGCCTGGAAACAGTCCGCAAGAGAATCTTCAATTCTTAACATTCTTTATCAACGTAATCAAAGCAGTATATGACAACGCCGACTTGTTACGTGCGAGCATTGCTACAGCTGCAAACGACCATCGTTTGGGTGCGAATGAAGCTCCTCCGGCAATCATGAGTGTATTCATTGGTGATACCTTATCTAAGGTTCTTGAAGATTTCGAACACAATATAGAAGGTAACGACCACGGAAAACAAAACAGTATCAATATCCCCAATATCCCTGAAATATTATTAGATAATACCGATAGAAATCGTACATCGCCATTTGCGTTTACGGGAAACAAATTTGAATTTAGAGCGGTAGGAAGTAGTGATAATTGCAGTTCGGCAATGGTAGTGTTGAATACCATAGTTGCCAACCAATTGACGGAGTTCAAATCAAAAGTCGATTCGCAAATCGCGGGTGGTATGAGCACTGAAGATGCCATCGAGAAAGAACTGCGTGAGATATTGATTTCAAGTAAGAATATCATATTTGGTGGTAACGGTTACAGTGATGATTGGGTAGTTGAAGCAGAAAAACGTGGCTTGAGTAATATTAAAAATACTGCTGAAGCATTGCAAGCGTATTTGAATCCTCAGAGTGTTCGTTTGTTCACAGAAAATGGAATTTTCTCGCATAAAGAGTTAGAAGCCAGAACAGAAATACGTTATGAAACCTATGTGTTGAGTTTGGAATTGGAAGCCAAAGTTCTAACAGAAATGATACAAACTTTTGTCATTCCTTCTGCCATAAAATACCAAGGTCGTATTGCTAAGGGACTTTCAGATATGAAAAATATTGGTATCGAAGCTTCTTTGATGTCTGCTCAGTCGGATTTATTACGCACCTTAAGTGGCTTGATTAATCAAGCTCAGCAATTGAACCATAACCTTATGACGGAAAATGAAAAGGCTTTGGCTAAAGATCATGCAAAGGATAGAGCCTTGGCATTTAACAATGTTATCAAACCTCTTTTTGAAGAATTGCGTGTGGTTTCAGACGAAATTGAGAGACTTTGTGACGACGCCGATTGGACTTTACCCAAATATCGTGAATTATTAACCTTATCCTAACTCTGAGTATTATCACCTTAAAAAGCAACAAAGAGGTTTTAATCTTGCATCAAAAAGAAGAAAAAGAATATGTCAGAATCAATAGAACAAATTGAATGTTTAATCATCGGCAGCGGACCTGCGGGTTACACCGCTGCAATTTATGCGGCTCGTGCCGATATGAAACCTGTATTATATGAAGGTTTACAACCAGGAGGTCAATTAACGATTACTACAGATGTTGAAAATTACCCAGGATATCCCGATGGTATTATGGGGCCTGAAATGATGGACAACTTCAAGAAACAAGCAGTACGCTTGGGAACCGATGTTCGCTTCGGAATGGTAACTTCCGTTGAGTTTAAAAATGGTGGTCCTCAAAAGGTAATTGTAGATGGTACCAAAGAAATTAGTGCTAAATCAGTCATTATTTCTACGGGTGCATCTGCAAAATGGTTGGGAATTCCTTCTGAATCTCGATTAAACGGAAGTGGCGTTAGTGCCTGTGCCGTTTGTGATGGATTCTTCTACCGTGGAAGCGACGTTGCTATTGTTGGAGCTGGAGATACCGCTTGCGAAGAGGCCAGTTATTTATCTAAAATATGCAGTAAGGTTTATATGTTGGTGCGTCGCGATGAATTCAGAGCATCAAAAGCCATGCAGCATCGTGTTTTAAATACCCCAAACATTGAGGTACTTTTCAATACAGAAACCGATGAAATTTTAGGGGATACCACGGTTGAAGCCGTTCGTGTTTCGAATAATGTTAGCGGTGAGAAGAGAGAAATTCCAATCAAAGGATTTTTTGTGGCAATCGGACATACACCCAATACTGAAATTTTCAAACCGTTCTTAGAAATGGATGAATCCGGTTATATCATAACCGAAAAAGGCAGTAGCCGCACCAATGTAGAGGGTGTTTTTTGTGCGGGTGATGCACAAGATAAAATCTACCGACAAGCTGTAACAGCAGCTGGTAGTGGATGTATGGCCGCCTTAGATGCCGAACGCTGGCTTGCAGCTAAGGAAGACTAATACAACAAAATTTTGTACTTTCGGGGGATGAAACCGCTTATGCTTGCATGGCTGTTTTGTCCCCTTTTTATTTGGGCACAAATACATACTTCTTATATTCTCGATCCACCTATTGAGGGGAATGAACCTTCTATATCTATTAATCCATTAGATGCGGATGATATTTGGTTGGCTTTCAATAATAACAACGTATATCACACACTTAACCGGGGAAAGCAATGGCTACCGGTAAAAGTTGAACCGCCTCAAGGGTTTTATGGAGATCCGGTTATTTATAAATCGACAAGTGGCTTGACCTATTTGGCACATCTCGCTCAGAACAAAGAAAAAAAATATCCAGAGTCCTTTGATTGCATCGTTTTTGAACGTTCCACAAATGGAGTAGAATTCCATTCCAAAGGAATCGGAAAGAATGGAAAAATGCAGGATAAACCTTGGTTTACTGTAGATGAATGGGAGAAAAGTCCATATCGAAATAATATTTATTTAACCTGGACCGAATTCGACTCTTACGGAAGTAAATCTCCTAAAGATTCAAGCAGAATTAGGTTTTGTTTTAGCGATAATCTAGGAGCAACCTTCTCAGAACCCGTATACATTAGCGACGTATCCGGGGATGCTGTGGATGGAAGTAAGACAGCCGAAGGGGCAACGATTGGAGTATTCCCTGACGGCTCAATAATTTGTGTATGGTCTAGAAACGATACCCTTTGGTTTGATGTCAGCAAGGATGGGGGAAGGAATTGGGGTAAAGATCAGTTTCTCGGCGCCATGAAAGGGGGTTGGAGCATTGAATCCATGCAAGGTATGGTGCGTTCCAATGGCATGCCATTTGTTTGTCGTGACAAAAAGGGGCATATCTATGTTGTTTACGCAGCACAATCTTTTAAAGGCGACTGGGATATTTGGTACCGATATTCTAAGTCGATTGAAACGGGATTTAGCAGAGCCATTCGCGTTAACGACGATGAAGGTTTTGGCGATCAAGTTTTGCCTTTTGCCAAGATGGATGAAAACACCGGAACGCCCCGCGTTATTTGGTACGATTTACGCAACAGTCCTTCGGGAAGGTTTTTTCAACTTTATACATCAGAGCTTAAGCCCAGTGGCGCTACAAAAAATGTAATTCTTAGCCCAGAACCCATCGCACTGGCAGGAAAAAAACGATTTTATGGTGACTATATTTCCTTCTCTACAGCAAAAGGGGGAGGTGGTATGGCTGCAATTACCGTATTTGACGATCGAAATCATAAGGTTGTAATTCAAACACTCGATTGGAAAGGCAAAAGACCCAAGCCACAAAAGCAACGCCCAGTGTTAATGATCAATCCTTGTGATGATTTGGATTCTGCACTCTTTTTAATGAACATTCCTAAAGAAAATTCCTTCACGTTTGAAATTAAGTCAGGACCGAAAATCTACAATCAACAAGTATTTTTGGCAAATGGGGATAAGGGTTTTGAGGCGAACGAATTTCAAGAGGTTTTCGTGCATAAAAATAGACTTCCATCGGGTGTTTATAATGTGATACTTAGAAGAAACAAAAAAGCAATTCGGAAGCGTTATTGGGTAGAATAATATAAGTGACTGAAACGTTTGTTTTTTGGTTGTTTAATCGGATGTGAAATCCTATTTTTGCTTTCTTTTTAAAAAACGAGCAATATTTATTTGATATGGCAATTATACAAAGACTTAGAAACTCCAGCTGGGTAGCCATCGTGATTGGCGCAGCTTTGGTACTCTTTATTGTAGGTGATTGGTTGACTGGTAAAAATAACGGTCCAACTATTGATGAAGATCGCGATGTGATTGCGATAATCGGTGATGAGAAAGTTAGAGAGGCAGAAATTGTTTCTATAGCGGACAAATATTACCGTGACGAGCTTGAACGTGACCCAAATTATCAATTGGACAAGGATAAATCAAGCCAATTGTTTCAACGTTCTTGGTTCGATTTATTGAAAGACAAAACGGTTAATGCGCAAATCGCCAATTCAGGAGTTAGAGTCTCAGATGAAGACATCAACGAAATGATGGTAGGTACGCACCCTGATGAGTCTATCAAGGGTGATCCATCTTTCCAAACGGATAACAAATTCGATCCTAAAAAAGTGGAAGATATCTTCCGTCAAGCAAAATCAAATGCAACTATGCGCAAGCAATTGTCAGCATATGTAGAGCGTATGAGAAAAGGCGAGTTAGAAACTCGTTATGCAACCTACGTAGGTAAAGCCCGTGCGTTTACTACTAAGGTAGAGCAGGCATACCAGTACAAAGGATCAAATGAGAGTGTTAACGGAAAGTTGATTGCTGTTAATTTTGACGAAATCAAAGACGGTGATGTAAAAATCACAGATAAAGATATAGCAGAATTCTTGGAGCTAAATAAAGAGAGATTTAAAATCACCCAAGAGAAGCGTGATTTTAAATATGTGGTCTTTAATATTATTCCTTCAACTGAAGACACCTTGGAAGCACAATCTCGTGCAACTCGTATCGCTCAGAGTTATGCCCGTCAAAGTGCAAAGCCCGATACGTTAGGAGCAAGCGGATTTGTGCGTCGTTCGGATTTGAGTAATGAAAAAATGCCTGAAGTTGTAAAGGATTCTTTGTGGGATGCTGCACTGGGTAAAGTTGTAGGTCCGGTTTACAAAAAGGGGGTATTCTCAGTTTTCCAAAAGGTAGCGGAAGTTCAAGACACCATTCCAGTTGTAAATGTGTCTCATATCTTGATACCATTTACGGGTAAGTTGCCTAACGGTACGGAGATTAAAGATTCAATTCAGGCAGAAACGGAAGCAAAGAAGGTTTATGACATGGTTGCTGGCGGAAAGGCTATTGCGGATTTAGCTGGTGATTATTCTGGTGATCCAGGTTCGGCTAATAAAGGAGGTTCATACGGATGGGCTGACCCTAATCAATATGTACCGGCTTACAAGAACTTTTGTTTAACGGCTAAAAAAGGTCAATTAGGCTTGGTGAAAACGGAATATGGATACCACATTATGAAAATGAATGAGGATCCTGACTATCGTAAAATCCGTTTTGCCATGAACAGTATTGAAATTGGTCCAGGTAGCAATACAGTTAAGTTGGTTGATGAGAAGAGTCGTAAATTCAAAAATCAAATTGATCTAAACAATCCAGAATCATTCGACAAGGCAGTTGAGAAATTTGCTTTGATTCCTATGGTTGCTAATGATTTTGGAACAGACCAACGTTCAATTGGTGGAATTTCAGATATGAGTGAAATTCGTCAACTTAACTATTGGTTATTTGATGATAAGCGCGCGAATAACGATATTTCTGAAGTATTCGCATTTCCAACAAAACACGTAGTTGTGAAGTTGGAAAATGTAAAACACATTGGTTATGCAACCGTTGAAAGCATCGGTAAAGAAATTGAACCTGAAGTTCGTAAGTATCTAAAAGGTAAATTGCTCTCCAAGAAGTTTGAGGAAGCCTATGCGCAAGAGAAAGACTTTGATAAACTTGCTATCAAGCTCAATGCGAATGTAGTAGATTTAGACGTAGCTCGTTTTGGTCAAGGTTTCTTACCCCAAATTGGAAGTGAGTTTGGACTGTTAGGTTCTGTATTTGGTTTGAAAGAAGGAACAATAACAAAGCCAATAATAGGTAAAGAATCGGTAGCGATAATTAAACTCGATAAGGTTAATTCAATTGAAGTTCCAACTTCTGTTTACAATTCCCCAGAAGAGGATGATTTCAGCCGTCAACCTAATTTCATGATGAATCGCCTACAAGAAATTCTGACCAAAGAAAACGCGGTACAAGATTTCCGATATAAGTTCGAATGGAATAACTAAGGATATTATTTTAAATTTAAAAAGAGGCTATTTCCACGAAGAAATAGCCTCTTTTTTTTGCATTTCTTACCGGTGTAATTTCTTATGCAAATATTTTCCTAGTCTTATAGAAAATTCGCTTCGTTACTTTTGAGAATCTTCTTAAATCGACCTACTTTTGTAGTATGTCAGTAATTACACACGAAAGGTCTTTAGAAAACTTCAAAGAGCAATTTGAATATGCGATTGGTCATTATACATCACACAATAAAAAGATTAGCAATTACAATAATATAATTATAGGTGGTTTAGGAGGAAGTGGTATAGGAGGGCGTATTGCACGTTCGTATTTCATTAACGAAATGCCTGTGCCTGTTGAGGTGTTTTCAGACTATCATGTTCCTGCTTATGCAGGTGAACGTACTTTAGCGATTCTTTGTAGTTATTCTGGTAATACGGAAGAAACCCTTACCATGTTCGGAGAAGCTCAAGATCGTGGTTGTGACATTATTGTTATGGCTGCTGGTGGAACGCTTACAGACTTAGCGAAAAAACACGAATTACCACTTTATACAATTGCCTTAGGGTACCAGCCACGTATGACTTTGGGCTTTGCATTGTCTAATTTGTTATTGATTTTAGGCGAGCTTATTGGTAAGGATATGAAGGGTAGTTTAAGTCAAATCCAAGAAGAATTTTCAAATCCTTCCAAAGCTTTGGAACGCGCCAAAGAAATGCATGCTTGTTTCAAAGATCAAATTGCCAATTCTTTCGTGATTGTTACCGATGCTGCCTATGAAGCAGTAGGTATTCGTATTTGCCAACAAATACAAGAAAATGCCAAGGGTGAATCTTTTGTATCTGTGTTGCCAGAGGCCAACCACAATATGATTGAAAGTTATTATCAAAAAAGAGATCATAACTTTATTTTCTTGAACAGTGGAAATAACGATCGTGTTACGGCTCGCTTCGAATTCTTGCATAAGTTATTATCAGAAAAAGGAAATCGCATTTACCAATACCCATTAACAGGTTCGGATTTGTCTTCTTTATTTGAAGTGATTCACGCAACCGATTGGTTGAGTATTTGGGCTTCAGATGATAAGAACGAAAACAATATGGAAGTGGGTATCATCATGGATTTGAAAGGCTATTTAGCTCAAAAAGCCTGATATGCACCATCCGATAACCGTAACTTTTTTAGGAACTGGGACCTCTCAAGGGGTGCCTCCTATTGGTTGCGATTCGGAAGTATGTTTAAGTAATAATTCTAAGGATAAAAGACTCCGCAGCAGTCTTCATATCCAATATAAGGATAAAAGTATTGTAATTGATACCGGACCCGATTTCCGGTATCAATTGCTTAGAGAGGGTATTACCGATGTAGATGCCATTTTATTTACCCACGAACATCGCGATCATACTGGAGGTCTTGACGACATAAGACCTATCAATTTCAATCACAATCAGAAACGCGTCCCGGTGTATTGCCATGAACGTGTTTTAGATGCATTTAAGCTTCAATACAGTTATTTCTTTCAGGAAGTTCCGTACCCCGGTATTCCTTTAGTGGATTTCAATTTAATTGATGAATCCCAGGATTTTGAACTGTTTGGATTGCCGGTTCAACCAATTGAAGTCATGCATTACAAACTACCCGTGCTGGGATTCCGGTTTGGTAAATTTGCCTATATCACGGATGCGAATTTTATTTCTGAGATAGAATTAAGCAAATTGGTAGGTGTGGAAGTTTTGGTATTAAACGCTTTGCGTCGAACTCCACATATTAGCCATTTTACCTTGGAAGAGGCCACAGAATTGGCTTTGGGAATCGGAGCGAAACAAACCTATTTTACCCATATGAGCCACCAAATTGGTCTGCACGATGCCGTATGTGAGGAATTGCCAAATGGTATAGATTTGGCCTATGATGGGTTGAAAATTTTTATTGAATAAATACAAATTTACCGAGTGCCGTTTCTGAGCCATCTCGGTTAATGGCAAAAATGAAGTAAACACCACTATTGGGTCTTGTTCCATCTAAACGATAGCCATTCCAAGTTGCTTTACTACCGTTTGATTTTGTTTGGTAAACCACTCGACCTTGTACATCTGCAATGCGAACTTCTGAATTTTGGGCTAAGCCCTCAATGGTGATTTCTCCATCGTATTTGGGATAAACAGGATTCGGATAAACCTTAATTTCTCCGAACGCATCGTTTCCCTTACCCGCGTCGTTCTGGTATGAAATAATGCCAAAATCAGTACCTATGAATAATTCAGATGAATAATCTACTTGTCCCAAGCAAATAGTTCTATTGGATAACAGCGGACTATTTTCTTTGGTGAAATGTTTGATTACCCGTTGTCCGTATTCATCAATACAAAAAACGCCATTCGTAGTAGCAAACCATTTTCTGTTTCCTCCATCTACCAATATATCACGGATATATTCTTCTCCCATTAAATATCCTACAGCACCATCCTGTTCTACAATAAAACGTTCAACTTTGGGATTGGTAAATGGGCTGCGAGCTGTAAAAACATTCAAACCCTGGTTGGTACCGATCCATACATATCCGTTATTATCACTATTGATAGATAAAACTTGGTTGCTCACAAGACCGTTGTTTTGTGTCAATCGTATCCATTGGTCGTCGGATGTGCTATTCAAATTATTACCTTCATGAAATACCCAAATACCGCCTCCTTGCATAATGAACCATTTTCGATCTTGGTCATCAATATGCATTCCAACAACGTCGTTTTCGTTGTTTCTCATGGAAAGGGTATACCAATCACCAGAGAGGGTTTTATAGAGTAATGCTTTGTTTTTATTTCTATTTACCACCCACATTCCACCTTTTGAATCGATTCCCAATCCACCGATATGAATGAACATGCTGTCATCAATTCGTTCTAAAGGAGAATTGGTTTCATCAAAACGGGCGGTTATTTCCCCATTCGTAAACTCAATCATCCCGAAACTATGCGTAGCGGCGTAATATTTATTATTAATAGGGTTATGGGCTGTAAAAATATAATCGTATAGGTTTTTACTTAAAGGGGAAGGCAATTCGCTCCGCCATCCTTGTTGGTTGTACAAATAATACCCCGAGGTATTGAAAGCGTTGCCAAAAGTAGCACTAACACCGCCGCCGGCACTGACCAGCCATTCTCCAGATTTCGTCATTCCAAAAATTGATCGATTTGGAGGTCCGTTTGGTCTGAATGACAATTCTCCATTTGGATCTTTTTTGATTACGCCTGTTTTCAGACCGGTACAGAACCAATAAATTCCATCGGGGGCTTGAGTTGCATTTGATACTAAGTTAATCGGTTCGGTTTTCAATTGGCCTTGGTGATAATTCAAGATTAGTCCTGGCCTAAAAACATGTAACCCTCGATCATTAATAAATACATCCACTATATTTTCGGGTGAAATATATACCGTTCTTTTCGAGCCCTTGTAATAATTGTAGAGCGTTCGTTCGGATTCATAAATAAGAGAATCGTTCCAATTGTGCAAATGAAGAGGTTGTTCTATTTCAAGTAGGGTTTGCCATTGTTGGTAATCGTTTAAATTCACAAAAGGATTCCATGGTGCGCATCGAATTTTATCTACAGTAGCAATATAGATGGAATCGTTGACCACGCAAGCGCTCTTAATAGCAACCTGAGCACCTAAATCACCAATAGATGTGTAGCTATCACGAATTTCAAATTTGTTCAAGTCCAGAATAAGAATCCCAAACTCCGTGGTAATTAGGGCATCATTACCTACAAATGAAATGGAGTTGATTTGCTTATTCCCTTGTAAGGATTTGTTCTTGTAACCCAAAATGGGCAGAATACGTTGGTCATTCAATAATAAGTCAATACCTCCGTCGATATATCCAATTACCAATATGTTTTTAGCGGCATTGAATTTCATGGCTGTAATTTCTTCTGCAAGAAATCCATCCGTTTTCCTGAGGATGGTCATTTGACCAAAATTATCGGTGTGCCAAAGACCGTTGTCGGTAGCGGCATATACGTATTTAGAGGTAGCTTCGCAAAATTTAGGGTTGTGATAACTCAAATGAGTCCGCCATGTTCCAGTTGGAATACCAAGTTGATTTTGGCCGCTCAAATTTCCCCCAAAAAGAAAAAGAATACCCGAAACAAAAAAAAAGAATAATCGGCTATATGAATTTGAGGGAATCATATTTTAATTAAACGTATAGCGCAATTCGAGACCAAAATCGGTAAGGGAAGTATAAAATTGGGTGGCAATTTTAGGATCCATTATGTTACGATTGTATCTGAATGCAAGATTAATTTTTTGGTTTATTTGGTAAGTAATTGAAGGTGTAATACGGATATTCATCATACCAGCGGTATAACGGTTTACATTGACATCAATTTTACGTATGATAGTGGTGTTATCGGTTATGCTTACGGCCAAATCAAATCTGAAATCGTTAGGTAAATAAATTCTACGGCCTTTTCTTTTGATAGGTAAATTCATTCCAGTAACACGGTAACCAGCATTCAATGTGAATTCATTCTGACGCATTTC
>Ga0181553_10004109_pt1 | contig 12490 bp, 10 predicted proteins | sample 011ome_17_FD_133753 | JGI IMG/M metagenome (GOLD analysis project Ga0181553, IMG submission 133753) | Coastal salt marsh microbial communities from the Groves Creek Marsh, Skidaway Island, Georgia - 011502XT metaG (megahit assembly) | ecosystem: Environmental > Aquatic > Marine > Intertidal...
AGCGTGGGCGTGAGACGATCGGGGTAATTTGGCACGCACTCTCGATGCGGAATGCGACAAAATTTGGTTCGCGGATACTTTGGTGCTAAAGCGCGCAATGCTGCATCCATGGTTTCGCAATCACTACACCTGTGTTGACACGAAAAGACGATGAACAAGCCGTTAGTGCTTGACAAAAACATTATTAGTTCGTGTAACGTACCCCTGACGCGTCATGAAGACGACGACGACGCGTTCCGCACTGGGCGTCGTAACTTCTTCCACGAACGAGTCACGCGTGATATCGACGACGGATCCAAACGTCACCGCAGTGGACTGCATTTCAGCCATGCGCTGTGCACGATATTCGCGCATGAATTCATCGTCGTCGTCGTCGTCGTCGTCGTCGTCGTCCGTGGCGTCTTCTCTAACATCCGCATCAGTGGACGCCACCTCCATCTTTCCCGGTTTCGGTGGCTTTTCGCGCGCGCGGTACACTCCCAGTCGCGCCATGTGTTCGTCATACTCTGTAGACGTATCTTCGTGCGATGGTGCTTGGTACGTGTGCGCGCCGCTATCCATGGTGCGCGACACACAGTGAGGCGGAGGCGTCGGTTACACGCGAGCCGCGTTGAGCGTTTCATCAGTGCGGCAATGCGTGAGCGATGTCAACTGGTACTGGTACTGTATATGTTATTTATTTACAATCCGGACAAGCGCAGGCGATGGTGCTATGATGACACGCGTTGGTGTGCACTAATCTAGCCAAGTCGTTCGTCCGGGATCCGCACGCGCTGGTCGCGACGGCTGCAAGAACGATGGTTCCGAAAACATCGTCGAAAGTGGTTCCAGGCGATGTCCATGCTGAGGAGTACGAGTTTTATCACCAATGTATGCGTTGTTTGTGATTCCGCGCTCGGCTTGCATCTTTGTGACGATGGCGATTTCAGCGCGCGCGTAAAATTGCTCCTTGCACAGCTTCATAACTTGACGCATATAATCGGCATGGTGTATCAAACCATCGTTTAACAAATCATCCAACGCATCCAATGTATCTTCAATTGCTTTATCCTTGACGTGGGCATCTAAGAGCTGTTGACTCCATGCATCAGCGCCCTTGAAGACGTTGTCAATGTCAACTTGGTCTATTCCTTGGCCGTGTGTAGCAAGCCATTTTCGCATCACATTGGTCGCATCTCGCATTTCGCTCGCGCCGTGCTCAATATCTTCGCATTTTGCGCGCATCGCGGCGTTTTCTTGTTCTAAATTTATCTTTCTAGCGTACAACTCAGTCTGTTGGCTCAGAAGCAACTCGACGGATTGCAAATTTGCCGAACGCCGCCGCTCTGTCTCGTGACGTAATCTCTCTGATAGTGCCGCAATCGCGCGCGCTCTAAACAAATTTTTCGCGTGAATCACATCTTCCGCGCGTGGACTCGTGATTGTCGACGTCGATTCCTCTATGCGTCGCTCCCTATTACTCGAACTTTGACGCTCGACGCGCACGCTAAAAGGCACGCGTTGCGCCACATTTGCCGCGACACGAGATGCCACCCCGGCGACGTTACGCGCTGCGCGCGCACCACTACGTATGCCGCTCGTCATTATCGAACTTGCACTCGTGTTTCTCACGTCGGCGTTTGGTTTCGTGAATAACGGTGGCTCTTCGCTAAACGCCGCGCTCAACGCTCTCGCCACGTCTCTCAATCGACTTCGCGATGGATCCCACGTCATCAAACGAGACAACATCACCCCGCCATCTGCATCTACGCACGAGTGATTTGCTTTTATCATCATATCTCGCGTCGGCGCCACAAACGCCGCGGGTTCGGCGTGTGGGAACTCGACGCCAACGTACAGTTTGACTGGCACGTTATACCTCGCGCCAGCATACGTCATAGGAATAGTGCCTTCAGCGTATAGCAATCGCGCCGACGTGCCATCGTTGTAGTAATAATCATCATCATTGACTGTCAACGAGCCGTAGGTCTGTGAAGAGTGGGAAACGCACGCGGTGAGTACGCGAATGAGCTCGATTACGAGTGAATGCGCACCTCTATGAGTTCCAAAAGTTGACCACGTATAACACCACGCGAAGGAGTATCGTAAGACAAACTCACGCTCGAATGGTCACTGAGCACGTTATCCAGGTACCGGTGTATGGCGTTGGACACCGCGCGCGACATGGCGCGGCGCGCGAAGTGAGGAGAAGGGAGGATACCGTCGGCGGTTACTTCGTCGACGATGTGAATGACATGTTTATTGAGCGCACGATGTGGTCGATTGATATTTCAGGTAGATTACAAGTCGTGCATAGCTTTCCATATGTCTGATAGGTATTTTAAGCCGTCGTGCATCCAGGGAAGACAGACTCCCAAGCATCCACGTGGGTCTCAGCGAGCGCCTTCATGCATATCGCGCAGTTGGCAAACGCGTCGTTAATCACGCGCTCGAGCTCAGCGTGCACGCGAGGGAGCTCATTGGTCATGCGAGCCTTAATTTCATCGAATTTCTTTTGTGCATCAGCGGTGGCAGCCTCAGCTGTACCGACATCACGTTGAAGCTCCTCAACCGTCACCGGCGTCGGTTGCGTAATCGACGCGTGCAGTCGCTCTAAAATGCTCGTCGGTGGTGGCGGTGGAGGCGTCGGTGGCGCATGAAGCGCGTGATCAAGCTTTGCGCGCTTGGACTGTTCCTTTGAACGCGCGGCTTGAAGCTTCAATAGTGCATCTAAACGAGCGTCGATAGTTTCCTTTGCCGCGCGCACGTATTGCAATGCTTGCTTGAGCGGCGCTCTGAAATCGCGCGCCAATCGCTCCGCTTGCGCCTCTGTGGGTGCGCGCATGGCGCACGCCGCAGACCCAACTTGTCGGAACGCTTGACCTAAACCACCCGCCTCTTCACCGAGTAAAAGCTTTGCACCCTTTTCTTCGCAGTCGCCCAAGTGGTGCGCGTTTTCACCAAACGTACCCGTCAAAATGCCGAGATTTTGCACAGAGTTGACAATGTCGCTCCCACTCTTTAACGCGCGCTTTAAGCGCTCTTCCAACAACAACAAGTATTCCGTCGCTTCCAAATAACGCGGATCTTCCTCCATCATCACGCTCTCCATACCAGCGCCCGTGCTCCACGTCTCCGTCGCCGTGTTGATGGATTGAAACCACGAATCCATCGCCCCAAGCGCCGAACCAACTGCTCCACGCGAATACCAAGGCGCGCGTTGATCCCACGAACTGCCCCCTTGTTCTTCTAAAAACATAACCACATCCTCGCACGTCCCAAGCGTGGGATGCTCGACAACCTTTTTCATAAAATCTTGCAAACCGCCGCGACGATGTTCGAGAAAATCGCTCTGAAACGGACTCGTCGTCACCGTCTTTTCAGGCAACGGAAAAATGACAATACCAGGATACAAGCTACTCAATCGTCCACGCAACCATTGGAAATCGGAATAGCGACGGACGACAATCATCTCACTCTTCTTGTACGCCGCGTCGCTCGTCTTCGTGCTCACCGTGTACACGGCGTACGCGCTCAATCCATCGCCAACCTTTGTTGGATTCGTCACACTCACCGCAATCGACGCATTCTTCGCGAATTCATCCCGTGGAACATCGGGTAATCCACTGTTCGAGCTTTCAAAATGAATGCTCTCGTACGCCGGTGGCGCCGCCGGCGCCGCAGCGTCTCGATCGTCCCCGTTATCCGCCTTCATCATTGGAATCGCTCAACACGAAACACGCGACACTACACACGACAACGAACGACGCCGCGTGACGCACCGCGCACACAGAATCGCGCGCTGGTGTCAAATACGTATGCGTGCGCGCTTGCTCGACGTGCGGCGCTTTCGCACGCACTCACGCGAGTCGCAAAGTGCGGAACGATGCGTGTCGTGCGATTGTTTTCTTTTCAAATCTTGCGTCGACACTCGAGTCGCGTTCACGGCACTTTTCGCCGCCGCCGCCGCCGTGCGGTCGACGACGAGCGCCATGGACGATGGTAAATTTCAAAGCACGATGAATTCGCTGAATTACGGCACCGTCATGGAAGCTGCGGCGAAGAATTACATGAAGGAAAAACTCGAGGAAGAGGCGAACGCGCGCGCGCGTCCGCGCGGATGCGTGCTCGATGCGAGAGATTTAGCCGAGGTATGTCGACGACGACGACGATGATGACGACGATGGATGCGATGCGCGTGTGTGCTTTCGTGTCGCGCGCGTTCGTGCGAGAATGGCATTCGCGAACGCGTTCGAACGGCGCGACAACACACTCGTGTCAATCGCGCCCAAACGTTGACCGACTGACTGAAAGACTGACTGAGCGAACGGATGATGATTTTCGATGCGTACAGGATCCGGATTTAGAAGCCATACATGCCGAGCGCATGCAATCGTTAAAAGAAGCAGCGGAGAAGCGGATGACGATGGAACGCAAAGGGCATGGATCGTTGAACGAGGTGGAGGAGAAGGAATTTTTACCCGAAGTGACGACGACGGCGTACGTCGTGGCGCACTTTTATCATCACGAGTTTGAACGGTGTAGAATCATGGATAAACATCTCGCGTTGTTGGCCAAGAAGTATTTTGATACGAAATTTATTAAAGTCAGCGCGCCGGATGCGCCGTTTTTTGTAACCAAGTTGCAAATTCAAGTTTTGCCGTGCGTGCTGTTTTTTCGCGACGGCGTGTGCTTTGATAGATTGGTGGGATTTGAAGACGTAGGCGGTAAAGATGATTACCGCACCGAAAAACTAGAAAATATTTTACTCAAGGCTGGAGTGATTGCATTGCCAGAAAAGCACGAAAGCGATAGCGAAGATGAAGAGGAAGAGTTTCGGCGGGAGGCGATGTCGCGAGTCATCAGAGGTGGCGTCGCGTACGGCAGCGACGACGAATCAAGCGACTTTGAATGATCGGGCGTTGATGGACTACCCCTAGCTTGTTGTTGTAATCCAGCGTATGCGCATTAGATAATTCAGTATTCTTGAATTTTGATTTTCAAAAAGCTACGCTTATGTGTGTGTGTGCTAATGTTCTAGTCGTGCCAGCGCGCTCGTTCGGCTCGATTGATTTTACAAGAAGCAGTCGAGTTCGACGCGTCGGTAGGTGTTCGCGCCGTCATCATCCAGGGCGGGGTACGAAGCCACTAAAGCATCCTGACTGCCAATGTAAAGCGTGTTGTAGATTTTCCAGTAGATATCACGAACCTTACGTGCAGGATGAAATAATCCTTGCAACACGTACGACATGACAAACTGCGGACCGAGCGCCAAACGCGCGGCTTCAATCGCCTCAGTCACCGCGTTGATGACGTGTGGCGAAGGCTCAAATACGTTTGGCCAGGTGTAATTGATCAAGTGTGTGATTGCGTCTTCACATCCAAGACCGGCGCAACCGAGAGCGAGATGCTTGACGGTTACCGCCGCCGTTTGGCGATGCACCAAGTCGCGGTCCATGAGAGCGTCCTCGAGAAGCGGCGTAATGGCGTAGACGTAATCCTTACCCATTTCACCAATGTACTCAAACAAGAAAGCCAAGGACTTTAACACACCATTTTGTACGTTAATTTCTGGCACGCGATATTCATTCATCAACGCTGGAATGACGGTGAATGGCGCGCACGTCTCAGCAACAATGGCAATGGCGACAGTCGTGCACACGCGCATCTGACGCTCTTGCACCTTGAGGTTGTTCAACAGCGTCGCGAGCACGTCTTGCGGACCGATTGCCTTAGCGATATAACCAAAGGTATTCACTGTGGCGCGACGAATCGCCTTTTTCGGAGCCTTCAAAAGTTCCAACAATTCAAAGCAAATGCGCATCCATTCACGCGCGGCGACGTACTCGGCACCACGGTCAGCAATGCGACCAATCAAGTCAATCGTATTCTCTTGCACCTTTTCGTGTCTATTCTTCAAAATCGGTGTCAAACGCGGAAGAAGATCTTTGATGGGCGGCGTCATGCGCGTCATCCCTTGCACGCTCACGATGGCTTTCAAAGCACCCAAAATTGACCCGAGCACTTCAGGGTATTCTTCGCCCAAATATTCGTACAGCACGACTCCCAAGTGACCCAAAAGTTGTTCTTCTTCGCACTTACGCATCACGGGCGCGATAGCGCTGATTAAATCAGCCGCTTGTTGACGAATTTCGGCACTTTTGTTGTTCAATCGCCACTTAATAGTGCCACAAATTTGTGGCAAATATGGCTTGGCGCGTAAACCGAGCGCGTTAACGATCGTACCGACACCCTTCAACATGACGTCGTTTTCGTCCGATGTTTGTTCTTGGAATGCGTAAAGCATGCCGTCGATGAGCAACTCTTCCATGCGAGTGTCCACGTCGGCTGTACCTAGCTCTTCAATCACCTTTGTGATGGTTTCCATCACCATGCGACGATACGGCTCGGACTCATCCTTCAAATCTTCGACGACGCGACCGATGATTTCGGCTGCGCCAACCTTCAAAGAAATTTCCAACGTTGTCTCCACGAGTTGTTGGTAATTACGACGGTCGAGCGCCATGCGACGGACCCAAAAGTTTTTGAAAAACTCGGGCATGACTTCAGCGCGAATGTATTCGGATTCAACGCCATCCGTCGCAACGCACTGCTTGACAACCTTGAGCGTAATTTTCTTCATCTCTTCATCCGCCGTAGCAAACTCGCGAATCAAAATCACCATCACCTCGCGCGTGTAGTAATTGGCGTACATGGCATCCATGAGAGGAATGATGAAGCCGATGGATTTCAAGAACGCTGCCAACACTTTCCCTCGGTGGGCGCGAATACCTTTCCACAAAGGCTTGAGCACAGAGTCAAAAGATTCAATGCCGTACGGCGTCGCCGCCTCGGCGAGCGCCGCTATGGAGAGCGCGGTGATCGTCCGAACCTTTTGATTTTCATCACCCAAGCCGTGTTCGATGATGTCGACTAGAGATTTGAGGTGCGGTAGCACTGCGCAACCGAGAAGAATGGCAATCTGTTGCACAATCTTAATCCCAGTGTGACGAGCTTGCCACGACTTTTTACTTTGACACACCGCCTTCAAAAATGGCAACAACGCTTGCACGCCGAGCGCCTGAGCGACGACGGCAAAGGCACGCGCAGTGGTGTTACGCACGTACTCGTCGACATTGTCAATATCAGGGCGCATCGCCGCAATCATCGTCGCTAAACCAGCTGCCTTGGCGACGTTACTAATGATTTCACGACCCTCGACTCGAGCGTAGTAATCTTCGTCGATGAGCAACGGCTCAATAACAACCAAAATCTTGTGCACATATGGGCGAACCAGGTCATCAAGCTTGTACAAAATGCGGTCAATCACCTTCACAAGCAAGTGACGTTCTTGATCTTCCAACGTCGGAGACATGAGCAAGGGCAAAATTTGATTGAAGAGCGGCCCAGCGCCAAATTCTTTTGCGCGGTCGGTAATTTGACGCAATGCAGACTTGCGCTGCGGCGGCGTGCCATTCTTCACTCGAAGCAACATTCGCATGATCTTGCGCTCTTTTTGCTCCTCGATGCTCAACTCTTCATCATCCGTCTCCTTTAACAAAGGCGCAAAGTATTGATAATCTTCGGGTTTCATCTCTGGTAAACCTTCTGGGACAAGATTTACGTCAAACTTTTGTCCGCGGTCTTCCTCTGGAATGGAAAAGAATCCCGCGTTTGCACCGTACGGCATCGGCGTCTGCGTGAGCTTACGCGCAGGCGTACGAATGGGCACATAACTCGCAGGAGGCTCTAAAATCTTAAACCCTTCCGACGGCAACAGCTCATCCAACTCTTCATCCGTTTGCGGGCGGTTGCGCTCTTCAATTTCGCGTTGATACCGCATCTGTTGGTACTGCTCTGGCGTGAGCGGAACATTGGATTGCATCGCTTGGTGCGCCGCAATCTGCGCCGCCGATGGTGTGGCCATCCCTGCAGAAATCTTTGGAGTTTCCCCGCCAGCGTTGATCAACGGCGTCTGATCACCGCCAGTCCACGCAGGCGTCGCGCTCGGATCGCCTCCAGCGCGAATCAACGGCGTCTCATCCCAACGACTTCTCGAACGACGAGGCGTCGCCTTGGTGGCATCACCAGCCTTGCCCGTACCGCTCTCCATGGAGTCCCATTGCGATGGCGCCCTCGGAGTTTCGTCCCACTTTTGGCCCCGAGGTGTCGCGTCGTCCCATCGCGCGCCCGCCGTTGCCGCCGAGTCGTCGCTTTCCCACTCAGAGCGCGGTTTCCCCCCCGCCGCGCTGTCTTCCGGTTTCGCATCCCATCGACGCTTACGCTTCGATCCACTCGGTTCACTCGATGCCGGCTCGTTCACTCGCGCCGCCGCGAGACGAGCTTCATCCGCTGCGCGTTCAGCTTCTTCTCTTTGTTTTCGTTCAATGTTGCGCAACGTATTGTCCTTTTCGCGCTCGAGCGCGACTTCCTTCATGCGTTCGGCGTACGTGCGCCCTTCATCCTGCGTCATGGGTAAATAACAAAAAACATATTTCGTCAGTCTTTTCCATTCGTGCGATGTGTCGCCGCCTCGCCGTGTGTGCGCGACATTGCGCGTCTTTGCTGTTTTTTTCAGTTTAAACCTAAAGCCGCCATCGACGCTCGAGCGCCTCGACGTCTCAACTCGCGCATCAAGATCTCTCACACAACGTACCTTGCCGCTCTCCCGCCCAGGACTCAACGCACGATTAAACCTTCTTTTAGCGTAATCACTCTCGCGATCGATAATCTTCTTCGACTTGCCGAACCCGAGCGCTTCATCGCTCTCCAAATCTTCATCGCTCGCGGCATCCTCGGGCACACTCGAAAGATCCTTCGGTGCCGTATACGCCCTCAAAGGCGCCTTCTTCACATTCTCCGGCACGCTCCCGGACGTTTTCATCGCCATCGCCCGCGCGCCATCCCGTCCACGTCGTTGCCCCGACGCACCGTCGTCATCATCAGCATCATCATCTTCATCTCCACCATCTCCAGCATCCTCCTTTGCGCGCGTCGTGGCGTCGTCGCGTTCGCGTCGTAATCGCTCGATCTCCCGCACATCCGCCTCCGCATCGGGCGTGGTGCTCCGTCCTCGTCTCGGTGGTACCATCGTGCGTCACGAGTATACTCCGTACACGCAACGCCGAGCAATGGCGCGTCAACGAATTCGCACAACAGCCATCGCATTCGACGGCACATTGCGCTGAGCTCCATCCATGGCGTTCTACGTCAAGGCGTTCTCGCTCGTGGTGAAGACGGCGAGTAAACCTCTGGCCAAGGCGCTCAAGGCGCGAATCAGCGACTCGCCGTGGTTCCGCACCGTCGCCATCGACGCCGCGCGCAAGGCACACGCGGTGCAGGCGCTCGTCATGCGCGATGCGCCAGCGAGTGATTCTGGATTGATTGGTGGACGTAAGGCGAGGAAGATTGCGGCGAAAGTGCCGGTGATGAGTGAAGATGCCGCGTTACAGGCGGCGTCAGAGTTTGCGGGCGAGGCGTTCGTGTTCGCCGTCGCTGGGGGGGTGGTGTGGTGGGAAGTGGACAAGGGGAACGCAAAGGATGAGAAGCGACGCGCGGATGCGGCGGCGGAACGCGCGCAGTTGTGTGAGATTATCGACACCCAACATTCGACAATGAGAGATATGAAAGAATTGATACAGGAATTATTAGATTATAAGGCGTCGAGTTCGGAATTAATAGCACAATTGGTACAAAAGGATGGCGCGCGAGGCGCTCGGGCGTAACGCGGGCGCTCGAGCGCGTCTCGCGTGGACGACATTCAGAGCAGAGCGGGACATTCGGAGCGACGTGTATTTATTTGTATCGGTGGAGAATCATAGCGGCAGACACTAGGCGCGCGTGCGATTGAGAATCACATTCTTTGTCGCGGGCGCTTGTAACATTAACACTTTAGCGATATTAACAACAAACCTCTCTCGACGCGCAGCCGTCGGGCGCGCGTCCTCACACTCGAGCTCGAAGGACGCCGACGGTGCACGCGAAAACGCACACGCGCACGATGAAGCTAGGGAAGAATGCAAAGAATGCGTACATTGCGTTTCTGCGACAATCGATTGTCGACGACAAGGCGTTCGCGCAAAAGCTCATAAAGTGCTCTCGCGAGTACACCTCTTGGGCGCGCGCGCTTCGCGAGCGTGGACGCGCTGAGAGCGCGCACGTCGAGGCGACGCGGTTGCTAGACAGTAAAGGACACATGCTCAACGTGTGTGATCGCATGTGCGAGCGCGTGAGTGGGGAGGAAGACTCGGAGACGATGTTGAAGGTGCGCGAAGCGTGGGACGCAACCAAGACAAAGCAGCGCGCAAAGTTTGAGCGCGCCGGAGGACGCGAGGGCGTCGCTGAGGCTAAAATGCGCGCACGCGAAGCCAAAGAGCGCGTCAAGGCGAATCAGCGCGAAAGAGAGAGCCGAGAAGAGCGAGACAAGGCGAAGAAGGCGGCGAGATTGGAATACGCCACAAAGGTGCACGAAGCGCGAAGCAGCGGCGCGTGCTTGGACTGGTTAAACATGGGTAGATGCCGATTCGGCGAAGAATGTCAATTCGAACACGATGCGATGTCGAAAGGAATATTGAAACAACTCGCCATCGACATCGGGGCTGAGACCGGAGATGTGAAGCGTGAAAAGAATCGCGAGGAGAAGGAGGAACGCAAGGCGCGAGCCCGAGCTTTACGCGCCCAAAACGCAGAGGCGCTCGGCGGATACTCATCGTCGAGTGACGGCGATGACGACGGTGAAGGGGATGAAGATTTGCCTGGTTTTCTCAAGGCTGACCGCGCAAAACGCGCGGCGCAGGCGCTATTGGCGACGAATAAGACAAAGGAGGACATGCGACGAGAAAAGACCGCGACAAAGAAGACAAAGGATGCCGGCAAGACGGCCAACACGGCGAAAAAGACCAAACATTTTAACGAGAAACAGCTCGAACGCAAAGCTAAGTTTTTGAAGGATGCTAAGAATCAACCGTTCGTGAAGCGCGGCACGAAGAGGCCGGCATCAGCGGAAAAATCGCCGTCAAAGAAAAAGCCGCGTCACAAAGACTCGGCGCGCAAGACAAAACGCGTGGGCATTGCCCGAACGAAATTCGATTAGAAGAAAACTTGTAACACGTACGCATATCAATTCGTAGTCCACACATCGCGTGCGTTGATCCATGTCTTTCTCAAGGTTGCGAGAGGAACCATAATGTTTAAAGTCGTACAATCAAAAGAAATGCTGATTAAAATTTGGAGTGTTACGTTTGAGCTGCTAAATTAATAAGAGTAGACGCTTATTCGGAGCGCGCGGCGTAGGACACGAAGTGCATTTCCTTGCAGTCAATACCCACCATGGCTTCACCCAAACCTTCGGACACTTCAGCGATAATCTTAGGATCGTTGTAGTGCGTCACCGCTTGGACAATGGCGCGGGCGCGCTTGGCCGGGTCACCAGACTTGAAGATACCAGAACCAACGAACACACCATCCATACCGAGTTGCATCATCAACGCAGCATCCGCCGGGGTGGCGACACCGCCAGCGGCAAAGTTTACAACAGGCAAGCGTCCGAGCTTGCGCGTTTGTTGCACGAGCTCGAGGGGGGCGCGGATTTCCTTGGCGTACACGAAAACTTCATCTTCATCCATGGCGCACAAGCGGCGGATGTCGCCCATGACGGCACGGCAGTGACGCACAGCTTCGACAACGTTACCGGTACCAGCCTCACCCTTGGTACGAATCATCGAGCAACCTTCAGCGATTCGGCGGAGCGCTTCGCCCAAGTCGCGGCAACCGCAGAGCACGGGAACCTTAAACTTGTGCTTGTTCAAGTGGTTAATTTCATCAGCCGGAGTCAAAACTTCAGATTCATCGATGTAGTCAATGCCAACCGCCTCGAGGACTTGGGCTTCAACAAAGTGCCCGATGCGCGCCTTGGCCATCACTGGAATCGTCACCGCTTCCTTAATTGCCTTAATCATCGTCGGGTCGCTCATGCGCGCCACGCCACCATCCTTACGGATGTCCGCCGGCACGCGTTCGAGCGCCATAACCGCAACGGCACCAGCCTCTTCCGCAATACGCGCTTGTTCGACGTTCACCACATCCATGATGACGCCACCCTTCAACATCTGCTCACGACACGCATACGGGCGCACATCATTCCGTCAGTCGCGAGTCATCACGCGCGCATCCAACGCCCCTCGGCGCGCTCGAACGCACACATAAAATTTATCTCCCACACATATCGCCACCTTTCGCGCACAGCGCTCGAGCGCGCGCGCGCGTACATCCCATCGCACCGCGTGCGCGCTAATCCCAACCTAGAGCGGACGTCATCCATCATCACCATCCTTCGTCGCACCGTGCCGCTCGGCTCGACTCGATCGCACCCGCGATGCGCGCGCGACGCGGTTCAATAGAAACTCACCTGCGCTAATCCCGCCTTCACGGCGAAGGAGCTTCGTTCGGTCTCGGTAGACATGGTGGCGATGTGTCGCGTACGTCGCACTGTGACGATGCGACGCGCCGTGAC
>Ga0181553_10004121_pt1 | contig 12467 bp, 10 predicted proteins | sample 011ome_17_FD_133753 | JGI IMG/M metagenome (GOLD analysis project Ga0181553, IMG submission 133753) | Coastal salt marsh microbial communities from the Groves Creek Marsh, Skidaway Island, Georgia - 011502XT metaG (megahit assembly) | ecosystem: Environmental > Aquatic > Marine > Intertidal...
TAAAAGTTATTTTATTAATGGTGTTATCTATCTTGTATCAAGAGAAAATTTAGAAAAAAATAAATTTATTAATTTTAAAGATACCTTATACTTGATGATGGATAAGCTAAACTCTTTTGATTTAAATGACTATGATGATTTAAAAATTTTAAAAAGAATTATTAGATAGAACCTATAAACAGAATTATATTGATTTAATAGATGATAAAAATAAGCAAACTTTTAATTGATGAAAAAAAATCAATATTGGATGCAATGAGGCAATTAAATCAAGCTGGAACCAGGTGTCTGTTTGTTATTGATAAAAAAAAAAAATTTAAAGGTACAATTACTGATGGCGACCTAAGAAGATACATCCTAAAAGTTAAAAATTTCGATATAAAAGTGGAAAAAACATATAATAAGAATAGCTTTTACGTTTTTAAAAATAAAATAAGTAATAATACTAGATTAAAACTATTTTTAGACAAAAATAAAAATCTATTAGTACCAGTATTAAATCAAAACAAAGAACCAATTGATTATTTGGAATATTCTTTTAGTAAGAAAAGTGATGAATTTAATAATCTAGTTTTAGTTATGGCGGGAGGAAAAGGACTTAGAATGAGACCTTTTACTTACGTTTTACCCAAATCTCTAATGCCAGTTAACAAAAAACCAATGATTTTAAATATATTTGATAAATTTAAAAAATTTAATTTTAATAATTTTTTAGTTTCTATAAGAGCAGATGAAAAAATATTAAATAGTTATCTCAATCAATTTGAAAAAAAATATAAAATAAGTTATTTGAAAGAAAAAAAACCTTTAGGTTCTGGAGGTTGTTTAAGGCAAATAAAAAAACAAAAGGAACCTTATTTTGTTATTAATTGCGATACATTAATACAAATTAACCCTGTTAAATTGCTTAACTTCCATAAAGAAAGAAATTCTATCTTGACGATTGTTGCATGTCTTAAATCTCATAAAATTCCTTATGGACAATGTGATGCTGATAAAAATGGTTTTTTGAAATCAATTAAAGAAAAACCAAGTAATAAAATTTTGACAAATGTTGGTATGTATGTGATTGATCCTAAAATTAATAAATTTTTACCTAAACAAGATTCTTTTAATATGGATGTCTTAATAAATAGTCTTTTATCAAGTAAAAAAAAGATAAGTATTTTCCCTATACAAGAGAATGATTGGAAAGATACAGGGAATTTAAAAGACTATTTTGATGTAATAAATAATAATAAGATTAAAAATTGAGTCATAAATCTAAAAGAAAAAGTATGAAAAATTTTTTTTCAAATAAATTATTATAATGAAAAGAATTATATCTAAATTAGACATCAAAGGCCCAAACTTAGTCAAAGGAATAAATCTAGAGGGCCTTAGAGTCTTAGGTGAGCCAAGTAATTTTGCAAAACAGTATCACAGAAATATGATAGATGAAATTATCTACCATGATACTGTCGCTAGTCTTTATGACAGGAAAGCTTTTTTGAATTTAATTCAAAATACTTCTTCGAATGTGTTTATTCCTATTTCAGTTGGAGGAGGCATAAAAAATATCCAGGACATTGATAAAGTTTTAAGTGCTGGTGCAGATAAAGCATTTATTAACTCAGCAGCAATTAAAAAACCTAAGTTTTTAAGTGAAGCAAGCAAAAAATTTGGATCAGCAAATATTTGTTTATCAATAGAGGCTATTAAAGATTATAATGGAGAATTCATTTGTTTGTGCAACTATGGAAGAGAGATTTCAAAAAAAAAATTGACAGAATGGATCTCCGAAGCTCAACAATTAGGTATTGGTGAGATCATCTTAACCTCAATTTCACATGAAGGAATGGGAAATGGTTTTGATCTTAAAATGTTAGAATTAATTTATGATAAAATTAATGTTCCATTTATCATACATGGTGGAGCAGGTAACGAAAAGCAAATATATGACGTTTTAAAGTATGATAAAGTTTCTGGAGTAGCAATATCATCTTTGTTGCATTATTCTTTGATTAGAGAAAAAAAATTTAAGTTTAACGATACGGGTGAAGGTAATACTCAATTTTTGAGATCTGCCATAGATACAATTAATTTTAAAAAAACGAATATTCTATCTATAAAAAAATTTTTAAAAAAAAAGGGAATTAAAGTAAGATTATGAAATATGTTTCAGTAATTAATATGGAAATAAATAATTTGCGAAGTGTTGTTGGTGCACTTAATCATTCGGGTTTTGAGGCTATAATTACAAAAAATGAGGATAAAATTATGAATTCATCTGCATTAATATTACCCGGTGTTGGATCTTTTCCAGTGGGTATGAAAAATTTAAAAAGAAACAATTTAGACACAATTATTAAAAATTTTTTTAATAATGGAAAGCCAATATTAGCTATTTGTCTAGGATTTCAAATGCTCTTTAGTTACGGTCAAGAATTTGGAAGCACTAAAGGGTTAAATATTCTTAATGGAAAGGTTAAATCACTTAAAGGTTTAAAAACTGATAAAATTATACCAAACCTTGGATGGCAATCATTAAATTATAAAAAAAATAATGCAAACTATTTATTTAAAAAACTTGACGCAAAACCTTCAGTTTATTTTATTCACTCTTATTACGCTGAGGTTGCAGAAAAAAAATATGTAACATCCAGTATAAATTTTGGTGGTAAGCAAATTGCAACTTCTATACAATATAAGAATTTATATGGTGTTCAATTTCATCCTGAAAAAAGTGGCAAAAATGGTATTAAGATTATTAAAAATTTTTTAAATAAAATTAAAGAGTAATATGAAAGCAAAATATAATTTACCTTCCAAAATATTTTTTTGTAAAAAATGCGTGATGTCAAATCAAAGACCTGCATCAATTCCTGAATTTTTTCATACCAAAGAGAGAAAAAATGCAAAATATTTGAATATTAACGATGATGGTATTTGTGATGCTTGCAAACATCATGAAATAAAAGAACAAATTAATTGGAGGGAGCGTGAAAAAAAACTAATTAAGCTTCTTGATAAGCATAGAAAAAATAATGGTGAATATGATTGTTTGGTACCAGGTAGTGGAGGAAAAGATAGTGCATTTCAAGCCCACGTTTTAAAATATAAATATAACATGAATCCACTTGTTATAACTTGGCCTCCAATTCTTTATACAGATTATGGATTCAAAAATTATAATAATTGGATAGACATAGGTGGGTTTGACGCCTTGGTTTATAGGCCGAATGGTAAATCTATGAAAGAATTAACAAAACTGTCAATTATTAATTTACTTCATCCTTTTCAAACATTTATTTTGGGCCAAAAAAATATTGCACCAAAAATTGCTGCTAAATTTGGTATTAAACTAGTATTTTATGGTGAAAATGAAGCAGAATATGGAAATCCGATTGCAGAAAATAATGTTTCTTTAAGAAAAAAAAGTTATTTTGCAGTGAAAAATTATAATAATATCTTTTTAGCTGGTATTAAAATTTCTGACCTAATCAAAAAATATAAATTTAAATATCAAGATTTAAAAATTTTTTTACCTACAAATTATAATGAAATTAAAAAAACTAAAATAGAAATTCATTATCTGGGATATTATTTAAAGTGGACTCCACAAGAAGCTTTCTACTATGCTGCAAAAAATACAGGTTTTGCTCCAAGACCACACAGAACACAGGGAACATTTAGTAAATACAATAGTATTGATGATAAAATAGATGATTTACACTATTACACAACATTTATTAAATTTGGTATTGGAAGAGCAACATATGATGCTAGCCAGGAAATTAGAAATAAACATTTAACTAGAGAAGAGGGAAAAAATTTAGTCAAAAAATATGATGGTGAATTTCCTGACAATTATTTTTCTGAAATTATGAATTTCTTAAATATCAAAGAAGATTATTTTTTTAAACTTTGTGATAAATTTAGATCAAGTCACATATGGAAAAAGAAAAATAATATTTGGAAATTAAGACATACAGTAAACAAAAACGGTTTGGATGATTAGTTGATATACCAAAAAGTTTTTTTATAGCTATTAAATATCAATGCAAATTATAAAAAAATTATTATATTTGCTCACGCCTGGTGAGCGTATAAATGCTGGTCTATTAATATTAATGACCTTAATAATGGCATTATTAGATACGATTGGTGTTGCATCTATCCTACCATTTATGGCGGTCCTTTCAAACCCAAGTCTTGTTGAAACAAATTTAATTTTATCTTATTTATTCCAATCTTTAAAAGTTTTTGGAGTAGAAAATAACCAGCAATTTCTTTTTGCTTTAGGTGTGCTTGCATTTACAATATTAGTTTTTTCACTTGCTTTTAAAGCTCTTACAACCTTTATCCAGTTACGATTTGTTTATATGAGAGGATATAGTATCGGCAAACGTTTAGTAGAAGGATATTTACAACAGCCATATAGTTGGTTTTTAAATCGTAATAGTGCTGATCTTGGAAAGACAATTTTATCAGAAGTCCATGAAATAATTGGTGGAGGTATCAGACCAATGATTGAGCTTATAGCTAAAAGCATGGTTACTATTGGTATATTGGTTTTGTTATTTTTAACCAATATAAAACTTACTATCATAGTTGGTTTTTCATTAGTGGGCGTTTATGGACTTATTTATTATTTTTCAAGCAAATATCTTTATCAAATTGGAAAAGAACGTTTAAAAAACAATCAATTACGCTTTACTGCATTAAGTGAAGCTTTTGGAGCTTCAAAAGAGATTAAAGTTAGTATGTTAGAACAATTTTATATTAAAAAATTTTCTAACTCTGCAAAATCCTTTGCTCAAACTACTGCTTCTTCACAAATTATAAGTTTTTTGCCTCGTTTTGTTTTAGAAGCTATAGCCTTTGGGGGAATTATTTTACTTATACTTTATTTGATGATACATACAGGAAATTTTAATGATGCACTGCCTATTATCAGTTTATATGTTTTTGCTGGGTATCGTTTAATACCAGCTATACAAAGTATTTATGTTTCTTTAAGCTCTCTTGCATTTGTAAGTCCTTCTCTTGATAAGCTATATAATGATATAAAAAAACTTAAATCATCTAATTTAGACAAAGATCAAGATATTTTGCCACTCAAGAAAACTATTACTTTAAAAAATATTAATTTTAACTATCCAAATACATCAAGAAAATCATTAACGAATATAAATCTAGTTATACCAATTAAATCTACAGTAGGAGTGATAGGTGCTACAGGAAGTGGCAAAACAACAATTATTGATATAATCCTAGGACTACTTGAAGCTCAAAAAGGTACTTTAGAAATTGATAATCAAATTATAACAAAAAAAAATTTAAAAGCTTGGCAACGCTCCATTGGCTATGTGCCACAAAATATATATCTTTCAGACGATACCGTTGCTGCTAATATTGCTTTTGGAGTAGAGCCAAAAGATATTAATCAAAAAAATTTAGAAAAAGTATCTAAAATTGCAAGTCTTGATGAATTTGTCATAAATGAATTGCCTAACCAATATAACACTATAATTGGTGAACGGGGTATAAGATTGTCTGGTGGTCAGCGACAACGTATAGGGATTGCAAGAGCTTTATATAAAGCACCAAAAGTGTTAATATTAGATGAAGCCACAAGTGCACTTGATAATCAAACTGAACAAGCAGTAATGAACTCTATAAATAATCTAAGCAAAGATATTACTATCATACTGATTGCGCATCGTTTAAACACAGTCAAGAATTGTGATGTCATATTTAAATTTGATAAAGGTCAGTTGGTAGATCAAGGAACTTATGAAGAGATTGTAAATAGTAATTAAAACAAATAAAAAATTTCTATTTGGATTTAAAATACAATTATTATTTGATAATATAAATATTTAATTGAATAAAATATAAGAATGAAAAAATTTAAAATATTGATCTCTATTTTATTTAAAAAAAATGGTTATTTTCATTTAATTTTTTTAGCCAATAGAATGTTATTTAAAAAAATTATATCTGGGCTAATCAATATATCGTCTATCAAAATTTCTTTATTGTTAATGTCAATTAACTCTGTAAGTAAAATTAAGTATAATTATGATAAAAATAAAAAATTATTTTTTGTAACAGAAGATAATGTAAAACATTTTTTTTCAAATGCACATCGAGGAAACTGGCTCTATCAGCAAGGATTATTTAATAGGAGTTTTCAACTTAATAAAAGTTATGGAATTAACGGGATTGCATTAAACGAAGATGATATAGTAATTGATATAGGTGCTAATTATGGAGACTTAGGTGTTTATTTAAAAAAATTTAAAGTTAAAATGTATGGATTTGAGCCTGATTTAGAGGCTTGGAATTCTTTAAAAGAAAACAATTATTATAAAATATTTAAAATTGCTCTTTCGAATTATAAAGGTTTATCCAAATTTTATATTAGTAGTAGTCGAGCTGACAGCTCATTATTTATGAAGGAACCAAATCAAAAATATATTGAGATAGATACAGACATGCTGGATAATTTTTTTCATGACAAACCTAAAATTAAATTAATTAAATTAGAGGCAGAGGGAGCTGAGCCTGAAATTCTTAAGGGATCAATTAATATTTTAAAAAAAACTGAATTTTTATGTGTAGATGGAGGACCAGAAAGAGGAATAGAAAAAAAACAAACAATTGAAGAATTTGTGAATATTATGTTGGAAAATAATTTTAAGCTTTTATACTTAAACACAGATAAAAAAAAATTATCAAAAGCTTTATTTGTAAATAAGAACTTTATAAATATTTAAACAACATGAATTTGGTTGATTTTGTTTTTAGATCAAAAGAGTTTTTTAAATCTTTATTTCATAATTTATTAGATAGAAAAATTCATAATACGCAAAAAAAATGGATGCAAAATTCAAATATTTTATTTACCCAAATAAAATCTGGAACAACTTTTCTTACAAATTTTTTTGCAGCATATAATTACTTGCAATATAATTTTAAAGGTGAATTTGATTTATCTAAGCCTGAAAAATATGGTGCGTTTAGAATTACTAGATCAAATTTTAAAGATATTAAAAATAATATTGATGATTTTAATAAGAGATTTAATAATTCAATGCAATTTTTATTTGTCACTCATCATCGACAACATATGCCAGATAATTTTTATCCAAAAACAAAAATAATTATGACGTCTCGTGAAAAAGTAGATTGGCTAGATTCAGCATTAGACTTTAAATATACTAAAAGAGATAAAAAATTGAGTAGAAAAAAAGCTATTAATTTACTTTTAAAAAGATTTAAAAATACTGACATAGAACAAAAACTTATTCAAAAAAATCATAGATTGTCTATTACATTGACGTATCCTTGTTTAATTAATGATCAAGATTTAATAAATGCATTTCATTTTCTTGGAATAAAACTAAATTTAGATCAACTTAAAAAAATTAAAAAGATGATTAGTAAAGAAAAAATTAAAAAAGTTGAAAAAGAAATAGGACATACCCTAATTGCTGGTAAGTTTTTAAAAAATTCAAGCTTTATAAGTGAAAATAATAATAATAAGTCAAACCTTACTATTGAAGAAATTAATTATATCAAAAATTATTTTTAAATTAAGCATAAAAAATAACCTATATAAAAATAAATTGATTAAATTACACTAAATATGTTACTTCTAAACATTGATCATGCTAGGAGAAATTAAGCTTAAAATACTTAAAACGATACACAAAATTATTCCCTCTAAGATATTGAGAAAAAAAATTCATAACTTTAATGTATTAATTGCCTATCAAACTATAAAAAAACTAAAGAAAGTTAACAATGATAATATTTCTTTAAAAAGAATTAAAACTATTCTTTTTTTATCTGATATTAATTTAAATATAAATGATGATAGCTTTTATTATCACTTATTAAGTTTAGTTTCAGGTCATGGTAATATATTGACTAATAAGCTTTATTTAAAAGATCAGCTTCAAAATAAAAAACTAATATCAGCTGGATTAATAACATGGTTGAGATTAAGAGACTTATTTTATCTAAAAAATGAAATGGTTTTAGGTGGAATATGTAGAAAAAATGCCATAAATTATGCGATAAAAAATAAACAGGGAATTTTTTTATCTAGCAAAGATAAAGCAAGAGCGATAATAGACTCATGTTTAAATTTAAATAATAGCGAAAAACATTTTAAGTCTATTCCATTTAAATATAATTTTGATCAAATATTTTTGAGAAAATATATTTATTCAATTAACAATATTAAAAATTATCAAAATAAATATGATAATGAAAATAATGAATTTTTTAAAATATTTAAAAATAAAAGTGTAGCTATAGTTGGTCCATCAAAAACAAACAATAATGATGCTACTGAAATTGATTCTTTTGATGTAGTGGTAAGATTGAATTATACTTATTCAGGAAAAAATTTAGACAATTTAAAAAAAGGTCTTAAAGTAGATGTAAGTTATTTTAGTGGAGAGCAGATAAGTTACTTAATTGATAACGAAAATAGCAAACTGCCAAATGAACTTAAAGTAGCGTGTATTAAAGATATTGATAATATCAGAAAAAAAAAATTAGAAATAGTTAATCCAAATAAAATTGTTAAAAAAATTATTAATTTTAATATATTAAATTTTTATTCATCACATAACTTGTTAGCTTTAGCAATATCGGATATTATTCAAACTGAGAGAAAAAAAATTAAAGTTTTTCATTCGGACTTATTTTTATCTAACATTAGGGAAGCCAATTATTATCCTAGTTCTTTTAACAGAAGTGATGATAAATTAAAAAAAATTCAAGTTGAGAGTTTTATAGATCATGATCCAATGATGCAGCACGAATTTTTACAAAAATTATATAAGCTTAATATAATTACAGGGGACGATATATTTAATGAGGTTATGAAACTTGATACTTACGAGTACCTTAATAAATTAGAAGATGTATACAAATAAATGTTAAGTTTATTTAAACTTTTGGCTTATAAAATTATTCCATCTTGGTTTTATTACCAAATTACTTTTTATATTAATAAAAAAAAATTACAAAAAGAAAACTATATTTCATTTAAAAAAAATAAACCAAAATTAATTTTTGACGTTTTAAATAATAAATTAAATTTTAATAAAGTTTTTGTTCTAGGAAGTGGTTCTTCTATTAATGAGCTTAGTGATAAAAATTTTGATGAAATAAATAGTAATTGTAGTGTGGGTATAAACAAGTGGATATTTCATGATTTTGTTTCTAATATTTATATGATTGAGTTGAATAATGATTACGATCTAAATGAAAAAATAAGGCTGCAAATTTTATATTTATTAAAGAATAAATCAAAAGACCCTATTTTTCTAATATATAATTTAGCTAACAGTAATATTGATATCGAAAAATGGACAAAAAATATGGATCCAGAAAAAGTTTTTTTTTATAAATTTCTTAGGCCCAATGTATTTAAGACAGAACTTAAAAAAGAAATATTAAATTTATTAAAATTTCTGCCTAAAATAAACAAAACTTCTAATGTCATTACACTTGGAGCAGGCAGCACAGCTGAAAGAGTAATTGTGTTATCCTTATTATTTGGTTCTTCAAAAATAATACTTCTTGGGATTGACCTAAACAACACTAAATATTTTTGGAATCAAAAAGATACTAATTTTAAAAATATTCAATCCGGTCAAGAAAATCATGGTTATCATTTAACAGCTTTAAAAAGATTTGGAGGTATTCCTGCACAAGAAACTATATTAATCTTGTCTAAGTTAGCAAAAAAATATTTTAATTCACAAATATTTATTTCTACAAAACGATCTTTGTTATCTTCAAAATTAGATAAATATTTATGGAAAAATAAATGATAAAAAAAATAAATAAAATTTTTAGACTTATTAAATTATGGTTATTATCTGAAAATAAATGGATTAATCCTTATAAAATAATTAGAGAAAATTCTCTTTCTGATAGAGAAACAATATTATATTTAAAAAAAAATCCAAAAGTGGGAATTATCAGAAATGGAAATAGTGAATTAGGATTAATGGTTGGAAATTCTCCAAGATCTCAAGAATATGATAAAAATCTCGCGGAAAAGTTAATTGATAATTGTAGAAATTATAATTTTGCTACAAGGAAAAAATATCTTTTGGCATTACCCTTAGAAACACTAGTAGTTGGTTATACAAAAAGAACAGCTATTCCAAGATGGTATCCAGGTAGAGCAGCAAGGTTAGCAATGAGATTTTTGGTTAAAAAAAAACAAACCTATGCATCACCATTTTGTTTTAGAATTATAGATGTTGAAGATGAAGATATGGATAGTTATCTTAAACTAGTTGAAAGTTTATTTATTGGTCGTGAAGTTATCTATGTTGGTCCAATGCAAGGGAAAAATCTAGAAATTCCAAAATTTATTACTCCTGAAGAAATATTAAAAATACCTGAAAAAAATGCTTATTCAAAATTTCATTACATTGTTGAACAAATAAAGAAAATATCTATGAATTATAAAGATCCGCTTGTGGTTATTGTTGGTGGAGCAACAGCTTCTGCTATAAGTTATGAATTAAATATATCAAATATAACATGTTATGATTTCGGTCAGTATAATAGGCTTTATAAAAAATACTTACATAATAAAATCAGCGGTTAATAGAACAATTTAAACTAATAATAATTAAGATAAATTTAACAAGAATTTTTATATTTAGAAATAATTTAATCTAGGATTTGATATAAAATATATTCAATTTATGTTAATTAGATTTTAATTTTATTTTTTTTAATTCTTCTATAATTTGATGATTAATGATTTCTGCACCTTTTAAAGATGGATGATCATCGTCACGATAAAAAATATTTTTGTCATCATGAGTCATACACCTATCTTTAATAATTGTATTGCAAAATAGTTTGTGAGGATAAACTCTATAGATCTTGTTATGTTGAATGGAATCTAATAATTCAAAGCTTGATTTAGTTCTATGTTTATAGATTTCAAAAGAAGTAGTAAAAAATTGATCATTTAAAAATAATTTTGAATAACCTCTGCCAAGAATTTTATTTTTTAAGACCCTATTTACACTAATTCCTACTTCAGGCATTGGATAAACTAAAATCACGTTGTGGTTATTTTTTAATAATTCTTGAATAGTTTTTTTATAATTAATTTTTATGTTATTTTGTCTTTCAGTTTTAGTTTTGAGTGTATTTTTGTTATTTTGAATAAAATCTTCCATAACACCCTCATAAAATCCATATTCAGAATTACTAAATCTTTCTTCATGTAAGATTAAGGGCAACCTTCCAAATAGAATGACTATTGAATTGTTAGTTTGATTTATAAATTCAATTCTTTTTTTTTGTAAGTTTGAATTACATTTTTCAGATTTTAGTGTTTTTTTATTGACCCTAGCAACATTCAAAATCAGTTGACAACCTGAAAATATAGAAAAATTTATATTATAATCTTTATTTAAATTTTTCCACAATCCATAAGATAAAGATGCGGCATGACTATCACCTACCACAAAAATATTTTGTCTTTCTAATTTTGAGTCAAAACTAATATTATCATTATAAATATCTTCATCAGTTAATTTTTTTAAAATTTCTTTACTTCTTGGTTCATCTAATTGACCTTCAAAGTGAAAAGAAAACCTATTTTTAAATCCTTTATTTAAAACCACAGAAAAGTTAAATACGAATAGAATAAAAAATGAAATGATTATGAAATTTAAAATTTTCTTGAATTTTTTTTTTTTACTTCTAAATGGTCTCTCAATTAAATAATAAGAAATAATTGATAAAGTCATTATAATTATTAGAAGTGATAATTTCTTAATTATACTTCCTTGAGTAAAATCAGTTTCTCTAGCAAATGCAAAAATTGGATAATGCCAAAGATATAAAGAATAAGAAATTAAACCAATTCCAACAAACAATTTTGTTGAGAGAATTTTTGTAATAATTTCACTACTGTCAGAAAACCAAATGATCAAACAAACGCCAACAACTGGAAAAAAGGTAAAAAAAGATGGATGAAGCATTTTATCACTAAAAAATAAAAAAGAATGAATAATTAATAGCAAACCAACACTTGGAAGTACTAAGTTAAGCATTTGATTTTTACTTCTGTGACCTCTTGTAATTTCAAAATATGATAGAATTGAACCTGCTAATAATTCCCACATTCTGGTATGAAGAAAATAAAATGAAACAGAAGAATAATTTCTACTAGTCCATTCTGCCAATCCTAAACTAATAAAAAAACAAACTAATAAAAAATGAATTAAATATTTTCTAAAATATTTAAATATCAATAGCAAAACTACTGGAAATAAAACATAAAACTGTTCTTCGATTGATAAAGACCAAGTGTGTAGAAATGGTTTTAGCAAGCCATTTTCAGCACCATATTGTTGACCAGAATAATGAAAATAAAAATTTGAGGTAAAACCAAGTGAATAAAGAATGGATTTTGAAAA
>Ga0181553_10004131_pt1 | contig 12453 bp, 12 predicted proteins | sample 011ome_17_FD_133753 | JGI IMG/M metagenome (GOLD analysis project Ga0181553, IMG submission 133753) | Coastal salt marsh microbial communities from the Groves Creek Marsh, Skidaway Island, Georgia - 011502XT metaG (megahit assembly) | ecosystem: Environmental > Aquatic > Marine > Intertidal...
ATGGTATCTAGCGGAAAAGTTAAAATAAAAATTTCAAAAAAATATTCATTAAAAGATATTGCTAAAGCCCATACAGATCTAGAGTCACGAATCCTAACTGGACCTGCTGTAATAGTTCCTTAATCAACATCAACATCCATATCAGACATGTGCAACTTTAATGCATTCGTTGATATATGAATTTCTCTTATAAAAAATAAAATAGAAACAATCATCGATAAACAGCAAGATCCAAAAATTAATCTCGCTAAAAAAACTTCATCTAAATATAGTGCGAATACTGTTAACATATTAAACAAAAAGCCAAATGAGGCAAAAAGAATTGTCCACCTCAAAAGAGTAATCCTACCACTTAAATTAATAAACTGTTTTTTCCACTCTGGAGGAATATGTTTTTCATATACATGCTCATCATGAAGTTGTCTAATTAGAATGCTCAAAGAATGAAATCTATTGCTATATACACTCATTAGAAGCGGTATTGCAGGAAACATTAAAGCAGTTACTGTGTAATCAATATTCATACGAATCAATTTGATTATGAAACTAGCCTTTGTTATTTACAAGTAAAATATTATGAAACAGCTAAGCTTATTTATTGAATTAATCAGATTAAAAAAACCAATTGGTTTTATGCTTTTGTTTTGGCCTTGTGCATGGGGTTTAACCATAGCATATAATTTTCAGAACAGTTTAGATTTATATTTTTTTTATATTGTTCTTTTTTTTCTTGGCTCAGTATTGATGAGATCTGCCGGATGCATAGTAAATGATATTTTTGATAAAGATTTTGATAAAAAAGTTTTAAGAACAAAAAATAGGCCAATAGCCTCTGGAAGAATTACTGTAAATGTTGCAATTATTTACTCATGTATTTTATGTTTATTAGCATTATTAGTCTTATTAAATTTTAATTATTTTACAATAATTTTAGCTTTGGGATCTATGCCATTAGCTTTCACATACCCACTGATGAAAAGATTTACTTATTGGCCACAATTATTTTTAGGAATTACATTTAACTATGGATTAATATTAGGTTGGACATCTATTTTTAGCCAAATAGATTTAATTCCTTTAATTTTATATATAGGAGCCATATTTTGGACATTGGGATATGACACCATTTATGGGTATCAAGATATTAAAGATGATGAAATAATAGGGCTTAAATCAACATCAATAAAATTTAAAAACAAAGCAAAACAATTTTTATTATCATGTTATTTTATCTTAATTTTTACTCTAATATTGATTGGATTTATGATGGATTTTAATAAATATTATTATTTTTTTTTAACAATTCCCTTTTTTCACTTATTTTTCTATCAAATAAAAACTTTTGATTCAAAAAAACCGTCCGATTGTCTTAATGTATTTAAGAGTAATAATATGTTTGGATTGATAGTACTTATTAATATTTTAATTGGTAAAAACTTTTAATGGAAAGGACAAAAATATATAAAAGACTTTATCATGATTATTCTAAGAAATTTTTAGATAAAATACTTTTATCAGCTTTTTTTTCCGTGTTGGTTGCTGGTAGCACGTCTGCAATAGCTTGGTTGTTAGATCCAGCAATTAAAAAATTATTTATTGATAAAGATCAAACTTTAATAATATTTATCCCATTAATGATAATTTTTGCCTTTGCAACAAAGGGCGTCTCTTTATATTTAGCAAAATCATATATGATTAGCGTTGCTGAGGAAGTAAAGAAAAAACTTCAATTTGATATGATAGAGTCTTTAATTCAAGCTGATACTCAAATTATAGACAAAAAACACTCTGGGAAATTTATTTCTAATCTTATTTATGATGTAACACATATAACCAATTTGCTGAGCAATGGAATATTAAATCTTTTTAAGGATAGTGTAACTCTTATAGGTTTATTATTTGTAATGTTTTTTCAAAATTGGAAATTAGCTTTAATTTCTATTGTGATGATTCCTCTTGCAAGTTTATTTGCAAAAACATTAGGCAAAAGAATTGGTAAGGTTACTACAGAAGCTCAGGAAAAATCTGGTTTTTTAACTTCTTACTTAGTTGAGTTATTCAAAAATCATAAGTTAATCAAAATTTTTCAAAAAGAAAAATATGAAAAAAATAGAGCACATGATCATTTGAATGAATTGAAAGAAAAAAATAAAAAAATACAAACCGTTTTTGTTAGAATGTCTCCGATAATGGAAACGCTAACAGGCTTTATGATTGCAATTTTGATTTTTTATTCTGGCAAGCTAATGGCCCAAGATGAATTAGAGATAAATAATTTCTTTTCTTTTCTTGCTGCAATGATGTTAGCTTATCAACCGGTTCGAGCACTATCAAATCTCAATATGGTTATTAGTCAAGGTTTATCAGCTGCAAATAGAATTTTGCCAATAGTGGATAATGAAAATTTAATTCAAGATGCAAGCAATGCAAAAGGCCTGTTAGTTAATGAAGGAAAAATTATTTTTAAAAATGTAAGTTTTTATTATGAAAAAAATGAAGGTGAAGTGTTAAAAGGAATCAATTTAGAGTTTTTAGGTGGAAAAATGACCTCTTTAGTTGGACTCAGTGGCTCAGGCAAATCTACAATTCTGAATTTAATCCCAAGATTTTATGACGCTCAATCAGGTGATATAAAAATTGATGATCAATCAATTTATGAAAGTAAAATAAAATCTCTTAGATCAAACATTTCATTAGTTAGTCAAGAAACAACTCTATTTGACGACACAATTATGAATAATATTAGGTATGCAAAATTAAATGCAACGGACGAAGAAGTTGTGGCGGCCGCAAGACTTTCTCATTGTGAGGAATTTATAAACAATATGCCAGAGAAATATGAAACTTTAATAGGTGAAAATGGAGTCAGGTTGTCAGGTGGAGAAAAACAAAGAATATCGATAGCAAGAGCTATGATGAAACAAAGTCCTATTATATTATTAGATGAAGCTACCTCATCCTTGGATGCTGATACAGAATTCAAAATTCAAAATGCATTAAAAATTTTAACAGAAAATAAAACTACTATTGTTATCGCGCATAGACTTTCCACAATTTTAAATTCAAATAATATTTATGTAATTGATAAAGGAAAAGTTGTTGCAGATGGAAAACATGATGAACTAATGAAAAAATCTGAGGTTTATAAAAACTTCTATGATAAACAAATTCAAAAATAGTTATGTTTTTTTTTTATCAAATAATTATTTTTTCTATAATTTTGATTTCACCAATAATCATTTCCGTAAGAATTTTAAAACATAAAGAAGATAAGAAAAGATTTTTAGAAAAATTTTCCATAAATTCAAAATTTAGAAAAAAAGGTAAACTTATTTGGTTTCATGGATCTAGTGTTGGAGAAATAATGAGTATAATTCCACTTATATATTACTATGAAAATAATAAATCAGTTCAGCAGATTCTAGTTACTTCCAGTACATTGAGCTCATCTAACATTCTCAAGAAATATAAATTTAAAAAAACTATCCATCAGTTTTTTCCAATTGACTTTTTACTTATATCAAAAAAATTTTTAAAATATTGGAATCCAGCGACTGCAATTTTTGTAGAGTCTGAAATATGGCCTTCAATGTTTAAAATATTAAATAAAAAAAAAATTCCACTGATACTGCTTAATGCCAGGTTAACAAAGAAATCCTATAATAGGTGGTCTTTACTCAAAAATTTTGCTCATTCAGTATTTAGAAGTATACTTATTAGTTACCCTCAAAATATTGAAACAATTAAATATTTAAAGAAATTAAGTGTAAAAAAAATTAAATATATTGGGAATTTAAAATTTATTGAAAGTCCCTATGATAAACAGCTCAATTCTAACACTAAATTAAAAAATTTATTTTCTAAGTATAAAATATGGGTGGCTGCAAGCACTCATAGAGATGAGGAGATTATATGTGCAAAGGCACATAAAATTTTAAAGAGAAAAATAAAGAATTTAATTACAATAATAATTCCAAGACATATTAATCGCACTAATGAAATTTTAACTAAAATTAATAATTTAAATCTAAATACTGTTTGTCATAGTTCTCAAAAAAAAAAACTGAATGATAAAGATATTTATCTTGTGGATACATATGGTGAGTCTAAAAAATTTTACGAAATTACAAAAACAGTTTTTTTAGGTGGATCTTTAATTAATCATGGCGGACAGAATCCTTTGGAAGCTGCTAGGTATGGAGCAAAAATTATACATGGTAAATATATTAATAATTTTGAGGATATATATTTATATTTAAAAAAGTTAAAATTTTCAAAGTCTATCGATAGCCATCAACAACTTGCTTCATCAATAAACTTTGGATTATTAAATAAAAAAAAATCAGATATCAATAAATTAGGTGGTAAAATTTTTAAAAAAACTACAAATGAGCTTGATAAATTAATTAATAATGCAAATTAAAAAACCAGAATTTTGGGATTTAAAAAAACCTTCCTTATATTCTTATCTTTTATGGCCCCTATCAAAAATAATCGAAATAATATCTTTGCTTAGAATTAAGAAAAAAAAAAAATTTTTTAATATTAAAACAATTTGCATAGGCAATATTTATATTGGGGGTACAGGAAAAACCTCGCTTGCGATTAAAATAAATCAAATATTAAAAAATAAAAATATTAAAACATGCTTTTTAAAAAAGTTTTATTCTAATCAAATTGATGAAGTAAAACTATTAGAAAAAAATGGAAAAGTATTTTTAGCAAATAACAGAATTAATTGTTTAAAAGAGGCAATTAAAGAAAATTATGAATATGGAATATTTGATGATGGATTACAAGATTACTCCATAGAATATGATTTTAAAATTTTATGTTTTAACACTCTTAACTGGGTGGGCAATGGCATGATTATCCCGGCTGGCCCTTTAAGGGAAAATATAAGAAAAATTAAAAATTATAAATTTATTTTTATTAATGGAAACTTGGAAAATTTAGATTATATCAAAAATACAATTTATAAAATAAATCCTACAACACACATATTTGTTGGGGAGTATATACCTACTAATATTAATCAATTTGATTTATCGGATAAATATATAGTTTTTTCTGGTATAGGTAACCATAAAACATTTGTTGAAATGTTAAAAAAAAATAATTTTAATATAATTAAAGACTTTGAGTTTCCAGATCATTATAAATACTTAAAAAAAGATCTTGATAATCTAATTTCAAAATCAAATGAGATGAATTGTAAAATTATCACGACAGAAAAAGATTTTGTAAGAATAGATAATGAAAATTTCAGTAAAATAAAATTTGTTAAATCAGAGCTAAATATTCAAGATGAGGATAAATTGATTGCAGCTATATTAAAACTAAATGAGAAATATTAAATATTTTTTTCAATTTTTATTAATTGTTCCATTATTTGTAATTTTTAAATTAATTGGATTAAATTTAGCTTCATTTATAGGGGGTAAATTATTTGAAATAATAGGCCCCTTATTTAGATCTGAAAAAATTATTCACTCTAATATAAAAAAAGCTTTTCCAAATTTAAATTCGAAAGAAATTAATAAAATAACCAAACAGATGTGGAATAACTATGGAAGAGTTTTTTCTGAATATATGTTTATAAAAAATTACCGAAATAATTTATTTGATACCCACATAACAATAAGAGGGCTAGAAATATTAAGAGAAATTAAGAAAAATAATAAACCCGTAATATTTATTTCTGGCCATTTTAGTAATTTTGAACTTATGGCAATGGCTTTGGAAAAGCATGAAATCAAATTAGCAGCTATCTATAGACCATTAAACAATTTCTTTTTAAATTTTTTAATGGAAAAAATAAGAAAAGATCATATTTGTAAATATCAAATAAAAAAAGGCTTAGGTGGAATTAGAGAAATTATTAGGTTAAACCAAAACGGTTTTTCCACAGCTCTAATGATTGATCAAAGAGTATCTCAAGGAATAAAAGCAAATTTTTTTAATCAACAAGCTTTTACCACTACTATTCCTGCACAATTGGTAAAAAAATACAACTTTCCTGTTGTGCCTTTATTTATAGAAAGATATGAAAATATAAAATTTAAAATTACTATTCAAAAACCAATTTATTTTTCAAAATCTACTACAGAAAAAGAAATAACTGAAAAATTAAATAGTCTAATCGAAAAAATGATATTATTTAAACCAGGTCAGTGGATTTGGTCTCACAATAGATGGAAATAAATAATTATTTTTTATCTAGCTCTTCTTTTTTTTGAAATGCTTCTTTATAGGAGTAGTAAGGCTCTTGTAAGTCCACATTCCAATAATTTAAATTTTCTAGATTTATTTGTTTGCCTGATATAGCACAAATTACATAGTCTCCGTTTTCAATAATCTTAAAATTATTTGGTAAATATTTTATTTTTGCTAATTTTTTATTCATTTATAGTTTATACATCTATATATGAAAGTTGGAATTATAGGAAGCGGTGGAAGAGAACATGCAATTTGTTTTTCCCTTAAAAAATCTAAAAAAATTGAAAAAATTTATTGTTTTCCTGGTAATGCAGGAACTGAGGAAATTGCTGAAAATATTAATTTAAATCTGAATAACTATAATGAGTTAAAAGAATTTATTACTAAACAAGGTATTGATTTAATTATTGTAGGACCTGAAAAACCACTTGTTGATGGAATAGTAGATTTTTTAGAAAAAAATAATATTAAAGTTTTTGGACCAAATAAATTAGCTGCTAAACTAGAAGGATCAAAAATCTTCACTAAAAAAATATGTGATAAGTATAAAATCCCCACTGCAAAGTTTGGGGTTTTTAAAAATTTTAATACATCTAAAAAATTTTTAACTAAAATCAAATACCCAACAGTTGTTAAAGCTGACAATTTAGCTTCAGGCAAAGGTGTTTATATTTGTGCAAATCAAAAAGAAGCTAACAATGCTGTAAAAGAAATTTTTAAAGGTAAATTTGGAAAAGCAAAAAATGTTTTGATAGAAGAATTTCTTATAGGTGAAGAAATGAGTTACTTTATAGTAACTGATGGCAAAACTATTAAACGATTTGATACTGCACAGGACCATAAAAGAGTTTTTGAAGGTGATTTAGGGGCAAATACTGGTGGTATGGGTGCTTACTCACCATCAAGATTAATCAATGATGATTTAGATAAAAAAATATTAAAAAAAATAATAATACCTACTTTAAAAGCTATTAAAGAATATGGCTCAAAATATAAAGGTTTCTTATACGCTGGATTAATGATTGTTAAGGGCGAGCCTTTCTTAATTGAGTACAATGTAAGAATGGGTGATCCAGAGTGTCAAACTATAATACCTAAGTTAAAAACTGATATATTAGATATATTTTTAGCTTGTTGTAATGAAAGTCTCAACAAAATTAATATTAGATGGAATAATAAAAAAAGTTTGTGTGTTGTGCTGTGTTCAAAAGGTTATCCAGATAAATTTAAAAAAAATTTACCAATAAAAAATTTTAATTTATTGAATTTAGGCAAAAATGATTATTTATTTCATGCTGGAACTAAAAAAATTAAAAATCAAATTTTTTCTCAAGGAGGTAGAGTTCTAAATTTTGTATCTCTTTCTAATAATTTTTCCAGAGCCAGAATTAAAGTTCACAAAAATTTAGAAAATCTTAATTGGAAAAAAGGTTATTATAGAAAAGATATTGGTTTTAAAGTTATTCCTTAATGAGAATTATAGCTGGTACTTTTAGAGGTAAAAAAATATTTCTACCTAAAGATCTAAATACTAGGCCATTAAAAGATTTAACAAAAGAGTCGATATTCAATGTAATTAGTCATTCCAGTAAATTTAAGGTTGACTTAGAAAATTCATCAATTTTAGATTTATTTTCTGGTGTAGGCTCATTTGGATTAGAGTGTTTATCGCGTGGAGCAAAATTTGTAACATTTATTGAGAATTATAAAGAAGTTCTTCCAATCCTAAAAAAAAATTTAGATAATTTAAAAAATATTAATAATTATAAAGTAATTGAAAAAGATATAATTAATGAACTTAATTTTAATTCTTTAGATCAAAAGTTTAATTTAATCTTTTTAGATCCTCCTTATAAAGATAAAAACTTAACAAATATATTGCAAAAAATAATTGATTGTAAAATTTTATATCAAAATGGAATAATCATAATTCATAGACATAAAAATGAAAAAGATAAATTTCCAGTTAATCTCAAAATTATAGATGAAAAAAAATATGGAATAGCTAAAATTTTATTTACTACAATTTAAATAAGTATTTTTTTTGTTTCTTTTTTTATTAATTCAACAGCAGGCTGATCAAAAGGATTTAATTTTAATGCTTTGGCCAATAAAATTGTTTCAAGCATAAAAAAACAAAATAATTCACCAATTGTCTCTTCATTTCTCTTTTTAATTTCAAAAGTTCTAAAGGGTATGTTCTTTTTTTTAAACACGTTTTCTGTAGATTTTTTTTGAGCATATAAAATTTGATCGATATTTTTATTTTTTAAAAAATTATGAGAAGCTAAAATTTTATGATTTAATATATTTGGAGATCTGGACTCATTAACATAAAAAAATGTAAAAAAATTATTTTTAAATCCATCTAAATATAATTGCATGACACTATGGTTATCCATAGGCATAGTAGAAATTACTGGTAGTATCCCTGTATTTTTTTTTCCTAAGCTCTCAGCTAACAATTGTTGGTACCATTTGAATAAACTATCTGAACTTTCATCATAATTAATGATTACTGAATTAAATTTTTTTTTTTTTAAAAAAAAAAGAGTAGAATTAACATTTGATATCAATGAATTTAAAAAAATTTTATTTTTAACTAAATTATTTAATTGTTTAAATTTTTTAATTTTTAAACCCATAAAATGAGCTGGAACCATCCCTGTTTCACATAAAACAGAATATCTTCCCCCTATATAATTATTATGATGTATAATTTCAGATTTCATTTTCTGAGCTAAAATTGTTAAATAACTATTTTTATTTTCTGTAATAAATAAATTCTCATCTTTTTTTTTTATTAAAATATTTGAATTAACTATTGTCTCAACGGTATTTCCAGATTTTGATATAATCAGATTAGTAAATTTTTTTTTATTTTTTCTTGATTGGTTATTTAAATTATCAATAAAATAAACTTTTCTTTTAATTTTTTTTTTTAAAAAATTGTATATTGCTTTGGCGCCCAATATTGAACCACCCACTCCAATTATTCTCAAATGAAGATTTTTTTTAATTTTTTTGGATTTATAATTTAATTTAAAATCAGGTTTAAGTGAATTAATTACCTCATTATTAGAATTAATTATTAAATTGAGATTTTTTTTTGTAGCTATGTTTTTGTGATTAAAATTAAATTTTTTAAAATAAATATTCTTGCTGATCATTTATTATTAATTTTTTTTAAAACTAATTCTTCAATTGAACTTTTTGATTTTATTTTATCATCATTGGTTGTGGTATTTTTAGTTTTATTATTTATTAAAGATTTAATATTAATTTCCTCAGTTGTTTCAGCCTTTGTTTCTTGTGATTTAGGGATCGGCAATTCACCATAACTTGGGGGCATAACTAATGGAGATTTTTTTTTAACTAAAAATTCTGTGGCACCTGTTTTTTTTTGTGGAACAAGTGATTTTTGTATAGATTGACAACCTGCTAAAGAAATTAATAATAAAATAAGAAATACAAGATTAATTTTTTTCATTGCTTTCTACTATTATCAGTAAATTCAAATAATATCATGAAAATTACTCCTAAAGTAATAAATATATCTGCCACATTAAAGGTAAACCAATGAAAGTTACCTACATGAAAATCTATAAAATCTGGTACTGCAGAATACAATACTCGATCACAAAAATTTCCTAAAGCACCACCAATTATTAATAGTAAAAAATATTTTTTATAATTCACTGTAACCAGAGCTAAATATATTAAAAAAAGGATCACTAATCCTATAAACACCGTTAAATAATTATATAAATTACTTTTATCAAAGGAAAATAAACCAAATGCAATTCCCTCATTCCAAATTAAGGAAATATTTAAATTTTTTGAGATAGCTAATTCTTTTCCAAAACTATTATTATTTAAGTTAATTACATATTCTTTAGAAATTCTATCTAAACAAAAGATAAAAAATATAATTAAGATATTTATGTAAAAACTTTTATTTAAATATTTCAAAATCATCCTTGATGACGAGCACAAGGTTCTTCACTTATTTTCCAACAAACTGGACATTTATTTCCTGTTGCTTTGTTCGTGTCGACTCTTATTTCTTGATTATCATCATAGCTTATTTCAACTTTTGAAGTTATGCAGATTTCTGCAAAATTAATATTTTTGGTGGTTTCCTCTAAATTTTTATTTAAAATTATTTTTAAATTTGCCTCTAGACTTGATCCAATTTCTTTTTTAGCTCTTTTTTCTTCGATTGAAATATTACAAATATTTCTAATTTTTAAAAGTTCATTCCATTTATCATACAATTCTTGATTTTTAAAACTATTGGGAATTTTTAAAAACTTTTGTAGATGAATACTTTTGCTATCTCTTCTTATTAATTGAAAAATTTCCTCAGTTGTAAATGATAAGATTGGAGCAAACCATTTTAAAAGTACATTTAAAATGATATTTAATAAAATTATAGTCGATTTTCTTTTATTTGAATTTAAATCATCACAATATAATGTATCTTTTCTTATATCAAAATAAAAAGCAGATAAATCTAGAGTACAAAAATTTAGTAGTTCTTTATACAGATTATGAAAATCATAATTATTAAAATATTCTTTAAAATTTTGATTTAAAGTAAAAATTTTATGCAGCATTAGTCGTTCAAGTTCTGGTAATTCATCATAATTTACTTTTTCTAAATCTATCTCTTTAAAATCATCATTGAGATTTCCAAGCAAATATCTAAAAGTATTTCTAATTTTTCGGTACGAATCTGCATGTTGATCTAAAATAGAATAATCAATTCTTAAATCTTCAGCATAGTTAGATGATGCAACCCAAATTCTTAGAATATCTGCACCATATTTCTTTAAAATTTCTTCTGGTGCTATGACATTGCCTAAGGATTTAGACATTTTCAATCCTTTTCCGTCTACTACAAAGCCATGTGATAAAATTGTTTCGAAAGGAGCTCTGCCTCTTGTTCCACAAGACTCCAGTAAAGAAGAATGAAACCATCCTCTGTGCTGATCGGAACCCTCTAAATACATTGATGCTGGCCATTTCAAATCTTCTCTTTTTTCAAGAACAAATGAATGGGTTGATCCACTATCAAACCAAACTTCAACAATATCACTTAATTTCTGAAAATCTTCAGATCTATAATTTTCTCCCAAAAATTTTTGAGGATCGTCAGAAAACCAACAATCAGATCCCTCTTTTTCATAAATACTGGCAATGTTTTCGATAACTTCATCGTCAACTAAAATTTCATTAGTCTTTTTATTGATAAATATTGGTAAGGGAACACCCCAAACTCTCTGTCTTGAAACACACCAATCAGGACGAGTTTCTATCATAGCTTTTAATCTTTCTTTGCCTTTGCTTGGATAAAATTTCGTTTCATCAATTGCTTTTAATGCTTTGTCTCTTAGTTTGTGGCTTTCCATAGAAATAAACCATTGAGGGGTAGCCCTATGAACCAATGGAGCTTTTGATCTCCATGAATGTGGATATGAATGAACTAAACTTCCACTATATAATAATTTTTTTTGCTCTTTTAATTTTTCTATAACGATCGGATTAGACTTAAATATATGAAAGCCCTCAAATAATTTAACATTTTTAGTATATTTTCCATCTCCATCAACAGTTTCGATTGCTTTAATTCCATGATTTAAACATAAATTAAAATCATCAGGACCATGACTTGGAGCGCAGTGAACAATTCCTGTGCCCTGCTCTGTAGTTACAAATCGTGCTTCTAGCATTGGGACATCATAGGTATAACCCAATTCAAAAAAAGGATGTTTACAAATAGTCCCCTTAAGCTCTTTTCCCTTAAACTTTTTTAAATTAGAAAACTCTTTAATATCACATTCCTGAATTACTGAATTCAATAAAGCTTCAGCAATAATTATTTTTTTATTCTTAAAGTCCCCATCGTCATTAATTTGAATTAATACATAATCTAAACTTTCATTATAAGCTAAAGCTTTATTTGCAGGTATTGTCCAAGGCGTTGTTGTCCAAATAATAATCTCACTATCATTTAAATCTTCTAAGTTTGAGTTTTTAACAGGAAAAGATGTATATATAGTATCAGATTTATGATCTTGATATTCAACCTCAGCATCTGCTAAAGCCGTTTTTTCAACAGTAGACCATAATACAGGCTTAAAGCCTCTATACAAACTTCCTTCCTTTAAAAACTTTCCAAGCTCTCTTACAATTTGTGCCTCTGCATCAAAACTCATTGTAGAATAATAA
>Ga0181553_10004134_pt1 | contig 12449 bp, 6 predicted proteins | sample 011ome_17_FD_133753 | JGI IMG/M metagenome (GOLD analysis project Ga0181553, IMG submission 133753) | Coastal salt marsh microbial communities from the Groves Creek Marsh, Skidaway Island, Georgia - 011502XT metaG (megahit assembly) | ecosystem: Environmental > Aquatic > Marine > Intertidal zone...
GACCGCGGCGTGCAACGATTTCGATAATTCGTACGAAAGCGCGACAAAGTGTTGCGCGATGGTGTACGACGCGTCCAAACAGATGTGCCACTGCCGCTACTTGGACGCGCCGGTGCAGGCCTATTTCACTACGTTTGGAGAAGACTTTGAGACGTACGCGGGAAAATGTCTCAGGGACAACGAATCGTACGAGGCGTGTCCGAACGTGTCACCACCGCCGTCGCCACCTCCACCGGGCGTGGGGTACACTTGTATTGCCAACATGGAACCGTTTTTACTTGCTTTGGCATTGGCGCAGGCGGATGTAACGAATGTGGAAAATGCTATCGCGATGTGTGGTTTAGCGCAAGGGTATTACGGGAATTATTGCATGGATGACCCTACTGTTATAGCAACCGTTGCTACAAACCCAGCACTTTATGGAGCTGCTACTAGTAGTGCCATTAACGCTGGAGTATCCGCTAATTGTGCTACGGGAGGTATCGCCGTTCGAGCGCATACCCCCGATCAAAAAACGCAACACGAGACGTGCGCGAGTAATTACGACGATTACCAAGGCAAGTGCTACGTTGTGATTGGAAAAATGGGCGCAAACATTAATCCGACAGCGGCGGAAGTCTTTGCTTGCTGCACCGCCGCGAACGTCATGGCGCTTAATGCATGTCCGTGCGTCAATGTGGAGGACGGATACGGCGTCGACAGGTCCATCGCTTCGACGACTGACATCCGACTTGACTTTATTCTTAACACACCAGTAAGCGGTTGCGTGGCCGCACTCGGTGCTGCTTTTACTGCGAATACGTACACCTGCAACTCGCCGCCGTCGCCGCCGCCGTCGCCGCCACCGGGCGACCCGAAGTATACGCTACCGAGCTCGACGAGACACGCGGTGGACGAATCCGAAGCGGAATCCATCTTAGAAGGATGGGAAAAAACGTGGCTGGATGGCATCGAAGATGCGACGAAAGATTTTGAACACATCGAGGTGTCGTGGTACGCCTCTCGTTCTCTCGAAGATGTCATTAGCGACGCCTCGAAGTCGGCGTACGGATTCGTCGCCATCGGCTACGCTTTGGTGGTTGTGTTTTGCTTCTTCTTCTTCATCAGAGGTCTCTCTGCGCAAAGCGGGAAACCCCCGGGACCTGTGCCGGCGATTTTAGCCACCATCGTGTGCATTCTGAGCACGGCAGCTTCTCTTGGATTTGCCGCGTTTTACGTCGAAGCTGGGTTGAAGTTCAACGCCATCACGTTGCAAGTCGTGCCGTTCCTCGCGCTCGGTCTCGGCATGAATGATTATTTCGTGTTTGCGAAATACGTTGGGATATGCCACGGTGAAAGCCCAAAAGGGTCGTCCGCGCGATACATAATCAGGAAGGCGTACAGAAAGGCGGGTGCGAGCATCACGGCGAGTTCAGTGACAAATTTTGCAGCGTTTTGTCTCGGCGCGATCACGCCGATTCCAGCCGTTCGCGCGTTTTCCATTCAAGTCGCCATGACTGTCGTGTGTAACTACATCGCCGCCGTGGTCATTTTTCCGTGCCTTTTGCTCTTCGATCTTGAAAGGCACGTGAACGCGAATCCCGACGCCGTCGGTCAGCGTGCACGTTTAACAGCGAAGAGTGAAGAATCGAGCGGTAAAGACGGGTTTTCGTGCATCAGATGTATGGGCGCGCTAGCGAGCATCGTCTTTCGGATGACGTGCGTTTTACTCTCGGCTGGATTTTTCGCATTTTGTGCCTCTGGAATCGACAAAGTCAATTTAGGCTTAGATCTCGAAGATGTCGTGCCTTCCTCGTCGTACATTTACGATTACGCTTTGAATACGAGAAACTATTTCGCGACCTACCAAGTGTCGCTCGTCTCGTCGGGTATTGACTTTGCGACCACGACAGAAAATCAAGCGTTGCTCGAGCACGATTTTGTCACGGCGCCGAACGTAAACGCCGACTACGGCTCGGTAAACTACCTGCGATATCTTGCGGACGAAACGACGGGGAGAGTTAACGCAGGGGAAGTCTGCAGCGAGAATACAGTTTGGCTGTACGATTACATCAACCTCAGCGACGAATCGTTGGAGAGGTGCGCGTCTATCAACGCAGACGCGATTTTAAGTGATTCCGATAAAAAGAAGAAGTGCATTCGAACGTGCATGAACGCAGAGCCGCAAATGGCGTACGCACCGACGACCCACAATCCAACCGTTACGAGTGCTTCGCAGACGTACAGGTGTTCGTACAACGCGACGAACAATCACTGCGTGTGCCCGTGGCGTCAAGTGTATAACCCAACGTTGTACAATACAAACTTGCAAACTTTTCTCGACGGAGGCGAGAGAGGTCAAATTTCGCAATCGCTGATGATCACCAACTCTACGCCAACGAGTGTTGGGCACACGACCATTAGCGACGTGCGCGCCCTCTTTTACGTGGAGGATGTGTTCTCGTTGGAAGACAAGTTAAATCACATGCGCAAGGCGCGAAAGATTGCCGAAAATTCTAAGCTCGCCACTGAAGATGGTGCGACGGTATTTCCATTCGACTACGCTTTGTACGCTTTGAACGAACAGTATCTGAACATAGAAAGAAACACTCTGCGCGGTTTAGGCATTTCCGTGGCGATTGCCTTTGTCGTCATGTATCCGTTTGTGACCTCCCTATGGCTGGATGTTATTTTGACCTTTGTGATCGCGGTGATTCAAATCGAGCTGTATGGTTTAATTCATTGGATTGACTTAAAATTAAACGCGGTGACTATGGTGAATTTGATCATGACGGTTGGTATTTCGATCGAGTTTGTCATTCACGAAGCTCGCGCTTTCGCGGAAGCGAAAGGCACGAGACCCGAGCGCGCCGCTCAGGCGCTCTCGGAAATGGGACCGGCTATTTTCGCGTCTGCGTTCACGACGTTCTTGGCGGTACTCCCGCTCGTCGGCGCAGATTACGAGTACTTCCAGAAATATTTCTTTTCTATGTACGCGATGATTTTATTTGTTGGCTTGTTCAACGCTCTCGTGACGCTCCCGGCGATATTATCTTTCATTGGCCCTCCGGAGTTGACCGAAGACGCCGTTCGCGACTCGGAAGGTGTTCTCGACAAAGAAATGGTTTAACACGAGAGAACGAGAGAATAGGAAAAAACGAAATAATTAAGATAATATAATATGCGCAGTAATACGCACGTATAATACGCAAGCGCGCGCGAGAGTTGTTGGTATATATAGATTTTTTACGATGACGATGTGTATGAACGCAGTTAGGCTCGAACGAGTGATTTAAAGAATACTAATAAAACAACTCACACAAATAATCAATCAATCGATGCCAAAAATAAGCTCAATCAATCTTATCTATTCTCTCTCCTGTTTTCAAATCTTTCACCTCTATGTCGCCGACTTCTGGTCCCTTTCTCAACTTTTCCTGTTTGCCGTCCTCGCGCAAACGCTTGTCTATAGATTTACAAATCCTCTCCACGATCGTCTCCACGCTCGCGCCGTACGCCTCGTCCTCTTCCCCATTCACCGAAACCGCAATGTCGCACTCCGCGTACATCTTTCCCCTATCTCGCCACAATGACTGTATCTTCTCTTCAATTTTCGTAATCTGCGCCTCTTCGTCCTCCTCGGAAAGACACTCCTTCAACAAAGGCCTCGCGCCGACGCCGTCTTTATGCACCCGCCTCGCCAACGTCCTGTGGTCGCCTTGTAAACACACCGTCACGCCGTTGTGCAAGTGCATCCAGTTATTCCTCACCGTCACGATGCCCCCGCCAGTGGATACCACCACTCTTTTATACGACGCCACTTCCGCTAATATCGCGCTCTCTGTCTCTCGAAACCCCTCCTCGCCGTCTTCCTCGAATATCTCGTGCACTTTTTGCTTGCATATTTGTTCAATCAACTGATCGGTATCGAAGTAGCCGTACCCTAAAGCGTCGGCGAGTTTTTTACCCACCGTGGTTTTCCCGGTCCCCATGAGACCGAGGAGGAACACCGAGGAAGACTGGAGCGACTCCGAGGTTTTGTTGTCGTCGTTCGACGACGACGACGCAAACGCGACGAACTTTTTTCCTCTTCCAATCCTTCTGCTGCCATCACGCTCAACAACGCTTTGAGAAGAAGATAAAGAAGAAGAGCTGCGAAAAAAAAGACATCCTCGACTGCTCCTACTGTTGCTGCTGCTGCTCGTGCATTGCGAGGAGGACGCGGTCCGGAGGACCGACGACGACGAACAGAAGGAAACACCGGCAGTCATGGTTGGATGATTTTGTGGATAAAACGCAACACTTTTCGAGAACTCTTTTGTGTTGCACTAAATTTAGGGCTTTAAACCCTAATTCGAGCAAGTCCTCCCTTTTTTTTCAAGAAAGGAGACAAAGAGAGGAAGGAAAAGAAGCGTCAAAAGAAGAGCAAAACATCTATCGCATCATCATGGCTTTGATTGTCGGCGACGATTTCCAGCACATTTTGCGCGTTTTAAACACGAACGTCGATGGACGCGAGAAGGTACGTGAAAGAGAATTTGTTTTTCTCGTTCGCGTCGTGCGTGTTTGCGCGCGCGCGAGATTGAAATTCAAGCCCCGCTTTCACATTTTTTAGCCCTCGTTTCCTCCCTTTTGAGAGAGATCCAAAACCTGCGCATTTGTGTTTGAATGGACGACGCTGTTTGGAGAAACAAACTCGCGAGTAAAATCGTTCGCGTCGCGTTCAGAAAGTATTTCCGCGCGCGAATGCGTGCTTTTGGAGCGAGTGGCGCGTTCGCGTGGTGTGTTGCGGCGCCGAGATGGCAACGAAATTTCCTCGACATTTCGAGCACCACCAAACACGAAGAGCGAAAAAGGGTCCAGAGAGACCAATTTTCCTCTCCGTTCCTCGCGTGGTTTTCGATCACCGAGTTCTCTTTTTCTCTCTCTTTTGCGCTCTCCCTGGTGTTTATGCCGTTTACTATTGTTACTCACACGCTTGCCTTTCTCACACATAAAACAGGTCATGTACTCTCTCACGAAAATCAAAGGCATCGGGCGTCGATTTGCCAACATCATCTGCAAGAAGGCGGAAATCGACATGGGGAAAAGAGCCGGGGAACTCTCCGCGGCTGAACTCGAATCGTTGATGGTTATCGTCTCCAACCCGAGACAGTTTCGCGTGCCGGATTGGTTTTTGAACAGAAAGAAGGACGTGAAGGACGGTAAATATTCGCAATTGACGTCGAACCAGTTGGATACCAAGTTGAGAGACGACATCGAGAGGTTGAAGAAGATGAGAAACCACAGAGGTTTGAGACACTACTGGGGGATCAAGGTGAGAGGCCAACACACGAAGACGACCGGGAGAAGAGGGAAGTTGGGCAAGTAAAAGGTGAACTTTTTTTCGTAGTCAAGACTTAGAGAGAGAAATACAGAGAGAAGATGCGAGCGAGAGAAGCGCGCTTCTCGACTTAGACTTATTTGTAGTAGATTCCTACACAACTATTTAGCATTATTACACAATTTACAACAACAATCTGATGTTTTTCTATTATTCTATCTGCTTCGCGCGAAAGCTCTATTCTCTACTCGTATACTATTATACTGTGACCGAACGCGTCCGGTCTCTCATATAAACTCCTCCTCTTCTCCCTCCGGCGGCATCGGGAAGCACAACTTTAACCGAAACGCATCCGTTCCGCTCAAATAATACCGTCGCAACCGTTTATCCCGAATAAACCCCAAGTTCTCGTACAACCTCAGCGCCCCTGCGTTCGTGCTCTCCGCCTCTAACACGCACTCGTCCGCGCCCATCTCGTGCATCACTTCCAGCGCTCTCTCCACGAGCATAGACCCGAGTCCAACTTTTCTCATCTCTGGTGCAACCACCAACATCGCCACGTACCCTCGAAACGACCCTCGGTGGTCGTCCAACTTACACACCACCGTCCCGATGCACTTATTCTCTTCAGAATCGTACGCGAGAAACGTCAGCTGTGGCCACTGGTTTAAGAAGTATCGGTACGTGAATATCGAATACGGTTCGCTGAGTTGCTGTTTAATCAGAAGGGAAATTTCGGGAAGTTGTTTGTCCTCGTCCGTGTATTGCGTGAAGGTTATTTTCGATATTCCTTCTGATGTCTTTGAACGAGACGGGATGCAAATGGTTTCGGGAGGACGGAGAGGTGGGATCGGAGGCGGTGGGCCCGGTTTGACCGGCATGTGTTATTGTAGCGTAGGAAAAGGAGTTTTGTGCGTAAAAAAATGACGAATTCAAGGGGACGAGTGACTCGTTGAGAGTGGTGTTGACTGGTATCGTCGTATCGACGAGAGATATCGAGAGATGTTTTCGGGTTGTTCTTTTTACAACAAATCTCTAACTCGAAAACTCACCCTCGCTTTCCATCTTCGCCAACACTTTGAGTGTGGTTTCTTCGACAGAGTCGCGCCAATTTTGGAAATCTTTACGCGCGGGCGCCCAGTATCGACCTCGGTTCGGATTCGCTTTGGCGGCGCGAGCGAGGACGTCTTCTTTGGGCGAGCTTTTCGCGTCGGCGAATGATGCTTTCTTCGAGGAGACTTTTTTGGCGACGGCGTTGAGATTACCCTCAGCAGCGTCGTCTTCTAAAGACTTTTCAAAGGCGTAGTAGCGGACCCACACGTCGCCGTCTTCTGGGCGTAACGTGGCGGCTCTGTTGAACCAGGCGCGGGCTTTGTCTAATTTGCGGTCGTTCCAGAAGAGGCGCGCGACGGCGCAGACGACGTCTGGGTCGTCGTCGCACGCTTTGAGTGCATCCACAGAACGAGCTTTGCGCTGCGGGCGAGGCGCAGATTTGATGGCTTCGGCGTGGAGAATACCGGACTTCGGACACTCGCGAAGGGCTCTCGCTAATAACGCGGACGCGGCGGTGTGTTCGCCGAGCTGTTTCTCCACCGCGACGGCTTCGAGCCAAACCTCTGGAATTTTCGGGTTCTTCAATCGCGCCTGCTCCAACGTCGCTCGCGCTAAACCAAACTTCTTTTCCAACACGTCCAATCGCGCTTTAGCGATCCACATCGGCGAAGAGTCTGGACATTTCTTTAATCCTAAATCGTATATTTTTCTCGCCTCGGCGTACTTCTTTTCTCTCTCTTCGAGTTGACCGGACATGATCCAGAGTTTCCAAAACTTCGGGTGCAACGCCCGGCCTTTCTTCAACACCTCGCGTTCTTCCTCGGCGTCGTTCATTTGTCGAGCGCACACCGCAGATTTCATCCACACGCGAGCGGAATTCGTCTTGTCACCGCCTTCTCGATTGCGCGCGTTTTTTAAGAGTAAACTCGCGCGTTCCAACTCTTCGTTTTCAAATTCTAACTTGAACGCCGCCAACCAAATGTCCTCGTTTTCTGGGTTTGCAGAAAACGCCTCCTCTAATACCGTTCGCGCGCCCGTCACGTCGCCTTGTAACCATCGCTCTTTTGCCGCCATGAGCCACAAAATTTCCTCGTTCGGAAGTTTCGTCGTCGCCTCTCGTAAGACTTGGTCCATGCCTTTGAAATTTTTGCAATTCTTCTCCAGCGTCGCGGCGTCGATCCAGATTTCCACGTCTTCCGGAAAAACCTCGATGAGTTTCTTACGAATCGTTCGCGCGACTTCAAACGAGCCATTCTTTTCAAACTCGGACGCATCTGCCGCGTACGTGAGCTTTTGATCTAATTCGTCCACGTTTTCGCCAATGACCGCGTGGACAATCGCGCGACACGTTTCCAGCGATTGCGGCTCGCTCTTCTCGCACGTCTCGGCTTCTTTCATCCATAACTCTCGGTCAATTTTCACGTTTTTACCTCGCAAAGACTTGATGGCCCGGTCGATAATTTTTTGACACATTTTGCCGTTCCCGTTGGCTTCTTCTAACCGCGACGCGGTGACCCAAATCGCGCGTTCCGTCGGTAACGTTTCTCTCGCTTTGTTCAAAACTTTCCTCGCGTTGTCGTAAGACTCTAATCGAGCTAGCGCGAGCCATAACTCGATGTGTTGTGGACAGCACTCCGTGGCTCTTTGCAATAACGCTCTCGCGTCGTTTTCTTCGGATAAATCTACCAACGCTTTCCACAATCGGACAGAATTCGGAACGTTTTCTAACGCTTTCCTTAAAACTCTTCTCTTGCGATCCTCGTCTTTTTCCGCTTGCGCCGCTCGCATCCAAATCGCGACAGAGTTTGGCAACGATTCAACCGCCGATGCTAATATCGCTTTCCCTTGATCAGATTCCGTGCCGTGTAAACGAGCGGCTTCGATCCACGCGTCTTCGCTTTTCGGGCACGCCTCGCACGCTTTCCTCGCGAGATCTTTCGCCGCTTTCAATTTCCCGGCAATCTCTTCCAACCGAGCTGCTGCGATCCACCCGGGCGCGTGCTTTGGGTTCGTGTTTATCACCGACTTTAAAAGCAAGCGCGCTTTCTTAATATCCGAAATTTCCGCCGCCGAGTTAATTTTCAACGACGACAGAGAGGTTAAATACCCTCTCGGATCGACCGTAGATGACCCGTTTTGACTATCTTGCGATTGTTGTTGCAAACCGTCTAATTTCAATCCCAATCCTAAACCTCTCGCCTCCCCGACCGCGGTTAAATCCGTGCTCGTTCCATCACCTCCTCGCTCGTGATCTTCGTCCGTATTTACCGTCTCTCGTTCTTTCAACGCCGCCGATAACAACGTATCCGGCGCCGGCGTGAAACGTTCGTACGCCTTTGACTTCTTAACGCTATAATCTCCAATCTCTGGAATCTGATCCCACTCTTCCTCGCTCACTTCGCTCAGTTTCCTCTTCAAATCCGCGAACTGATCTTTAATCGTCTTATCTTTCACCCTATCGTTCTTCTCCTCTCGCCGTTCGCGTCGCATCTTTTCCTTCTTCGCTCGCGTCCTCTCGTCCGGCTCGCAAAACGCGTCGACGGCGGCCCATATCCGATCCGCTTCCTCGTCGTCCTCGTCGTACGAGCCATCGTTTTTATCCTTGGCGAACAAACCCGCGTCGTCGTTCGTACCTCTCCTTCTATTCTTTTGGTCGGTATCGTCGCCTTCGTCTTCTTCCTCTCCTCCTCCTCCTCCACCTGCTCCTCCACCACTCACCAAAGTCACTTTCCCAGCGGCGGTTTGTTTCACCGCGCCACCTATGTCAGACCGAGTGGTAAACCCAGTCGCGCCTCGGCCGATGCCGGCGACGTAGTTTGCGGGTGGTTTTTGTTTCAGAAAGTCCAGGCGAGAGACTTGAGGCGGTGGTATTCCCGCCATAACTTACGACGAAGAGATTTCCCCACGGGGGAAGGATTTTGAATTCTCTCTCGCTCTTTCTCTCTCTCTCTCTCTCTCTGAAGACAGTCGGAACGGGTTTTACAGACGTGAAACGAGAATACGCTTTCCCCTCGACGCTACCGCGCGTATCAAACGCTTTTTACCGTAACAGGCGCTCGAGCGTAAACTCTTCTCTCTCTCTCTCTCTCTCTTCTTTCCAATTGGTTCCTTTTAAAAGTGAAGGAAATGTCCGCACTTTAATCTTATTAATAACAACGATATACACACGCAATGGTCGAAGCAGGAGCCGCAGAAGACGACGAGGAAGAAGAAGGCGAAGTCGTCCACCTCGCAAACGGAGCGCACGACGAAAACAACAACAGAAACACCATTAACGACGGCGAAGATGACGACGAAAATGATGTCGTCAAAGTGTCCAACGGAGACAAAGACGAGAAGGAACACGGCGAAAGGTATTTCGGCTCGCTCGCGAAGGAAGGGAAAGCACCACCGGGGACGAACCCGTTCGCGACCAAAACGTTTGCGAGTGATACCAAAGAGGATATCAAAAAAATGATCGAAGACGCGAAAAGGCAAACGGAAATGCAACGGAAAGAACGAGAGAAGATCGAATTTGAGGAACGAGAGAAGGAACGTTTAGCGGCGGAGAATCGAGGGTTGAAATACGTGCCGAGAGCGAAAGCAGGGGAAGGAGAGGAAGGAGGAAAAGGAGGGGACGTGGTGAGAAGGAAAGTCGTTCGAGCGAAACGGCCGGGGGGGATGTCTAAGAATGATGGCAAGGAGGACGGAAACGAAGCGAAGACGCCGAACGCGTTCGCGAGCTTAGTCTCCGGAGGCGTGAAGAAAGCGGTTGACGAGAGTAAGAAAGAAGAGAGTCCGCAAAAAGGGAGCGTTTTTAGCCGTTTGAGTAAGAAAGGAGGAGGAGAGGAGGACAAGACAAAGAAAGGTTCTCCTTCGCCCGAAGCCGCCAAACTCGCGCGACAACAACAACAACAACAACAACGACAAAAGAGCGAAAACAAAGACCGACCAGGCCTGGCGCTTTTCCCAGGCCTCGCCAACTTCAAAGACGACGAGAACAAAAAACCGCCCCCGAAAGGCGGCGCGGGCGTCTTCAGCGGCTTCGCCGGGTTCGCGCCGAAACCATCGACTTCGAAACAACAATCACACCGCGGCGGCGGCGAACCGTCGTCGTCGATTTTAGAAGAAAAAGAAGACGAAAATTCGAAACCATCGTCTTCGTTCAAACCGTCCGCGTTCGCCAAAGAGCTCGGCATCGCGACCAGCCTCTCGAACTTTGATCGCGACGACGAGAAGGAAACGACGACTCGGCATTTTAGGCGAAAAAAAGACACCCAGTTTGCCAAAGAACTGTTCTAGAGAAGAGAGAAAGAGCTTGCACTAAGCCAATTAGGGTTTAGAACCCTAAATAAGAGAAACCCTAAAGCAAATGGTCTTCCTTCGACCGCGCCTTTAAAAAAATCACATCGACACTTAAACGCGCGCGCGCGGGGCGTACCTCGTCGCCTTTTTGTCTCTCCTCGCATCGCCGTCCTCTCTCTCTCTCTCTTTGTTCTTTCTGTCTCAAAAGAGAGAGTAAAGAAAAATGATGACACCGATCGACGAGCGGCAGCCTTTGTTGCTCCCCGTCGTTGGCATCGTCAGAGAGGACGCGGATGGTGATGATTTAAATGCAACGACGGGGAAACATCACCAAACGCCCGGAGGAGACGACAGAAACGCGACGACTCAAAGCGCGAGTAAACCCGCGCACGCGATTAAAAAAGTCCTCCTGATAACCCTGTGCATATGCGTGCTCGGGTTTTTGGCGTGCGTCTCCCTGGCGTCGCTGAACAAAACGAACTCGTCCGGGAAAACATCCAACGGGTTAGGGAAACGCATCAACGAGAAGAATCTCTCCTGGAGCGCGGACGAGAAGATGGACGCGGTCGAACGCGTGACCAACCCGGGTGGGAGACGGTCGAAGAAGAAAGATTCGTCTCAAATCGCGTCCGGTTCTTCTTCTGTGGCGACGAGTTCGAGCAGTTCTTCTGTTTCGTCGTCCTCGAGTAAAGATTTGATATCGAAGAAGAGCAACTCGAGAGGAGGAGGAGGAGGAGGAAACAAAGTGCGCTGGGAACTCTCCGAGTACGCCTCGAAAGACGGGAAGCAAGAGAGCGAAAGGAAACAAAAACAAGCGAATTTAGTCGAGGTTCTGAAAGAGAATCAAATCGTCAACGAGGATAAAGAGTACGAAAAGCCAAAGAGGCGAGAGCAGAGAATACCAACGGCGAGGAGTGGTAGCAGCGGTAGTAGTACTCCTACTACTCTTTCTCCTCCTCAAAAGGGAGAGAAGAAAAGCAACAACAACAATAACGTCGATTATTTAGGCATGTCGTCGAACGAATACGCGTGGGAACCGCCCTCGGATTTACCGGAAAGTTTTGACGCGAGAGAGAAATGGCCGGAGTGCTCGGAATTTATCGGCGAAGCGTGGGATCAAGGCGAGTGCGGATCGTGTTGGGCGATTGCGCCGACCAAGGTGATGAGCGATAGGTTGTGCATCGCGAGCGGAGGCAAAGTGCAAGAGCGATTGGCGGCGTCGGAGATTTTGTCGTGCGGTCAGTTGGTGTCGGAGTTTTCATTCGGGTCGTGCGAAGGTGGGATGCCGGACGACGCGTACGAGTTCGCGAAAGAGTTTGGTGTCGCTAGTGGTGGAAAGTACGGGGACGAGAAAGGGTGCGCGGCGTACCCGTTCCCGCCGTGTCATCACCCGTGTCACGTGCAGCCGACGCCGGCGTGCCCGCTGAAATCGGACACAGCTCAGTGCCAAGGCGATTTGGACGAACACACTAGAAATGAAGTCGCGCAGCACATCGATAAGTTGATCCACTGTCCAGACGGTGATTACGATTGCATGGCGAGGGAGATTTATAACAGCGGACCTGTGTCCTCGTATGCCGGGACAATTTACGACGAGTTTTACGCGTATAAAGACGGGGCGTACAGAACGAGCGCGGATTCAGAGACAAGAGGTCGATCACACGGTGGGCACGTGATTGAGGTCATCGGTTGGCACAAAGAATCAGACGGGACGTACTCGTGGAAAATTATCAACTCGTGGTTGAATTGGGGGAAGAAAGGCCACGGGCGAATCGCGGTCGGGGAGTTATCCATCGGCGACTCGGTCGAA
>Ga0181553_10004139_pt1 | contig 12442 bp, 20 predicted proteins | sample 011ome_17_FD_133753 | JGI IMG/M metagenome (GOLD analysis project Ga0181553, IMG submission 133753) | Coastal salt marsh microbial communities from the Groves Creek Marsh, Skidaway Island, Georgia - 011502XT metaG (megahit assembly) | ecosystem: Environmental > Aquatic > Marine > Intertidal...
GACCGATTGGTTGAGTTAGACTTGCCTGCTCGTGGTATCAACGTTGCAGAGAGTTCGAGCATGAGCGATAGATATATGAGACTGCGAGATGAGTTGTGGTTTAAGTGTCGTGAATGGCTAGAGCATAAAGATGTGAGCATACCTGACCAGGACGAATTGATTACGGAATTAACTGCTGTGCAGTATGGCATTATGTCGAATGGTAAGTTTAAGGTCGAGAGTAAAGACGAAATGAAGAAACGTGGTATGCGAAGTCCTGATGTAGCTGATGCGTTAATGCTGACGTTTGCAGGCTTGGCAGTCCGGGCATCAGGTAGTGGTGCAGGCTATAAGTTCAATCAGAAGATTGATTATGGAAGTAGTGGGTGGATAGTATGATTCCATTTCCTAATAAGAAATACAACATTATCTATGCTGACCCCGCTTGGTCTTATAAAGACAAGGCAAGGGCAGGTAATAGAGGTGCTGAATGTAAGTACCCAACACAATCTATAGAATGGATAAGTTCTATGCCTGTTAAGGATATAGCAGATGATGATTGTGTTTTATTTATGTGGGTGACAATGCCTAAACTTAACGAATGTTTTGATGTTATTACTTCTTGGGGATTCGAGTACAAAACTTGTGCATTTACTTGGGTTAAAAGGAACAAAATATCTGATAGTTGGTTTATGGGTATGGGTAGTTGGACAAGAGCAAACTCAGAATTATGTTTATTAGCTACAAAAGGTAAACCACAGAGAGTTAGTGCAGGAGTTCATTCTGTTGTGGACACCCCTATTGAAAGACATAGTAAAAAACCTGATTGCGTAAGAAATAAAATAATAGAATTATGTGGCGATTTGCCAAGAATAGAATTGTTTGCTAGGCAAAAAGTAGATGGTTGGGATTGTTGGGGTAATGAAGTATGAATAATATTATCGACTTTCCAAGACCTGAAGATTTAGATATAAACGATGAACAGTTTTGGGAACAATGTTCTGAGATTTACCATATGTATGCGAATATGTCGTTATCGCTGATGCGTATGGAGATTGCTGATGGACATGAGGTAGCAGGTGCTCTTTGTGTCGTGGCTTTGAGTATTCTTAAAGGGCAAGGCATGGACGCAGATGAAATTAAAGAATTTGCTGACATGATTTTCGATAAGAATTAAGAGCCACCTACTAATAAAAGAACACGCATTTTATCAATTTTATAGAATAGCTTTATATTCGTAGGTGGTCTAACAGAGGAGTCGATATGGCAAGAGGATTATACGCAAACATACACGCAAAGAGAAAACGCATTAAGGCAGGAAGTAAGGAACGTATGAGAAGTAAGGACAGTCCTTACGCACCCAAAGCAAGTGCTTTTAAGAAAGCAGCGAAGACGGCTAAGAAAAAATAATGGCTAAGGTTAAAGAAGTTAAGCTGCATGAGGCAACCATTAAAGGTACGTCTCAGGGAAGAAAACCGATCATGTCTACAATGAATAAGGCGAAAAGACGCAGTTTTAAAAAGTATCGAGGACAAGGCAGATAATGGCTAAAGACCCAAGATTATCACGAATAGGTGTGAGTGGTTATAACAAACCTAAGAGGACGCCGAGCCACCCTACAAAGTCACACGTTGTCGTGGCTAAGTCAGGTGACCAGGTGAAGACTATTCGTTTTGGTCAACAAGGTGTGAGTGGTGCAGGAAAGAATCCTAAGACGGCTAGTGAGAAAGCTAGAAGAAAGTCGTTCAAGGCACGACACGCAAGTAACATTGCTAAAGGCAAAATGTCGGCAGCATATTGGGCAGACAAAGTGAAGTGGTGATATGTCAAAAAGGGATAAGAGGACGATTGAGGGAATTGTTGCTGAACTAGAGGTTCAAGCTGAATTAACAAAGAACCCCAACCTCTTAGTATTCGTACCCCTTATGGGATTAGGATTAATAGACATAGTAACCTTGAATAGAAAAACAGGCGAGTTTAAGGCATACGATGTCAAGGCTCGTAGCATTAGACAATCAGATTATGTGACCAAAGATGGTCATTTTAAGAACACTAAAGGTAAGTTAATTCACAGACCTAGAAGTGAAGAACAGAAACGACTCGGTGTCGAAATTATTTATCCAACAGAAAAGGAATAGATTATGAAAATGTATCAAAAAAGAACACAAATGAGCAGACGTAGAGGTTCAGGTGCAACATCTGATTATGAAGCAAAATTAATGAAAAGACAACCAAGACCACTAGCATCTAAAGCACCAAGAAGAAGAATGAATGTGGCTACAGGTGCATATTCTGACCAAGAATTAAAGTTCTTTAAATAATGCCTTACAGTAAGTACAGTCCTGCACAGAAACGTCTTGCTGCTGTTGCAGGCGATCGTAAGAAGATAACTGCTGCTGATTTAAAAGCTGTTAAGAAGAAGAAAAAGAAAAAAGGTAAGTAAATGCCAAAGATGGACGATAAGACATTTCAGTCACTCATTAACGACCATATGGTTGATGCTGTCAACTATTATGATACTGAATATGCTATGGATAGAGCAGAGACCCTTGATTACTATTTAGGTGAGCCTTTTGGTAATGAGGTCGAAAACAGATCACAAGTGGTTGCTACAGAAGTATCTGACACAATCGAATACATTATGCCACAGTTGATGAAAGTGTTTCAATCGTCTGACCATTTTGCACGTTTTGTTGCTCGTGAGGCAGAAGATGTGAAAGCTGCTGAACAGGCTACCGATTTAGTCAACTATGTCATTAACAATGATAACAATGGATTTGTAAACATCTATAATTGGTTCAAAGATGCTCTATTGTTTAAGATTGGTGTATTAAAGACATTTTGGGAAGAAAACATACAGGTTGTTGAAGAAAGCTACCAAAACCTTACCGAAGATGAATTAACAATATTATTGGACGACCCTGATGTTGAGGTCGTATCACAATCCATCAACGAAGTGGGCATATTGCAAGATGATGTGTCCGATGATATTTCCGAAGATGAGGAACTTGATGAAGAAGATATTGTTGATATTGCAGAAGACGCATTAGAGACAGAAAATCAAATTCCTCTAATGACTACCTATGACGTTGAGATTAAAAGAAAGAAGAATAGTGGTCGTGTTAAGATTATGAACGTACCACCTGAAGAATTCTTATTTTCAAGACGTTCTGTATCTCTTGAAACTGCCGACTTCGTTGCCCATAGGTCAAGTATGAAAGTGGGCGACTTAGTGGATTTAGGATATGATTACGATACTGTATTGGCTCACTCCGGGTATAACGAGATTGATAACGAAGCTGAAGTACAGCAAAGATTCCAAGATGTGGAAGCAGGCACAAGACACGACAGCAAGAATGACCCAACAATGCACGAATGTTTGGTTACAGAGATGTATCTTCGTGCTGATTATAATGGCGATGGCATACCTGAGTTAAGACGTGTATTATCGATTGGCGAGGGTAACTTTATATTAGAGAATGATGCTTTTGACCATATTCCATTCTGCATTTTATCACCGATATTAATGCCACACAGAATGATTGGTCGTTCTGTTGCAGAAATGGTTAAGGACTTACAATTAATTAAGTCTACAATCCTTAGACAGCTATTAGACAATATGTATCTGACTAACAACAGCAGAGTTGGTGTTGTAGAGGGTCAGGTAAACTTAGAGGACTTACTGTCATCAAGACCTGGTAATATCGTCAGAATGAGAGCTCCTGGTATGGTACAACCACTTGCTGTTCCACAAATCGGTGCAGCAGGATTTAATATGCTTGAGTATATTGACCAGGTAAGAGACCAACGTACAGGGTTCTCTAAAGCATCACTAGGTATTGACCCAAAAGCATTACAGTCTACAACAGCACAGGCAGTACAGAGCACGATACAAGGTGCACAATTAAAAACAGAAATGATTGCACGAGTCTTTGCTGAAACAGGGTGTAAAGACCTGGCTAAGATTGTGTTATTATTATGTCAAAAGCATATGGATAAAGGTCGTGTTATTCGTATTCGTAATGAGTATGTTCCTGTTGACCCTCGTGGTTGGGATAACGAATTTGATGTATCTGTTGAAGTCGGACTTGGTAATGGTAAGGACGATGAGAAACTACAGATGCTTTTACAAGTGGCAGGTAAGCAAGAACAGTTGATTGGACAGCTTGGTATGAACAACCCTGTCGTTAAACCAAGTCAGTATGTCAACACACTAAACAAGATTATCGAGATGGCAGGATTTAAAGATACATCTCAATTCTTTAACTCTGCTGAACAGATTGACCAAATCCTTGCACAGCAACAAGCTGCACAACAGCAAGGTGGTGCATCGCCAGAGTTTGAGTTAGAAAGACAAAAACTACAAGCTGATATTGCGTTAGAACGTGAGAAGATGATGATGGAAATACAGCTTGAACGTGAGAAATTCCAACAGCAGTTAGCACTTCGTAGAGAAGAACTACAAGCTGAGTTGGATTTAAGACAACAAAAATTAGCATTGGGTGGAGACGTTAGTACGAATTTACCAAATGCGTAAGGGATAGAATATGTCATTAGACGATGAGAGACAACGAGGATTATTAGCCGAAACTCTACGGAATAATCCCTTACTGAAAGAGATATTTCAGTCGTTAGAAAGTTCTTATATTGCCGATTGGTCACAAACCGATCTAAGCGATACTGAGAAACGTGAGCAGTCTTTTTATATGTTGAGAGCCTTACAGGATATTAAGAACGAGATCGACTCGATCGTAACATCAGGTAAGATTGCAGACCAACAGATAAGAACACTATTTCGCAAAAAATAATCAAAACATGGAGTAAAAAATGATTAGGACAAATGCAGACGCATCTCCTGACGTTAATGATAGCATTGCGTTAGATAAAACTGATGCAATCAATTTACTTTTGAATAGAGATAACACCCCTAGTCAGGCAAGTGAGGATATTCAAGAGTCGCAGGAAGAAGACACAGAAGTTGTGTCGGTTGACGAAGTGGACACTACTGATGAAACGGACGTTTTAGACCAATCCGAAGTAACAGAAGAAGAAACAGAAGACTATCGTAATAGTGATGAATCTGATGATGAAACTACCGATGACGTATATATAGCAAAAGTTGATGGAGAGGAAGTAGAAGTTACAGCAAGAGAACTTCTTGACTCATATCAGCTTAATTCTGTCGCCAAGAAGAAATACCATGAAGCTATGGAAGATCGTAACAAGGCCAAGAATGAATAGGCTACTCTTGAGGCAGAAAGGAAACATTACGCAGAAAACCTTGAGTTAATGAGACAGCAGTTGGCTCAGACTACAACGGGTATGACTGAAGAACAATGGAATGACTTGTATCAAAGAGACCCTATGGCCTATATGAAAGCAAAAGAGGACATAAGAGATCAAGAGACTAGACTACAAGCTATTCAGCAAGAACAGATGCAACTTGCTCAAAAGCAGTTACAAGCTGAACAAGCAAAATTGTTGGACAGAATACCTGAGTGGAAAGACCAGGACGTAGCGACTAAGGAACGAAATAATATCGTTACTTATGCAAAACGATTTGGTTTTACTGACCAAGAGATTGCTGCCACTAATGACTCTCGTGTCGTTGACTTATTAAGACGTGCCTATCTTTATGATGCTTTGCAGTCAAAGAAACCAAATGCTACCAAGCAAGTAAAGAAAGCACCGAAGATGATTAAGTCAGGGCAACCTAAAGGTAAAGTTAATGTTTCTGAACAAAACCGAAAGACGGCTTTTGATAAACTAAACAAGAGTGGTCGCAAAGAAGATGCGATTGCTTATCTATTAACTAAATAACTGATTAAGGAAAAAAACAATGGCAACATATACAACTTCAGCTGCTGTTGGTGAAAGAGAAGACCTTAGCGATATTATTTACAGAATTGACCCTACAGAAACACCATTGGTAACAGCTATGGCTAAAGAAACCACTTCAGGTGTTACAACTGAGTGGCAAGTTCAAGAACTAGCTGCTGCTGTAGATACAAACTATGTAAATGAGGGTGCTGACTATTCTTATGTAAACCCAACAGCTACATCAAGACTTAACAACGTACACCAAATCTCAGCACAAGCTGCTTCAGTATCAGGCACATTAGATGTGGTTGACAAAGCAGGTCGTGATAAAGAAACTGCATACGTTAAAGTAATTAAAGGTCTTGAGCAAAGACGTGATATTGAGAAATCACTATTTAAGAACGAAGCAAAATCTTCTTCTGACCCAAGAAAAACAGCTAAGCTGATTACTTGGATTACAAATGGTGCAGTATCAGACGATGCGTCTACATCATTCGCTACAGGCGATGGCTCAGACACAGCAGACCTAACAGCTGCATCTGCTGATGCCCTAACACTAGCTAAAATCGATACAGCTATTAAAGCTGCATACATCGATGGTGGTTCACCAACAATGCTAGTAATGTCACCATCTAACAAGGTGAACTTTAGTGGTCTATCATCAGGTTCAGTAGCAACCAACCAAATCACTTCAACAGCACCTAAAGAAGCATCTATCGTTGGTTCTGTTTCTCTGTACCTATCAGACTTCGGTACATTAGAAGCAGTTGTTGATAGACAATTAGGTGATGGTGAAATCTATGTCGTAGACAAAGACTATGTATGTCTTGGTTTCTTACCGGGCAGACAGTTCTCTGTTTCAGACGTTGCTGCTACAGGTGATGCAACTAAGTTTGCAATCATTTCTGAGTATGCTCTTATGGTCAAAGCACCTAAAGCACACGCAGCAATTATTGGACTATCAGGTTCATAATAAACTAAAAAGAAGTGGGTGTTGCTCCCTTGCACCCACTTCACACTTAGAGGGATAAAATGAAAAGAGTTATTTCGACAGACGGCATTTCCAAAAAGACAACAATGGAATATGATGCCAATGAACAAGAATATATAATTAAGACAGAACAAAAAATTGACCCTATTAAGGATTTGGCTAAGGCACAATTAGACAATCACAGACCGGGCGATATGATTGGGAATACCCAAAAACATTATCAAAAGATTGGTGAAATACCTGCTGTCTTATATCACGATTTATTACAGAAGTTTGGTAGTCCTGCACAGAATCCTAAAGCATGGTATCGTTGGTTACAGGACGCAGATAACCAAGCATTTAGAACAACGAATGGTAGGTTAATTTAATGGCATTTTCTAACTATAGTGAGTTAAAGACCTCTATTGCTAATTTTTTAGCAAGAGATGATTTAACTTCACAAATTCCTGATTTTATACGATTAGCAGAAGCTCGTATGAGCCGTGAGCTCGATACTCGTTCTATGGAAAAGAGAGCGACTGCTACAACTGTTGCAGGGGATAGCTATATCTCATTGCCAACAGATTTGAGGGAAATTAGAAATGTGCAACTAAATACCGACCCTGTAAAAACTCTGGATTACTATACAGTCCAAATGATTAACACGGACTATGCAGGGCAGGGTCAGGGCAAACCAAAAGCATACAGTATTGTTGGAACAGAAATTATGTTACGACCAACACCTGATGCTGCCTACACCCTAGAAATCGTTTATGGCGAAAACGTACAAGCATTAAGCGATGAAGATACCAACAACACAATATTATCAAGACACCCTGACGCATATTTGTATGGGTCGTTAATGAACGCATATACATACTTGATGGACGAAACACGAGCATCACAGTATGACCAACTGTTCACAAGAATCATGGACGAGATTATTCGTGATACCGAAAAAGCACGATATGGGGGAGTGCTATCAATGAAAACAACATATAGAGGAAAATAACAATGTCAGCTATGTCAGATTATTTAGAGAATAAAGTTTTAGACCACGTTCTCGGAACAACATCATACACAATGCCTGCTACTGTTTATATCGGACTATCTACAGGTAGTTTCAATGATGACAATAGTGGCACAGAATTATCAGGTGGTTCTTATGCTCGTCAATCAATAGCATTTGACGCAGCAGCGAGTGGTACGACCGATAATACTTCTGCTGTTGATTTCCCTACAGCAACAGCAAGTTGGGGAACAGTATCTCATTATGGATTATTCGATGCGTCATCAGGTGGCAATCTATTAATACATGGTGCGTTTACAGCAAGTAAGACAGTTGCAGATGGTGATATTCTAAGAATCGCTGCAGGTGAGTTAGATATAACTGCTGCATAGGTTTTGTTATGGCAACCCTAGAACAGCTTGATGCGTGGGGTACACTTGAAGCATTAGATGCTTATGGTACTCTTGAGCAGATGGACAATCTTGTCCTACACGAAGCATCAGGTACAGGAACAATAGCATTAACTGAGTCAGGTGCATCAATATTACTGCATGGTATGTCTGCAAGTGATACGATTGCTATGACCACGACAGCTAGTGCTAATTATGGGGTTAATATATCAGGCACAGGCAGTATCGCTATTACTGAATCTGCTAATGCTGTTTTATATCGTGGATTCTCTGCTAGTGATTCTATTAGTATTAACCAATCTTCATCATTTGGTCGTATCTTATCGCCAACAATAACTGATGCTGACATAGCGATTACAGCAGATGCTGATTTATATAAGATACAGTTTTTAACAGCAAGTAATACGATTGCTATTACGACAACATTGGTAGGCGAGATACTTGGCGAAACATGGACTGATGTATCAGGTCGTACAGTTACTTGGAGTGTCGCACAATGATAGAATTTGGACAATGGTTACCTGATCAATCGGACTTAGGTAATAGTGGTGTTCTTGAAGCAAAGAATGTATATCCTGCAGCAAGAGGATATAGACCTGCACGAGATATGTCACAAATATCAGGTGCAGCAGATGCTTATATTCGTGGTATTTATGCAACACACGATGCAAGTGATGTTGTGCAAATATTTGCAGGTGATAGCACAAAAACATATAAATACGATGCGTCAGACTCAAGTTTAGCGAATATATCGAAATCAGGTAACTACACACTCGATACCGATGACAAATGGAAGTTTGTTCAGTTTGGTGAATATGTTATTGGTGCAAGTGGATATAACCAAATACTGCAACAGTATCAAATTGGAACAAGTACATTATTTGCTGATATAAGTGGTGCTCCTGCAGCAAAGCATATGGCAGTTGTTCGTGATTTTGTTGTATGTGGCAATGTAAGCTATGGTTCAACAAATTACCAAGAAAGATTATATTGGAGTTCTATCAACGACTCACAATCTTGGACAATAGGTACAGACCAATCAGATATACAAGACATACCTGATAGTGGTAAGATTACTGCTGTTATTGGTGGTCAAACAGGTACAGTATTATTAGAAAGAGGGATAGCAAGAATCGAGTATGTTGGTACACCTCTTATCTTTACAGTTGAAAGAGTAGAAACCAACAATGGTTGTGAGATACCGGGAAGTGTTGTAGCACTTGGCTCAACAGCAGTATTTTACTTATCACCAAATGGATTCTTTATGTTCGATGGCAGTCGTTCTGTTCCAATAGGTTCAGAGAAAGTTGACAAATGGTTTTATGATAATTTTAACACAGCTTTCCCTGAAAGAATGACAGCAGCAGTTGACCCTAACAATCAAGTAGTATGTTGGTCGTTTGTATCAAACGAAAGTAACGATGGTGAGCCTGACAAAATATTAGTTTATAACTATGCTGTTGGTAAGTGGTCGTTAATAGAATTATCACACGAGTCATTAGGTACTGTAATGATACCGGGTTACAGCTTAGAGCAGTTAGATAACATTAATACTAATATGGATAGTATGACTACATCATTCGACAGTCCTTTGTATAAAGGTGAGTCGTTTGTGTTGGGTGGCTCTAAAGATCAAAAGATACAATCATTTACAGGCGATATACTTGATGCAACGATTATATCAAAAGAGTTTGAAGTTGCACCAATGAGGTCTTCTGTTATAAATTCGATTACACCTTATGTAACAGCTAAGAATCCTGCCGTACAACCAACATTGTCAATAAGTGTGGGAAGTCGTAGCAGACAAATAGATAATGTAAATTTTACGAGTGCAGGTGCTATTACAGCAGATAACTTATGCAATGTGCGTTCTAGTGGTCGTTATCATCGAGTCAAAGTTGAAACCACAGGTGATTTTCGTTATGCTTTAGGTATAGATGTTGATGCGAAACCATTAGGGAGAAGATAATGGCAGATTTTAACTATAGAAAAGTACCATCTGAGGGTGGTAAACCGAGAGATGTAGCAAGTGCTATAAATTTACTTATTGATGGCAAGAACAATGCTAAAGGCACTTTTACTATCGTAGCTAGTACAGGAACAACAACTATAGAGGATTATAGAGTAGGTGAAGATAGTGTTATTAGTTGGACACCTATGACACAGAACGCAGCTACTGAGTTGAGCCATTTATATATATCATCTAGGGGTAAACATACTTTTACATTAAGTCATAGGAATAATCCTCAGACTGATAGAACATATATATATACTGTAACAGGATAAAAAAGAGGAGTAAGGGAAATGCAATTTATACCAATACCAAAAGACCATATAGATAGTATGTGGGCACACGTTGAGCCAATTATCAGACGAGCAGTTGGTTTAACACCTGATAGAATTGATACTGATGATCTTTATGAAAACGCAAAGGCAGGTGCATATCTTATTTGGTTGGTTACAGAAGAACGAGATAATATACAATATATACAAGCTGTATTAACAACAAGGATTTCGCAATATCCTAAGACTAGGGCATTGTCGATTGATTTCGTGGCAGGCACTCGTATGAAAGAATGGTTACCCATCGTAATGCCTGTATTAGAAGATTTAGGGAAAAGCAATAATTGCTCTCATATCGAGGGATATGGCCGTAGAGCATGGAAAAAATATCTTAACGAGTATGGTTGGAAACAACAACACATACAATATGAAAAGAGGTTAGATAATGAGTAAAGGAAGTACAACAAGGACGACACAAACATCGACTCCTATTATTCCTGAATATTTGCAGACTGCACAAGAGGGTGCTTTTGGTGCTGCTAGTGAGTTTGCACCACAGGTATATGAGGGTGCACGATATGTCGAGCCAACACCTTTTGAGCAACAGCAACTTGCTGCATTAGGTGCGTTCGGTGGTGGGCAAGGTATTATACCCGGAGTAGAACAAGCTGTCGGTGGTGTCCTAGCAGGTGGTGTTGGTGCTCCAACATTACTACAGCAAGAATATGAAAGAGATTTAAGTCCTGCGTACTTAGAACAAGTTATACAAGATCGTCTATCGGACGTAACAGGTGATATTACATCACAATATGCAATGGGTGGCAGATTAGGTTCTGCTGCATTTGGTACAGCACTTGGTCGTGGCATTGGTAGCTCGATTGCACCATTACTTGCACAACAAGAAGTTGCAGATGCTGAAAGACGTGCCCAATTAGCAAGTCAAATATCCGAAGCAGAACGACAAGCAGGTGCATTACAGCTAACGGCTGCAGGAGTTGCACCAACAGCACAAGACCTACAACTACAAAGACTACAAGCATTAGGTCAAGCAGGTGCATTAGAAAGAGCAACAGGTATGCTACCAATCGAAGCAGAACAAGCACGAATTGCCGAAGAAAATGCTGCAGCACAAGCAAGGCTCAATGCAATGCTCTCAGCAGCAGGTGTGAGTGTTCCTGCAGGACAAACGATTGTATCACAAGAGCCAAGACCTGGAATTGGCACATCATTATTGGGTGTCGGTTCACTATTAAGTGGTATCGGTGGATTGGGATTACCTGCTTATATTGGTGGATTATTAAAATAAGGAATTTATTATGTCAAACGGCCCTAGACAAATTTACAATACACCAACAAGTATTCTAAGACCCGATGAGTCTCAAGAACGAGGTGGATTGCTGAACACCCCATTAAAAGAGTATATATTTCCGTTTCTCAAGGAAAATATATTTACATTGCCAGAGCCTGACCCTAGATACGAAAAAGGTGTTCAATACCCTAGCTTAATAACAACAGCAGAGGATAGAGAGAGGTTGTCTCGTATATCCAATCAAGAGCAAGGATTGGACGAAGCTCTAATGGCTCAAGGTATGCCAACTATAAGTGGTTATCCGTCTCCTTATGAACAAAAACCTATGCCATCAACAGCAGAAGATGCTCAAGAACAGTATGGATTAGAAGATACAGGTGTCGTATCACCTGAAGATTTTATCCAAAATGCTTACTCACAATATGGTGAGCCTGAAACAGCATTTCCTACACCTAAAATGACTGAAGAAGAAAAAGAAGCAACTAAGTCACGTTTTGCAGGATTGTTAGATATATTTGATAACAAAGAGGCATTGGGGAAAATTGCTCTCGGTGTTGCACTATTAGAGGGAACTCCTATGACCGAAGCATTTGAGATGTATGAGAATTTTGCAGGTGCAGGTAGTGCTTTAGAAATAGAAGTCTATGATAAACAGACAGGAC
>Ga0181553_10004156_pt1 | contig 12408 bp, 23 predicted proteins | sample 011ome_17_FD_133753 | JGI IMG/M metagenome (GOLD analysis project Ga0181553, IMG submission 133753) | Coastal salt marsh microbial communities from the Groves Creek Marsh, Skidaway Island, Georgia - 011502XT metaG (megahit assembly) | ecosystem: Environmental > Aquatic > Marine > Intertidal...
TTCGTATGGTTGTGGTGATGACACTTTCGATCAATCTGATGACGCGAGCGTTTGTCCAGCAGGATAAACTATGGCATACTCAAAGGAAGTATTAGACCACTATGATAACCCAAGAAACGTTGGAAAGCTTGATGGAACGGATGAAACCGTGGGAACAGGCTTGGTTGGCGCTCCGGCTTGCGGAGATGTCATGCAATTGCAAATCAAGGTTTCGCCCGACGGAATCATTGAAGACGCTAAGTTCAAAACTTTTGGATGCGGATCCGCAATTGCATCAAGTTCTCTTCTCACAGAATGGGTCAAAGGTAAAAGCCTTGAGGAAGCTAATCAGATCAAGAACACTGAGCTCGCTCAAGAACTTTCGTTACCCCCGGTAAAAATCCACTGTAGTGTTCTCGCGGAAGATGCAATTAAATCTGCGATCCTAGATTATAAAAATAAACACAATTTAGGAGAATAACATGCAGAGTTTTCCGATCAGTGTCATGGCACTGGCTATGGGTCTTATACTCTCCGCTGTAGCCGGCTACTTCTCAGTAGTCGGCATTGCTACCATATTTGCAGGCGCTTTTTGGTCTGTGATTATTATGGCTGGCACTCTCGAAACATCTAAACTCGTTGCTGCGTCATGGATCTATCGTAATTGGTCGATAGCTCCATGGCTCATGCGCATATATATGACTATAGCAGTTGTTGTGCTTGTGTTCATTACTTCGATGGGTATTTTTGGTTATTTGTCAAAAGCACATGTCGATCAAGTAATAGAACAAGGTGGCAACAATGAAATTCAGATGTCGAACCTTGAACGCAGAATTGCGCGTCAACAGAATATTATTGAAGATGGAGAGGTTGTACTTTCTCAACTCGACAGTACCGTACAAACCCTCATCAGTTACGATCGAATCCGCGGGCCTGAAGGTGCAATGGCGGTTCGTCAAGGGCAAGCTGAGGAAAGGTCAGCTATCAACACTCAGATCGACGCTGCGTACGATGAAATTGACAAGTTACAAACGGAATTACTACCGCTCAAGAAACAATCTATTGAACTCGAAGCGGAAATTGGCCCACTTAAATACATAGCAGAGTTAATATATGGAGATGAAGCCGCCGATTATTTTGATACAGCTGTTCGCTGGATTATTATCATGCTTGTGGTGGTATTCGATCCTTTGGCTATTTGTCTGTTACTCGCAGGCAATGCAGGGTTGATGCATAGAAAAAAAGAAATTAGTTATTTGACTGAGGAAGAAGTGATGAAAGATGTAGAAATTATGGCGCAATCATTTGAACAACCTCACCCAGTTGTCAATCGTGATGGCCACAATACGGATGGTAACTAATGTTATTGATATCACATCGTGGAAATATTTCAGGCTCAGAACCTGACTTAGAAAATAACCCTACTCATATCGATCGTATTATGGTTGGTATGGAACTCAATGTTGAAATTGATTTATGGGTATTCGATCAACAAGAATTATATCTTGGCCATGACGAACCTCAATATGGCATTGACTTTCGATGGTTACACACTAGACGCAATAAACTTTGGATTCATTGTAAGAACATCGAAGCTCTTACATATCTTCATAATTGTCCTGTTAACCATGATCTAAACTATTTTTGGCATGAAATGGACGATTATACAATTACATCACAAGGCTATATTTGGGCATATCCAGGTAAACAAGTACATTTACCAAGTCGTGCTATCGCTGTCATGCCTGAGATAAATAAAACAAACCTCAGACCATTTTATGGAATTTGTACTGATTGGCCCGAAAGGTACCTCGTGAATGATAAAGCTAGTACTGTTTGATCTTGATGGCGTATTAATTAACGCTAAACACATCCACTTCGAAGCACTCAACAGCGCGTTAGATTTTTTTAGCGAGCCTGATCGTGACTTCAGAATTACACCTGAAGAACATACTAAAATCTATGACGGTCATAAGACTAAGCAAAAGCTAGAACTGTTGACTCAACATAAAGATTTACCTACATCTCTGTACGATGGAATCTTTAAAAAGAAGCAAGAGTTTACATCACAGAAAATTAGTGAGCTGTCAGGTTTACAACACGTCTTTGATCTTGTAACACATCTGAAAGCAGAAGGTTATAAGGTAGGTGTATGTACTAACTCTATACGTACAACACTCCACGCTGCAATGGGTGTCACTGGTCTATCAAATAAGATGGACGTCATGCTTGCAAATGAGCACGTCAATTGTGCAAAGCCACATCCCGAAATATATTGGATGGCAATGTCAAAGATTGGTGTATTGCCCGAAGAAACAATCATTATAGAAGATTCTCCTCCTGGTTTACTTGCGGCAAAAAGATCAGGCGCAAATGTTATACGTGTCAAAGATCCAAGTCAAGTCAACATCGAAAATATCATGCCACAAATTGATAGCGAACCGATGAGATTAAAGTGGCAAGATCCAAAATTAAATGTATTAATACCGATGGCTGGTCGCGGCTCAAGATTTATAGAAGCAGGTTATTCTTTTCCTAAACCTCTTATTGATGTTGACGGTAAACCAATGATTCAGGTTGTAGTTGAGAACATTGGTATGGAAGCAAACTATATTTACGTATGTCAACAAGAACATCGAGAGAAGTATAATCTTGATGCTATGTTAAATCTTGTATCCTCTAATAATAATATAGTAGAGCTCGACAGAATAACAGAGGGTGCTGCATGTACTGCATTGATGGCAGATGAACTAATAGATAACGACAATCCATTATTCTTTGCCAACAGTGATCAGTTTGTTGAGTGGGATCCAGTAGAATTTATGTACACAATGCAAGAATCTGACTGTGATGGTGGTATCGTGACATTTAAAGCCACACATCCAAAATGGTCTTTCGCAGAGATTGGCGAAGATGGATACGTTAAACGAGTAGCAGAAAAAGATCCAATCAGTGATAATGCAACGGTTGGTTTTTACTATTGGAAGAAAGGCAGTGACTTTGTCAAATATGCAAGACAGATGATCGAAGCCAATTTCAGAACCAATGGCGAGTTTTATGTTTGTCCTGTCTTTAATATGGCAATTAACGATGGCAAACGAATAAGAGCATACCACGTCGATGAGATGTGGGGACTAGGTACACCTGAAGATTTAGAACGTTATTTGAACCGATGAAAGTAGCAGTGATTTTTACGGGGCTTGTAAGGCCTCAGAAAAACTTATATGAGCATTCGATAAAAAAGATGAAAGCTCTATTTCCTAATGCAGATTTCTTCTATACGACATGGAAAGGTTATGAAGAATTTGACTGGATGACTTCGTATTATGAAGAGCCGAAGCTAAAGTATTTTGCTGACTATAAAGTCTTTAAAGAATCGATCAAACAGATGCGAGAGATTAATAATCCGTCTGATCCAAAGTACAAGGCCCTGCGAAATAGATTAAGAGATAAAAAGAAAGCACGTAACCTTATCAAACAGCATCTTGGTTACGCTCTTGCTTTTGATGAACATGTAACAAACCATGATATTGCTATTCGTGTAAGATACGATTTAAAGTTTTTTGATGATATTACATTCGAAGATATGGATCAAGCATGTGATCTTGTTTATGGATCAGAACGACCAATCGGTATCGGTGCATTGCATCCGGATATATCACAAGCAGGAACGTTGACGTTGTGTGATAATCAACGATCTTTATTGGGTGATTTTATGATTATACATCGTGCAGATAGATTTGACCCCGATTATGTATGGGCTTTATACGAAGATAAGAAACTATTGACAGGTGAAGGTGGTTGGTTCCAGATCATGGCAAACCCATACTATAATGAAGTTTACAACGGTTCACACATGTGGTGTATGATATGAGAATAGCAGTATGTTTTTCTGGTCAACTGAGAAATGATTATAAACAGACGATTGAACAGATTAGAAAAGTATTTCCAACTGCAGACTTTTTCTTTAGTACATGGTCAGATCAGCCTCGTGAAAACTTCATCAACAGATACTATGATATTCCTGAAAAAAAATACCATGCTGCTCGGCAAGATATTATCAATACGATCAAAGCAATTCGAAAATATCAAGCGCATGATTGGGATATTAAGAAGTTACCTACACGTTATCAACAGATCGGTGTAAAAGCGGCCAAACAAGATGTCGCTAACGGGTTAAAGATGGCTCGTAAACGTAGTATGCAAAACTTTCAACATATTGCACATGCGTGGATGGTAAGAGATTTTATCGATAGAACAAAGTATGATATAATTGTAAGATGTCGATATGATGTTTATGTCTATTCAGATCTGAGGAATCATATCAAAGATTTTTGTGAACAAGTATATGAATATCGGGCACCATACGGGTTTTATACTTTTAATGATTATAATACAATGGATGAGTTTATTAATCCAACGCGGACTATCACACAGAGTATTTCACTCGATTGCCATGATTTTATGATTATACATAGAGCAGACCAATTCGATCCTCTCTTCGTACAATACATGTATGATACAAAGAGACTCAAACAAGCCGAGAGCGGTTGGTATCAAGTGCTATGTGAACCTTATAATCTATTTGCTGCAAAGGTGAATGGATTTGTACGAATGTCGCGACAACATGAAGATCAAAACAAATTGTTCGAACATTTTAAAAATCATAAAGTCATGCAAAAAGCAATACGTTATAATGCACCTGAAACAATGGGTGTCGTGATTGACGATTTAGATTACACATAGCATTTACTTTTATCATCACTTGCGGTAGAATAGGACAGTGAATATAGGAGTTCATATGTCAATTTTATCTAAGCTACAAAAGAATTCAACCATCAAGGATACAGCTATCCTTTCTGAATCAAAGTTCTTCACAAAGAAGGACATGATTCCAACAGCCATTCCAATTATTAACCTCGCATTGTCAGGTCGACTTGATGGTGGTCTTACACCTGGTCTCACAATGTGGGCAGGTCCAAGTAAACACTTTAAGACAGCATTCAGCTTGTTGATGGCAAAAGCATATCTCGATAAGTATGATGACGCTGCTCTGTTGTTCTACGACTCTGAGTTCGGTACACCTCAATCATACTTCGAAACATTTGGTATCGATATGGATCGTGTACTGCATACACCTATTACTGATGTTGAACAACTGAAGTTCGATATTATGAAACAGATGGATAACATCGATCGTGGTGATAAGGTAATTGTGATTGTCGATTCTATTGGTAACCTCGCTTCAAAGAAAGAAGTTGAAGATGCACTCAATGAGAAAGCAGTTGCCGATATGTCTCGTGCAAAACAAATCAAGTCATTGTTTCGTATGGTCACACCACATCTTACACTCAAAGATATTCCAATGGTTGTTGTGAATCATACTTACAAAGAGATGAGTCTGTTCCCTAAAGACATTGTCGGCGGTGGTACAGGTTCATACTATTCTGCAGACAACATCTATATCATTGGTCGTCAGCAAGAGAAAGAAGGTAAGGACGTAGTTGGTTACAACTTTATTATTAATGTGGAGAAATCACGTTATGTTCGTGAAAAATCTAAAATCCCTGTTACTGTTACTCATGGCGGTGGCTTGTCTCGTTGGAGTGGATTACTCGATATCGCGTTGGCAGCAAAATTCGTCGTCAAGCCTAGTAACGGCTGGTACTCCCGTGTTGATGTCGACACCGGGGAAGTAGAAGAAAAGAAGTTCAGACTGAAAGATACTGACACCAAAGATTTTTGGTTGCCAATTGTGACGTCAGAGAAGTTTAATGAATATATAAAGCAGACGTATCAGATTGGTCACTCTGCTATTATTACTGATGATGAAATCGATGAGTTCATTGAAGATAACGTCACCGTATAATCATATCGACAATTTGATACCAGCATGTAGGTCAGATTTTAAAGAATACAGACCGCATGAATTTGTCGAAAATGATGGCAAAAACTGTATACTACCTAATGAGTTTATTAGACTATGTCCATGGGAAGCTCGCTATGTTAGCGCAGTAGCAAACGCTACTAAACATGGTGCAGTCGAGATTGGTAGGTATTTTGGTGGCAGTACACTCGTTCTAGCACAATCTGTACCAGAACATGTCATTGTTCATAGCTTCGATATTGAACCGCAAGATGATGAAACACTCGCTGGATTCATTGACAAATACGGCTATCAAAATGTCAATCTCTATCTACATGATTCAACTGATTCAGGCCCAAGTCGCTTCATAGATTATGATTTATTGTTTATTGACGGTGATCATACGTATGATGGTGTGTACAAAGATCTCGAAGCTTGGTATGATAACTTGATGATTGGTGGTCATGTGTTATTTCATGACTGCTATGTTGGTTACTACATACAAGAGGCAATCATGGACTTTACACTTGGCAAAAACGTACAGTTCTTACAGACACCTTTTAAGAGTATGCAATATTGGTCATATGAAAGTGGCAGCATTTGTCACTTCAGAAAGTTAGGAGACTAAATGTCCGACATCTCTATTGAAAATTTGATTCTAAGCAATCTACTATATGATGAGAACTACATTCGTAGTGTATTACCATTCCTCAAAGAAGAATACTTTGTCAATCACGAACAGCGCATCACATTCAACCTCGTAGACAAGTATTTTACAAAGTATAACGCGTGTCCATCTCGTGAAGCACTGAAGATCGAGGTAGACGAATTATCTCTTAATACAGATACTCATGCGGCCTGTGTTCAATTCATCTCCTCGCTTAATAAGGTAGACACAGACGAAGAGTGGTTGTTAACTCAAACAGAAAAGTATTGTCAAGATAAGGCAATCTATAATGCCATCATGGAATCGATTCAAGTAATTGATGGCAAGACAGACAAAGATAAAGGTGCATTGCCTGAAATCTTGTCTGAAGCACTCGCTGTTTCGTTCGACACAAATATTGGTCATGATTTCCTCGAAGACTTCGAGAATCGATATGACTTCTATCACAAGGTAGTTGAACGTCAGCCATTCGATCTCGATTATTTCAATCGTATCACTCGTGGTGGTATTCCTCGCAAAACACTCAACGTCATCCTCGCTGGTACTGGTGTAGGTAAGACATTGATGATGTGTCACTTTGCGGCTGCTAATCTGATGCAAGGTAAGAACGTATTGTATGTCACCTTAGAAATGGCAGAAGAACGTATTGCCGAACGTATCGATGCAAATCTAATGGGTGTACCACTCAATGATTTGGCAACGTATCCAAGAGAAACATACGAAACAAAACTCAATCGTGTAAAAGGTAAGACAGCAGGCAAACTGATCATCAAAGAATATCCTACTGCATCAGTTGGTAGTGGTCATCTACGACATCTTCTCAATGAATTAAAGTTGAAGAAGAACTTTATGCCTGACATCATCTACATTGATTATCTCAATCTATGTGTATCATCACGCATCAAAATGGGTGCCAATGTCAACACATATTCCTACGTCAAAGCAATTGCCGAAGAGCTAAGGGGACTTGCAGTTGAATTCAATCTACCGATCTTTACAGCAACGCAGACGAACAGAACAGGGTTTACGTCGTCAGACGTCGGCCTCGAGGACACTAGCGAGTCCTTTGGATTGCCCGCTACTGCGGATTTTATGTTTGCCGCCATATCTAACGAAGAGCTTGAGAGCCTCGGTCAACTCCTCATTAAACAACTCAAAAACAGATACAACGACCCAGGTCTGTATCGTAGATTCGTCGTCGGAATCGACAGATCAAGAATGAAGTTGTATGATGTAGAACAGAATGCACAACAAAATATTGGACCTGACATTGCAGACAAGCCAGTCATGGACAATACAGAGTTTGGTGAAGGCCTCAAACGAGAACGTGTAGATAAGTCTATATTCGATAGCTGGAAATAATATGTTCAATATGTTTATACACCCGCCTAAGACGGGAGGCATGACAGTCTGGAAAAGTCTGGTTGGTGATACTCAGATCACTCGAGAGAATTGTTTCAAGTCAGGTGATTGGAACCATTATCATCTACAATATCCTACACCTCGAGATTTTGAGAAGCTGAAGGAATCTGATGGGCGATGTGTTATCAGTCTACGAGATCCTGTTGAACAATGGATCTCTGCCTATAATTTTCAACGATATAACATGGTAGTGTTAGAAGAAGATGGTGCAGAAGCTGTTGTTCGTTATGGTATGATGGATCCAAAACTTGCAGAGATGAGTATCACTGGATTAAGAAAACACTTTGAACAGAGATTCGATGGTTTCGATCCACGTAAAAATCAATTGAAAGAATTGTTGCTAGACGAGAATATTGATTTCTATAATCCGAAAGATCGTTACGCACAGTTAATTGTAAAATTGATGGAAGATTATTGGGGTGATATCTACATTATCGAACAAGAAACTCTTGAACTTGATATCGAAACCAAACTCAATATCAAATTTATGGGATCAGAGAACATGATCAACTACGGAGAAAAGATAGAAATTGTCGATGAAGTTGATGAGGAAATGATGGAGATGTTTAGCGATCAACTCGAAAACGATTATGATGCCTACTACAACTTACTAGCAGAAGAGAAATGAAAAGAGTAAAATTCAAACATTGGAAAGAAGATAAAGAACTCGTTGAAGTTGGCGAAATGCCATCAAAGTTGAATAACCCGCAATCTGAAAAGATTGTGTTACAGACGCCACGCGGCGAGTTTATTGATATTCGTAAAGATACAGTGTTGGAGATTGAAGATGTCAATTGAATATAAATTTAATGAGTTTGAGTTGATTAGTCAGTTAGAAGATTATGTGAACTCAACCTACGATCAACATTATGCGAAAGGTAAGTTTCAAGCCACAGAGTTTATCATTGACGGTGGTCATGGCGAGGGATTCTGCCTCGGCAACATCCTCAAATACACTCAACGATACGGTAATAAAGGTGGCAAGAATCGTAAGGATCTGATGAAGGTCCTACACTATGCTCTCATTGCGCTGCATGTACATGATATGGAGCATCAGGAACCTACAGATTGGCGTGATATATCCCAATGATCTAAAAATGTAAATATTTACCTAAAATAGTCTAAGAAAATCTCTTTAAAAATCATAGACTTGCATCACGCCAGAAACTCCAATCAAATCAATAACTTAGAAGTGTACATATCCTGTCCATGCTGTATAATGGTACCTGTAAATTAGTAAAGGATATGAAACATGGTTGATTTTGATCGGGTTGAACGAAAGCTGACTGGCTGGACTGAGTCTGAGTGGGAAGGCTGCAGAGAAAACTACGCTGAGTACAAAGGTTCACTCGGCCCTGAAGCTACTAAAACTTTTCGTGAGTTTGCTTTCGGTATCGCTGCTCAAAACGTTCTTTTCGAAATGATTTCAAATGGTGAGGTGTCTCTCAATGGCTAAACAACTTTACATTTCAGAGTTTTTCGGTGACGTCTACAGTGGTGGCAACACCATTCCTTGGGACGCAGCTGCTCGCTACTTTCGTAACGCTCACTTCGGTAGCTTCTACGCTGACGGTGAAGGGCTACTCGAAAACCTGATTGGTTTCGAAAAGTTCTACGATGCGCGCCTCAACGAGGTCGAGTTTGAAGACGACTTCTTCGACGAGTGGAAGTGGGAAATCTGTGCCTTCAACGTTCTTTGCGAAGGTTTTGGTAAGTTGTTTGCACCTGCTACGGAGGCAGCATAAATATGGAAACGGTACAAGAGTTTTTAGCTCGCGGTGGTAAAATTGACGTCTTACCTCCTGGTAAAGAGTCTAAAGCTTTAAAAGAGAAACAAGGTTCACGACATACCGTGTTTCAAATGGGCCGTAAAAAGGTTACGTTGGGAGATCAACAATGAAACAGTTAGCATTTATTTTGATGTTATTGCCAATGGTTGGATGTACTACTTATGCCAACTCTACGTATAAAGATAACTCGACAGCCGATCAGCGTGCTATCGAGGCAACTGGAGCGGCAGCCGTAGAAGCTGCTAAATCAAATACTGACAAGAATGCAGACATCGATATCAAGGGTTTGCAAGTCAGTTCGAATACGCAACATCGTCAGGTTGATCCAAACATTCAAATGCCCACAGCTGGTCGTTATGTAGTGTTTGGTCCTGATGGTAAGCGTGATCATCGTGCAGAGTTGAAGTTGCTTCAAAACTCTATGCACAATAGAAACGGCCGCCAAGGATTCGGCGAGTATACGAGCAATCGTGTAGATCGTGAATTTGATCATCGTCTGAAGCGCAAGATTGATGCTGAAGTCGATCGATTTATGGATAAGATATTCTAATGGATAAAGCAATTAAATGGGGTAAAATTATTCTTTTACTACCATTGATAGTAGTTTGGGATGTTGTCTATTTTATTATCGAAAAAACATATCGAGTAGCAACTTGGATAGATAATAATGGTGGCGACTTAATTGATAAATTTATTGAGGAGAAAATAAAATGGCAGAAGTAGCAAAACTACCTCTCGAGACAATGAATAAGGTTTTGAACCTTCTTGGTGGTATGCCTTATGGACAAGTCGCTGAACTGATTCAAGAGATTAGAGCTAATGCTCAAATCCTGAACGAAGGCGATGAAGTAGAAGAAGCAACAGCAGAAGAATAATGACAGGAATCGAATTAATTGCAATTACCTTTGGCATACTGGTCATCGGGTTTAAAGTTCTACTCGGTTTAGCACTTATCGGGTTTGCTTTATGGGCTGTGATTAAATTCGCTGGATTTATTTTTAGTTTATTGTTTTATGGTATGATGACAGTAGTGACTATATTTTGCCTGATTGGTGGCGGAATATGGTTGCTCGCTTAGCTGTCATCTTTTTATTATTATCTTCTTGTGCGCTCCGACCGCCTGACGACTGGGGCGTTTCTATTGAGGACATGGAAGGAATGGGAAATCCAACTATCGATGAGTGTCAAATCACTTTCGGTGGGGAGGTTCCCATGGTTCCATGTGTGATTGAGTTAGAATTGGAATGGGAAATATAAAGCAAACTATTGGTGAGGCAATCACTCACGCTGAAAAAGGTATTCTACTCTTCGTTGTATTCGGCACTATATGGGCTGCTGGATCAGACATCTTTACGATGTTTACAACGCAAGGCAAGATGGTCCTCGGTGATCTTTTCTTGCTCTTCATTTACGCAGAGATTCTTGGCATGGTCGCAGCATTCTATCAGAGTGAACGCATACCAGTATCACTGCCTCTTATCATTGCCATGACTGCTCTGACACGTATGATCGTGTTACAGACAAAGAGCAATGAACCAATCAACATCATCTACGAGTCAGCTGGTATTCTTATTCTCGCAGCTGCGGCTTACATTATGACGAAGAAAGATTATATTTCTTTGAAGAAAGGCGATCTACGTGAAAGTCATTGATGACATTCTTAGTCAACAAGAATTAGACTATATCAAACAGCAATACGCTGAGTCTGTGACTGGCGTATGGCTAATCAATCGTTATCATTGGCAAGATGTATTGACTGTTGGCACTGATGGTCTTGTATTAATGCAAGAGGTAAATGAGACTGTACGTAAGATAGTAGAAGAAGCTATCAAAGAGCATGTACAATTCAGTAAACCACCGGGTATAATGTTCTATATGTGGACTACAGGTTCAGGTATTAATTGGCATCATGACGATCACGTCGATAAGGCATGCACAATCTATCTCGAAGATTGGCCTATCGATTTCGGTGGTCAGTTTGTATACAAAGATGGTCGCGCTAACATGATGGTTCCTGTCAAAACGAACAGACTTGTTATCAATGACAATCATACCGAACACATGGTCACACAGGTAAAAAAGAACAAGGATAATATCAGATACACTTTACAGGTTTTTGGAACATGAACAGATTTGTTATTGAAGAAACACCGCAAGGATGTGCTCAGTCACATTGCGACAAACACGTACCGAAGATGTATGTCGAAGAAGCACAGATGTTGTCGACTGTGCACCGCATCTTGGATGGTACTGAGGAGCGACGGCCTTCAAAGTCAGGCAAGACTATGCAACGATATTGGAAATTGCCTGATGATCGCGAGGATGTCCTCTATTCTGCCGTACACGTAAAACATCCATGCACTCTATGGGCTATGGAGACGGCAGGTAATTATCAGTGGGCATATCAAATGTACCTCTACCTCGGCATCGAGTACAACTACCGATACAATAAGTATCACAAGACAGACGAGCTTGATGGTTGGTTGTGCTATCCGCCTGACAATATCAATCCTTCGCAAGAAGTCACGAAGATGCCTCTCGCAATGGGTGCCAATCCCGAATGTATGAATCCCGACGACGTGATGGGTTCATATCGTGCATTCTACCAAACCAAGCAAGAACGATTTAAAATGGTGTGGACTAAACGCGAAGTTCCAAGTTGGTTTTTGTATAAATAAGAGAAA
>Ga0181553_10004159_pt1 | contig 12397 bp, 13 predicted proteins | sample 011ome_17_FD_133753 | JGI IMG/M metagenome (GOLD analysis project Ga0181553, IMG submission 133753) | Coastal salt marsh microbial communities from the Groves Creek Marsh, Skidaway Island, Georgia - 011502XT metaG (megahit assembly) | ecosystem: Environmental > Aquatic > Marine > Intertidal...
CACCGAGGGCGCCGAATCCGACGACCTTCTTCTCGTTCTTGGGATCGGTGAACTTCATCCCCTTGGCGACGAGGCCGCCGACGACCGAACCGGATGCCACCAGGGCCACCTCGGGGCCCAGGACGATGCCGCCGAGGAGCGAGGCGAGGATCGCCAGGATCGCGGCCACGTACTCCCCGGGGGTGAGGCTGCTGACGGCGATGCCGCCGAGCGGGGAGTGACCGGTGTCGCCCACATACCGGCGGATCACATAGACGAGCACCGCCGCGATGACCAGAACTGCGAAGACGTACCAGATCGGAGTGGTCTCCCACGTCTCCGGAACGGTCTCCCACAGCAGCGCGATTCCCGCATTCACGATCTGCAGGACGACGAAGCCGAAGACCAGACCGATGACTCCGGCGATGAGCATCGCCGGAAGGGGACGGCGAGAGGTGGCCACCGATTCGGTGGAGGCAGTAGACATGGCCCTATCCCACCACTTCACCGGCTGACAGGGAGCCAATGTCACATTCGTGATGCAGTGCGGCGCTACCGTGAGGCATGGCCCAACCCCGTGTGAATGCCGCTGGCGGTCTCGCCGCCATGCGCTACGTCCTCAAGCGAGGCCGGGACGTGGGGATGCTCGACCTCTACCAGCGCATGCGCAGCCGCAATGCCTGCAAGACCTGCGCCCTGGGCATGGGCGGGCAGGAGGGCGGGATGGTCAACGAGGCCGGCCACTTCCCCGAGGTGTGCAAGAAGTCGGTGCAGGCGCAGGCCGGTGACATGGGGCGAACGATCAGCGAGGAGGATCTCGCGTCGCACGACGTGAACGCACTGGCAGCCCTCACGAGCGCCCAGGCCGAGGCCCTCGGTCGGCTCACCTTCCCGATCATCTGTCGCGAGGGCGACACCCACTATCGGCGCGCCCCCTGGGACGAGGCCCTGGCCATCGCGGCACAGGCCCTCTCGTCGACCGAGCCCGACCGGACGTTCTGGTACGCGAGCGGCCGGTCCAGCAATGAGGCCGCGTTCCTGCTGCAGCTCGTCGCCCGCGCCTACGGCACCAACAACGTCAACAACTGCTCCTACTACTGCCATCAGGCGTCGGGCGTGGCACTCACGAGCATCTACGGCAGCGGCACGGCGTCCGTCGAGCTCGACGACCTCGCCCGCACAGACCTCGTCGTCCTCGCCGGCGCGAACCCGGCCAGCAACCACCCCCGGCTCATGACCCAGCTCATCAAGCTGCGGCGTCGCGGCGGCAAGGTCATCGTCATCAACCCGCTCTCCGAACTCGGACTGCGCCGCTTTCGCCTTCCCTCGGATGTGCGGAGCCTTGTTGTCGGGTCCGAGATCAGCGACCTCTACCTCCAGCCCCACATCGGCGGTGACACGCACCTGTTCACCGCGCTCGTCAAGGGCATCATCGAGGCCGGAGCCCTCGACTCGTCATTCATCGATGCGTCGACGTCAGGGTGGGACGAGGTCCAGCGCCTTGCCGCAGAGACATCGTGGGACGACCTCGTCGCCGGCAGCGGAGTCTCCCGGGACCAGATCGACACCACCGTGCGACTGCTCGCGGATGCCGGAAACGCGATCTTCATGTGGGCAATGGGACTCACCCATCACACCAACGGGACCGATGCCATCCGGGCCCTCGGCAACGTCGCCCTCTCACGAGGCTTCCTGGGTCGACCGGGCAGCGGACTCATGCCGATCCGCGGCCACTCCAATGTGCAGGGTGTCGGGTCCGTAGGCGTCTCGCCCAAGATGAAGGACGCCTTCGCCGAGCGCCTCGCGCAGCGCTACGGCATCGACACCGAGCGACCTGCCGGCTACGACACCTACGCCGGCATGGCGGCCGCGCACGAGGGTCGCATCGATGCTGCGGTCATGCTCGGCGGCAACCTGTGGGGAAGCAATCCCGACTCCGCCTGGGCCACGACGGCCCTCGGATCGATAGGCACCACGGTCTCCCTGACCACCAAGCTGAACCAGGGACACTTCCAGGGCCGCGGCCGCACGTCCGTCGTTCTCCCCGTGCTCGCCCGCGATGAGGAGGATCAGGCAACGACGCAGGAGTCGATGTTCAACTTCGTGCGCGTCTCGGAAGGCGGGGAGCCGAACGTCGACGGCGAGATGCGCTCCGAGGTGGCCATCCTGGCCTCGCTTGCGCAGGGGATCCTTCCGACCGACCGCTTCGACTGGGACGAGATCACGTCGCATGAGGCGCTGCGCGCTGCCATCGCGGGCACCGTCCCCGGATACGAGGAGCTGTCGAAGTCACCGTCGCGGGAGTTCACGATTCCCGGCCGCGTCATGCACGCACCCTCGTTCCCCACGAACGATTCGCGAGCCCACTTTCAGCCTGTCACGCTCCCTTCCCGGACAGGCGACACCTCCTTCACCATGATGACGATTCGATCCGAGGGCCAGTTCAACACCGTCGTCTATGACGAGGAGGACCTCTACCGGGGCAACACTCGGCGGGACGTCGTCATGATGAGCGCGGACGACGCACAAGCGCTCGGAGTGGGCGAGGGCGATCCCGTGATCGTGAGCAACACGATCGGAACCATGCGAGTGCATGCGGCCATCGTCGACATCCGATCGGGCAACCTGGCGATGTACTACCCGGAGGCGAATGTCCTCGTGGGCCATGAACGGGACCCGGAATCGCTCACTCCCGCGTTCAAGGCCGTGCGGGTTCACCTGCGACCGGAGTGAGCACCCCGGTCGGGACCGAGCACACACCCGCGACACGGGCCCTCCACGAAACTGCGGACCCCCAGCAGGGTGAGCGTCTCCATGCACCACCACCCTCGCGCAATGCACCTAGGCTTTCGCCATGACCAAGGGCGCCAACGTTCCACTGACCGCGGCCGGCACGAGACGGCAGCAGTTCCTCGAGCGGTACACAGCGCGGACGAACATCGCCCTTTCCGCGCTGGCGCTCGTGTACCTCCTGACCTTCTCCATCCAGAGCATCTGGTACCAGCCTCAGGCGACCTGGTTCGGGTGGCTCGTCCTGTTCGGCTACGCCCTGTGGCTGCTCTTCGCCATCGATCTGGCGTTTCGCTTCGTGGTGTCGCCCATCAAGCGACATTTCTTCCGCAAGAACTGGTTGGACACCGTCACGGTCGTCATTCCTCAATTCCGGGCCCTGCGCGCCCTGCGGGCGTTCATGCCCAACGGGGTCCTCGCCCACGAGCGCAGCCGCGGAGTCATCACCGGAGGCGCCGTGACGACCGCCGCTCTCGGCGCCATCATCGTGGTGTGGGTCGGCAGCCTCATGGTCCTGAATGCCGAACGTGGGGCCCCCGGCGCTGACATCACCTCGGCCGGCGACGCCGTGTGGTGGGCATTCGAGACCGTGACGACAGTGGGCTACGGCGACTTCGTGCCGGTCACCTGGAACGGCCGGGCGATGGCCGTCCTGATCATGCTCGTCGGCATCAGTGCACTTGGCGCCGTCACCGCGACTCTCTCGGCAACTCTCGTCAAGTCGAGGCAGGGCACCCCGGCACCGACTCCGGCGTCGGCCACCGACACGGCCCCGAGCCCGGTCCAGGCAGCGCACACAGGTCCGGAGTCAGTGGACGACATCAAGGCAGACCTCGCCGAGATCAAGGCCATGCTCACGGCGCTCCAGAACCGACTCGACCGGGACGATCAGACGGGCTGACATCCCGAACGCATCCCATGGAATCCCCAGGAGATTCCCAGACTCCCTCCTGGCCTGCCGACATGACCACACAGGACGGACACCTCACCGAGGAGTTCCCCGTGATTCCCCACGCCCTCCGCGGATCACTCGCGGGTTCGTTCGCCAATGTCGGTCCAGGCGGCGGCGGTCCAGGCGGCGGCGGACCAGATGGCGGCGGTCCAGGCAGTGGCGGACCAGGCGGCAGCCAGCGTCCGTCCGGCCCCCGCCCGGTGGCCGAGGACCCCGCCCGGGTGCATGGTCGACTCAGATCCGCCTTCAGGGCGACTAGGCCAGCGCGCGGCGGGCAATGAGCGAGATCAGCGCATTCCAGTCGTCGGCGTCCATCGGATCCGGCGTGATGTCGTCGACGATCTTCCCGAGGGTGTAGGCCTGAATGAGCACAGCTCCCGCGCGTGGCCGGAAGTCGGAGTTCAGGAATCCACGGGCCTGGGCCGTGGCGAAGCACTCCGTGAGCGAATCCGTGAGCCGCTGCTGCACCTCGCCCAGAGCAGTGCGAAACCGCTCGTTGTTCTCGGCCTTGACCAGGATGCGCGCGCGCTCGAATCGCACCGGCATGCGCGCAGCCTTCTGCGTCTCCGCCGTCACATGCTCCAGCCTCGACAGGAACTCGTCCGGGTTCGCGGACTCGTCGACGATGGAGCGGATGGCCGACGCAGACGCCTCCACCTGCTGGGCGAAGCGGGCCAGGTACGCCGCCTCGAGCAGCTCGGAGAAGTCATCGAAGAAGTGGTAGAGGGACCCCCGGGTGATACCCGTCCGCTCGAGCACGAGATCGACCTTGATGTCGTCCGCCGGCATCTGATCCATGAGAGCCACCGTCACATCGAGCAGCTTCTGCCGTGTGGCGTGATCGACTGAACCGCGTCCCATGGCCGCCATCCTAGGCCGTGGGCATTCGGAGATCCGAACACTCGAACAGACAACTGCATTTCCTTTGCACCTGCCGGAGGGGCTGGTCATCGACCGATTGCCGTGCCCGAGGCTCAGCTCACCAACAACGATCCCGGCTCCCCCGAGTCCGGAGAGAGGATGTCAGATGAGCGTCACTGACGAGTACCTGAGCAACAACGCAACATACGCCGCGTCCTTCGAAGGACCCCTGCCGCTGCCGCCGTCGCGTGGCGTCGCCGTGGTCGCCTGCATGGACGCCCGCCTTGATGTCGCCGCTGTTCTCGGCATCCGCGAGGGTGAGGCTCACGTCATCCGCAACGCCGGCGGCGTTGTCACACCCGATGAGATTCGGTCCCTGGCCATCAGCCAGCGACTCCTCGGAACACGAGAGATCATCCTGATCCACCACACCGACTGCGGGATGCTCACCTTCACCGACGACGAGTTCCGGGAGGCGATCGCCGACGAGACCGGCGTCAAGCCCGAGTGGGCCGCAGAGGCTTTCGACGACCTCGCAGAGGACGTGCGGCGCTCCATCGCCCGCATCACGTCGAGCCCGTTCGTGCCCCACACCGATCAGGTGCGCGGGTTCATCTTCGACGTCGCGACCGGGCAGCTCGAGGAAGTCACCGCCTGATTTCCCGCTCAGAGCCACGTGAGGGGTGGCCACCGCTGATGCGGTGGCCACCCCTCACTGTCGTCCGTGTCAGCCCGCAGGACTGGGTGCTGCTGGTGCTGACGGGGCCTGGCCGAAGCCCTGGCCGAATTCCTCCTGGAACTGCTCGAGCAGCCTCTGCAGGTCCTCCGGGGTGAAGTCGCCGCCCATGCCGGGGCCGAAGCCCTGACCCGGGCCCTGGCCCATCGAGCCGTCACGCCCGCCCTGGCCGTCACGCTGGCCCTGGCCGTCACCCTGGCCCTGGCCTCGACCCGAGCCGTCACCCTGACCGCGACCCTGACCCATCCGGCCGTCGTCGTCCCCGAAGCCCTTCGAGTGGCCTTCGCCCCTGCCCATGGAGTCGTCGTCGGACTGCGCTCGCCAGGCGATCTCGCCACGGCCGCCCTCACGATGATCGTCGTCACCGACGGCCATTCCCGCAGCGAAGCCACCGGCGCCCGCCACGATGATCAGCCCAGCGGCCACCACGCCGCCGACCACCTCGAGAATCGTGCGGGTGTGGTTCGCCACCGGCGCGGGAGCCTCAGCGATCGATGCGTCGCCCGTCAGCGGCTGCTGATCGGCCAGCTCGACCGGCTGCGTCGCAGTGGTGTCGGGTACGGCGGGAGCGTTGGGTACATCGGGAACTTCAGGGTTGCTGGGATCGGTCATCAGGTGTCCTCCGTGGTGTCGTGCACGACGGTCCTGGTTGCCATCGTGGCCGAGCGATGGCCTCATCATGGAGCGAGCACATCAGCAGACCATCCATGCCATGTTCGGGGAATGTCAGGGAACTACGACGCGCACGCAGCCCACAGCCCCCGGTCGTCCTCGATCGCCCTGCTCTGCGCCGACACGAAGGCGTCCTTCCACGCATACGGTCCATCGGTGTACTGGCGTTCCTCCGCGAAGCCGCCGGCCACGGCCTCCTCATTGAACAGTCGCAGCGATCCGTCCGGCAGCACCCGCCACACGTAGGCGAGGACGCGGTCGTAGCGGTCGAAGTAGCCCTGGGAGTCGTCGAACTCGAGCACGATCCGCTGGCCGTCGAGCAGATCCTTGGCGAACTGCGAGGCCTCCGGGCCGAAGCACTCCACGGGAGATCCTGGTTTCACCGTCTCAGGGGTGTTGATGCCGATGAGTCGCACGGACACCTGCGCGCCGTCGAGTGTCACCTTCACGGTGTCGCCGTCCACGACCCGATCGACGACGAGCCCTTCACGCACCTCTCCGCGCGGCGCCTGAGCCACACTCGGCACGGACGCCAGGGAGCTGGCGATGGCGGCGCTGTCGACCGCCCCTGAACTCCCGGAGCAGGCCGCAGCCAGGGCGAGCAGCGCCCCTGCCGGGACCGTCATCCATGACCTCATGCCCCGACGCTAGCCAATCGCCAGACAATTCGGCCTGCATCGAGCGCACCGCGACTGCCACACTCAGGTCATGACCCACAGGGACGAGACCCCGCATCGACGGGCCACAGACAGGCCCGTCATCCGGATGCCGAAACCCCTGTATGAGAAGGAGCTCTTCCGCCTCCAGGCCGAACTCGTGGAACTCCAGGAATGGGTTCGAGCCGAGGGCGCCCGTGTTGTCGTCATCTTCGAGGGCCGCGATGCGGCGGGCAAGGGCTCGACGATCAAGCGCATCACGCAGTACCTGAATCCGCGGGTCGCCAGCATCGTCGCCCTGCCGACTCCCACCGAACGCGAGCGCACCGAGTGGTACTTCCAGAGATACGTCGAGCATCTGCCGTCCGCCGGCGAGATCCGCCTCTTCGACCGCTCCTGGTACAACCGCGCTGGCGTCGAGCGGGTGATGGGCTTCTGCACACCCGACGAGCACCGGCGCTTCCTGCACCAGACACCGATCTTCGAGCGCCTTCTCGTCGAGGACGGCATCATCCTGCGCAAGTACTGGTTCAGCGTCAGCGACGCCGAGCAGGAGAGGCGTTTCGAGTCGCGCATGGAGGACCCCATGCGCCGGTGGAAGCTCTCCCCGATGGATCTGGAATCCATCACGCGCTGGGAGGAGTACTCACGGGCCAAGGACGAGATGCTCATCCACACCGACATCCCTGAATCCCCCTGGTTCGTCATCGAGGCGGACGACAAGCGGACGGCCCGGGTGAACATGATCAGCCACCTGCTGTCGACGATCCCCTACTTCGCGGCAGCTCGGCCTCCCCTGTCCCTTCCTCCGCGACCGAAGTCCAGCGGTTACGAGAGACCGCCACGCGAGCTGAACCACTACGTGCCCGACCGGGCCGCGGAAGTGGTGGCCGAGCACCAGGCGAGGAAGCATGCCAAGGGCAGCAGAAATGGCGATGGAACGGCGCAGTAGCGGTGAAGCGTCCTCCCGTGGCCGGGTGACAAGCCACGTAGGAGTTCGGCGCCTGCTCCACTACGACAGGCACAACCTGCCCGGCGACCTCATCGCCGCGGTGACCGTCACCGCCTACCTGATCCCCCAGGTGATGGCGTACGCCAGCCTCGCCGGGATGCCCCCGCAGACAGGCCTCGTCGTCATCGTCGTCACGATGGTGATCTACGCCCTGATCGGCTCCTCGCGGCTTCTCTCCGTCGGCCCGGAGTCCACAACGGCCCTGATGACCGCCGCGGTGCTGGCCCCGCTCGCCCTCGGCGATCCCGCGCGCTACATCGCCCTCGCCGCCACGATGGCATTGCTCGTCGGCATCTACTCCCTCTTCGCAGGAGTGCTTCGCATCGGCTTCATCGGCGAGCTGCTCTCCAAGCCCGTCCTGATCGGCTACCTCGCCGGCGTCGCCGTGATCATGATCGTGAGTCAGATCGGCAAGGTCACCGGGGTCGACGTCGCCGGAAGCACGATCATCGAGGACCTGCGCTCGTTCACCACGAATGTCGTCAATGACGGTCCAAGCTGGCCCACATTGATCATCGGCTCGTCCGTCGCTCTTCTGCTCCTCGTCTTCACCCCGCGATTCCCACGCCTTCCCGTGCCGCTGTTCGTGATGCTCGGCGCAACGATCGTCGTTGCCGTGTTCAACCTGGCCGACATGGGCGTGCAGACTGTCGGCGACATCAGCACCGACGGGATCCGGCTCGCCGCGCCCTCCCTCGACCCCTCGGACATGAGCATCCTGCTCCTGCCCGCCCTCGGCATCTTCATCGTCGGCTACACCGACAACATCCTCACCGCCCGCGCCTTCGCCACACGTCACGGCGGCCGCGTGCACAACAACCAGGAGTTCTTCGGCATGGGTGCCGCGAACATCGGCTCGTCACTCGTCGGCGGCTTCCCCGTGAGTTCGAGCGCCAGTCGTACGGTCATCGCCCAGGCCAGCGGAGCCCGGTCGCAGATGTACTCCCTGCTCGCCGCCGTCCTCGTCATCATCTCCGTGGTGGCGTTCTCGTCCGTCATCTCCGCCTTCCCGACGGCCGCCCTGGGCGGAGTCGTCGTCTATGCCGCCATCCGGCTGATCGACATCGCGGAGTTTCGGCGACTGTGGCGGTTTCGTCGGCGAGAGTTCCTCCTCGCGATCGCTGCCGTGCTCGGCGTGCTCCTGTTCGACATCCTGTACGGGGTGCTCGCCGCGGTCGCGATCTCCATCATCGAACTGCTTACCCGTGTCGCCCGACCCCACGCTGCCGTCCTCGGCCATGCCGACGAGGTCGCCGGCTGGCACGACATCGACGACTACCCGACCGCAACGCAGGTGCCGGGCCTCCTCGTGTTCCGGTACGACTCGCCGCTCTTCTTCGCCAATGCGGAGGACTTCTCACGCCGGTGTCGCGCCGCCATCGACGACTGCGACCCGCCACCGGAGTGGTTCCTGCTCAACATGGAGGGCAACACCGAGGTCGACATCACCGGTCTGGATGCGCTGGAGGACGTCCGCTCCTACTGCACCGACCTCGGCATGGTCATGGCCCTTGACCACGTCAAGAGCGAGGTGTGGTCCGCACTCGAACGCCACGGAGTCGGGGACCGGATCGGCCGATCCCATATCTTCCCGACGCATCCGACAGCTGTCGCGGCGTTCGAGCAGTGGCAGTCCCGGCAGGGGGACTAGGCACCAGCCTTGCGACTCCGAGCCTCAGCCTTGCGGCGACGAGCCTCGGCATCCAGGCGCTCGGCCTCCTCAGGCGTAGGCGCACCGCCACCCAGCCGGGCGGGGATCCACCAGGCACCCTCGGGCTTGTCCGGATACCGCGCCACCGTCTCGTCCAGCAGCGTCGTCAGCCGCTCACGCAACTGCTGGGTGGTCTCATCGGGATCCACTCCCCGCGGGACCGGCAGCGGCTCGCCGACGGTAATCGCGACGGTGCGCCCTCGCGTCAGATCACGCTGGTCGTAGGACAGGATCCGGTGGCCGCCGAAGATGATCATCGGGATCAGCGGGACGTTCGCCGCCCGAGCCATTCGCACTGCGCCGTTCTTGATCTCCTTGACGTCCAGCGAGCGACTCATGGTCGCCTCGGGAAACACGCCCACCAGCTCACCCGCACGCAGAGCAGCGACAGCATCTCGAAAGGCCGCGGAGCCCGCGTCGCGATCGACGGGGATGTGCTTCATGCCACGCATGAGGGGTCCGGCGACGGGATGCCGGAAGATGCCGTCCTTGGCCATGAAGCGCACGAGACGATGGCCACGTCGGTCGGCGGGCACACCCCCGAGCGCGAAGTCGAGATAACTGGTGTGGTTGATCGCGAGGACAGCTCCACCCTCGAGCGGGATGTTCTCCTCTCCCACGATGTCGAACCGGATTCCCAGACCGCGAAACAGGCTCCTGGCCGTCCAGATGATCGGACGGTAGACGGGCTCGTTCACCAGGCTCAACCCAGCGGATCAAGGTCGGGTCGACGAACGGCCGCATTCGCCTGCAGCAGCGCGTGGACCTCCGCGGCGCGGTAGCGCCGGTGCCCCCCGAGGGTTCGGATGCTCGTCAGCTTTCCGGCCTTGGCCCACCGGGTCACCGTCTTGGGGTCGACACGAAACAGCGCCGCCACCTCGGCCGGAGTCATCAGCTGCTCCGGCTCTCCGTGTGGGCTTGTCATGGATCCTCCTGGGGTGTGCGGGCAGGGCGTGACTTGTGGCTCCCAGCCGGCAGTCGCCCAAGCCTCCCAGCGCATGCCACCCGAGGCAACCCCACTCGAGGTATTGCCCGGCGACAGCTCCCGGACCCTTCCTCCTGACCTAGGGTGACCGCATGCACCCAGATGAGTCCGTGGCTGTTGACCCGTGGCGGGGTTTCGAGGGACACGAGCGCGTGGTCGTGGCCCGTGATGCCTCCTCAGGTGTGGCGATGGTCGTCGCCCTGCACTCGACCGTCCTGGGCCCCGCTCTCGGCGGTACCCGCATGACGCCGTACTCCCACGCGCCGGAACCGCGCGCGGCCGCCTACTCCGACGCGCTGCGCCTGTCGCGTGCCATGACGTACAAGAACTCCCTGGCGGGTCTGGACCACGGCGGCGGCAAGGCCGTTATCGTCGCCGATCCACGCCACAAGGACCCTGACGTCCTGCGGGCCTACGGGCGACTCGTCGCCTCCCTCCAGGGCGCCTACGTCACTGCGGGCGACGTGGGAATCACCGTCGCCGACATGGACATCATCGGCGAGACCAACCCGTGGACCACCGGTCGCTCACCCGAGAACGGCGGCGTCGGCGACTCGGGCATCCTCACCTCGCTCGGCGTGTTCCGGGGTCTGCAGGCATGCGTCCTGGCCGATCGCGGTTCCGATCTTCTCGAGGGCATCACCGTGGGCATCGTCGGCGTGGGCAAGGTGGGGGGCAGGCTCGCCGGTCATCTCGTCGACGCCGGCGCAGCCGTTGTGGCCTACGACCCGTCCGAGGCGGCGCGCGAGGCGCTCAGGGACTCGGTCCCCCAGGCCGAGCTGCTGGCATCACTCGACGAGCTCCTCGACGCGCACGTCGACGTGCTCTCGCCCAACGCCCTCGGTGGGCTGATCACATCCGAGGTCGCCTCGTCGACGTCCGCACGGATCATCTGCGGAGGTGCCAACAATCAGCTCGCAGACCCGGCGGTGGCCGACCTCCTGGCCCAGCGGGGCATCACCTTCGCGCCCGACTTCATGGTCAACTGCGGAGGCGTGATCCAGGTCGCCGAGGAGCTCGTCGGAGGTGACATGGATCGAGCGCGGGCCCGGACCGAGCGGGTCTACGAGACCACCCTGCGCGTCCTGGATCGGGCTCGATCCGAGGGTGTGACGCCTGTCACGGCGGCCGAGCGTGAGGCGGAGGAGCGCATCCGGCTGGCCACGGTCGGCTAGGACACCACCACGGCGAGTGACATGGCCCGGGAACCGGTAGTCTAGGCTTTCGTAACCGTGGCCTCGAAGAATTCAGGTCATGAGAACTGTCCACGATGAACCGGGACATGAATCCCGATATGAGGGGGTCGAGCCATGGGGCGCGGCCGTGCGAAGGCCAAGCAGACGAAGGTCGCCCGTGCGTTGAAGTACGGCGGACCGCAGACCGACTTGGACCGTCTACAGGCTGAGCTGGGGACGTCAGGTCCGCCGGCGGAACCTCTCGACGACACCGTTGATGTCGTCGAGGATCCGTACGCGGACGATCCCTACGCGAAGTACTACGACGACGACGAGGACGACGACAAGTCCTGATCTGCTAGCGCCCGTGCTCCCCGACGAGGGTCACGGCGCCACCCGCACCACCCTTTGCCTCAGCGTCGCCCTGCTCTCCGTCCCGGCGGTCCCGCACGGTTCCGCACACCCACGCGCCGACGCCCCGGTCCGCCAGCAGGCCCAGCGCGGTGTCGGCATCGGCGGCGGCGACCACGGCGATCATGCCGATCCCCATGTTGAACGTGCGCTCGAGGTCGAGCCGGTCCACCCGCCCGAGACGACCGATGAGGTCGAAGATCGGCGCGGGCGTCCAGGTGGCGCGGTCGAGGTCCACCGCCAGCCCGGCCGGCAGGACACGGGCGAGGTTGGCCGCGAGCCCGCCCCCCGTCACATGGCTGATGGCATGCACGTCGGTCGCGGCCGCGAGGGCCAGGCAGTCCTTGGCGTAGATCCGCGTCGGCACCAGGAGCTCCTCGCCCACCGTGCGTCCGAGCTCGTCGACATGGGCGTTCAGGCCCGGGCCGTCGTCGCCGAGGAGCACCAGACGGGCCAG
>Ga0181553_10004173_pt1 | contig 12371 bp, 5 predicted proteins | sample 011ome_17_FD_133753 | JGI IMG/M metagenome (GOLD analysis project Ga0181553, IMG submission 133753) | Coastal salt marsh microbial communities from the Groves Creek Marsh, Skidaway Island, Georgia - 011502XT metaG (megahit assembly) | ecosystem: Environmental > Aquatic > Marine > Intertidal zone...
ACCATCCCATTGCTCGATCGCAAAACATTGTTCAGTGCTTTAAGCGCAATCGCCGTTTATTGGTATTAACCAAGGAAAGTGGTTTTTTTTGGATTGAAAAGGGTAAACTTATACCATGGGAAATTCCGGCGCAGAAATTACTAAAAAGCATGACCCTATATACGGCAATTGAACGAAAGAATGGTGGCTTTGCGCTGGGATCTATTGCCAAAGGATTGGTCTTACTCAATGAGGCAGGTGACATTGAAAACAGCATTCAACAAATCAATGGACTTAGCAACAACACTGTACTCTCACTCAAAGAAGATATTGAAGAAAATATTTGGCTGGGCTTGGACAATGGAATCAATGTACTCAATTCGACCTCTCCATTTAAAGAATACCAAGATAATTATGGTGTATTAGGAACGGTATATACTTCTGCACGACACAATGGTAAATTATATTTGGGCACCAACCAGGGCTTATTCGTGAAAACGATGGATCAGACCCGAGCGTTTGAACTCATTCAAAATACCGAAGGACAGGTCTGGAACTTGACGATCCTTGACGAGCAACTATTTTGCGGACACGATAAAGGGACATTCCTCATTAAAGGTAAAGATGCGCAAAACATTAGTTCAGTAGATGGAAGTTGGATTTTTAGACTACACCCCACCAAAAAGAACCTTATCCTTCAGGGGAATTACGATGGTTTACATGTGCTGGAAAAGAAAAACAACAACTGGCAATACCGCAACAAAATAAATGGCTTTGATATCTCCTCTCGCTTCTTTGCTTTTGCGTCAAATTCAACTGTATTGATTAGCCATGAATACAAAGGCGTTTTTAAAGTAGAGCTCAATGAGAGTTTAATGAAGGTAAACAAATGGTCGATAGAAACGTCCGTTGAAAAAGGCTACAATTCTTCTTTAGAAGAATTTGATGATGAGATTTACTACCGCAATAGCGAAGGTGTATTCCGCTTCAACCGGAATCGAAGTACGTTTGAAGTCGATAATGAGCTTACTCCCTATTTCCCAAAAGAAAACTATGTTACCGGCAAAATGATCAATGATGGTCAAGGAAAATTCTGGTTTTTTACCAAGGATCAATTGCATTTTTTTACTAAAGAAATTTTTGATGACTCGCTACAAAACACAGCGATCTCCTTCGATCAAAAAAACAAGAAAAGTCTCTCGGGCTTTGAACATATCGCCGCTCATTCCCCTTCTTCCTATATTATTGGTGGAAGCAAAGGCTATTTTACCTTGGATGTAGGCTCCTTAAAAAAGAGAACACCTCGAATAAATTTTCAATACATTAGGGCGAAAAATCAACAGCAGCAACAAAAACTCGCCTTAAAAGAAGAAGTAAAAATACCCTATGACTTCAACAGTCTCTCTTTTACTTATACAGCCTTCGACTTTCAAAAATATGAACGCATAGAATACCAAACACAATTGGTCGGTTATGACCAAAAATGGGATGAGTGGAGCGAACAAGCAAATGTGAGCTTTGCCAACTTAGGCTTTGGAAAATACCAGCTAAAGGTACGAGCACGACATGGAAATGCTGTTTCTGAAATTATTTCTTCCCCCATAATTGAAATCAAACCACCTTGGTATTTATCTGTTTGGTCGGGTATACTTTATACAGCCACCATCCTCATTGGGATGTTTTTATACAATCGCTACTATCAACATAAACTAAAACAACAACAAAAACGGCTCATTAAAAAGAATTTGCGCGCGCTGGAACTCAATAAATTAGAAAATCAAAAAAAATTGATTCGTTTAAAAAATGAGCAATTACAAAATGATATTGAAAGTAAAAATAGAGAATTGGCGGTTGCAACGCTTAGTACCCTCAAACGCAACGAATTCCTCAATACGATCAAAAATGAATTATCATCCATGGAAAATGAGCCTAAGGCGAATAAACTCATCAAAACCATTAACAAGAAATTAAACAGTAACGATGATTGGGAATATTTTGAAAAAGCCTTTGAAAACGCAGATCAGGATTTCTTTAAAAAACTCAAAACAGTGCATCCCAGTCTCACCAATAATGATTTAAAATTATGTGCATATTTGCGTTTAAACCTATCTTCTAAAGAAATTGCCCCTCTTTTGAACATCTCGGTTCACAGTGTTGAGATCAAAAGATACCGCTTACGCAAGAAAATGGAGCTCACCCGAAAACAAGGTATTGTAGCATATATCATGACTATTTGATGCCTTTTTTTTGCCCTTTAAAAACTATACAATAGCTCTATTTTAAAGATAATTTAAAACTTTATTATATTGTTAATCAATCATTTAATTGCTCTATTTTTTTGCTAATATTTTCTAAAATGATATTGTAAAAAAAATTGATGATGAATTTTTGTATAGTTTTATTTGGCAAAGTCTTGATTAAAATTTCATAGTTTTGGTCAAAATAAATATAAATCCATTGATGAAAATAAAAGCAAAGTCAACTTTTATAATCTTATTATTTTTCTTTTCGACCACTATTTTTGGACAGATTAATATTAAAGGGAGTGTTCGAAGTTTATCAACAAACGAGCCTCTTCCTGGAGTCACAATTCTTATTCTCAATCAAAACAAAGGAACTACTACAGACTTCGATGGTAATTTTCAAATTACCATTGATGAAGGTCAAACGCTTTCTTTTTCATATATAGGCTTTGAAACACAACAAGTTGATGTTAATACAAAACAAGATCTAAATATTCTATTAGTTGCCGATCAGAACGAGTTAGAAGAAATTGTAGTTGTAGGATATGGAACACAAAGAAAAAAAGAAGTGACAGGTGCAGTATCTGTTTTGGGATCTAAAGAAATTGAAAAAATTAACCCTGTAAGGGTAGAACAAGCGCTTCAAGGTCAAGTGGCTGGGGTAACAGTTACCTCGGCATCTGGCTCACCTGGAAGTGGAGCCAATATTCGCATTCGAGGTATTTCTACAAATGGTGATAGCCGTCCGCTTATTTTGGTTGATGGGAACATTATTGAAGATTTATCCGTAATTAACCCTAACGATATTAAAAGCATAAACGTTCTTAAAGATGCAACCGCTGGAATTTATGGTGTACAAGGTGCCAACGGTGTTATTTTAATAGAGACAAAAACTGGGCGAAAAAATTCTCCTATTCGAATTAATCTTGATTCTTATTATGGGTTTCAACAAACAACCAAAAAAATAGGTTTGATAGACAACGCTTTTGACTATGCTACATCTGTAAATAACGCTTCTCTCAATGGAGGTGGTCGTGTCAAATTTTATCCTATTGAAAGCACAAGATTGGTTTTCAATCTAACAGATCCAAATAACCCCATTGAAACATTTACAGATTGGCAAGATGCTGTATTCGAAAATGCAGTTATCTATAACACAAATGTTGGGTTTAACGGTGGAACCGAAAAACTCACCTATTCTTTTGGTGCATCTCATTTAGACCAAGACGGTATTGTGGGGCTTGGTAAATCAAACTACACAAGAACCACAGCAAGGGTCAATCTTCAATATGATCTATTAGAGAATTTGAAGCTGTCTGGCACGGCTATTTACACAAATTCAACTAAAAATAATCTTGCTGAAAGCAATATTGGTTCTGTATTGTATAGTGCATTAAATATTGATCCATTTACTCCTGTAAGAGACGATAATCAAAATGGTAATGGTTATGGAGAAACCCTTGTTACAGCAAGAGAAGTAGTAAATCCAATCGCTATAATTGAAAACACATATAACACAACCAAAATAGATAAAATATCAACAACATTTGGGGCTGCTTATTCAATTTTTGATGGATTAAAATTTGAATCTAAATTTCAATACAACCATGCTTCGGTCTTCTCGGATGAATTTCGGCCTGTATTCAACTATGGTCCTGGAAAACAGGGAACAGTTGAAGACAATCCAAATGTGATTAAAGATGATGGGAATTGGTTAATTGACAACGTTGATTTTTATGAAGATTACAAATGGGAAAACTTTGTGACCTACTCTTCAGTATTTAATGATGACCATACAATTAATGCTTTGCTGGGAACTTCAATTCAGGAAGTCAAAGGGCTATTTACAGGTCGGTCTGGTCGAGGATTGATCAATAATAGAAACTCCATTGAAGATGCCATCTTCGCTTATGTTCCCCCAGAAAATATTCGAAATAGATTTAATGATACTCAAATAGAAGCTGGAAACAATAGATTTATTTCTAGGTTACAATCTATTTTTGCTAGATTTCAATATAGTTATAAAGATAAATATCTATTTTCTGGCGTATTGCGAAGAGATGGATCTTCAAAGTTTGGAAAAGTATATCGGTTTGGGTATTTCCCTTCAGGGTCTTTGGGATGGAATATTTCTGAAGAGGATTTTTTAAAGGATAATCCAACCATTAGCTACTTGAAGTTTCGTGCAAGTTATGGTATCACTGGGAATGATAGAATTGACTTAAATAGATTCATTTCTTTGTTGAATGGTGAAGTACTTTACACCAATAATGACGAAATAGATGCTAATGAGGTGTTGATGGGGAAAGCATTAGGCGGTTTGGCCAACCCAGAAATTCGATGGGAAAATACTGTATCTGGAAACCTAGGGATTGACGCAAAATTTTTTAATGACGAACTCAGCCTAAGTGTAGACGTTTTTTCTAAGAAAACCATTGATTTATTGGTACAGGCAAATGTATCGGGAGTTTTAGGTGCTGAAGCGCCTGGATCATCTCCTCCTGTAGTAAATGCAGGTGACGTTCTTAACGAAGGGTTTGAAGCATTAATTTCCTACAATAAAAGCATCAATACTAATTTAAGGTTTAATGTTAGCTATAACTTCACTAAGCTTCACAACGAAGTTGTTTTTGTTGGAAGCACAGAAGGTTTTCTTGAAGGAGGTTCATTTTTAGTTGGAGAAAATTTAAGAACTTCTAGAATGGAAGCGGGATTCCCAATAGGTTACTTTTATGGATATAAAACCGATGGAGTGTATCAAAATCAAGCAGAAATAGATGCCTTAAACCTTAATGCTCCTGATCCTAGCAATGGTGGCAATAGAGTCTATCATACCAATGCAAAGCCAGGAGATTTAAAATTTGTAGATGTAAACGGAGACAAGACCATAACGGTTGAGGATAAAACATATTTAGGTGATCCAATACCTGATATCACAATGGGACTATCGTTTGGATTTAATTTTAAAGACATTGACTTTAGCATGTCCTCTTTTGCTTCTATAGGGAACGATCTTGTTCGAGACTACGAACGCAAAAATTTATTTTCTAACAAAGGATCCTATGTTTTGAATAGTTGGACGCCGAATAACCCAAGTAACTCAATCCCAAGGCCTGTAAATGGTACTTCTGTGAGTTTTGATAATTTTTCAGATTATTTTGTAGAAGACGCATCTTATTTGCGAATTCAAAATATTCAACTTGGCTACACTTTAGATGAAGCCCTAATTGAAAGCCTAGGAATAAATAAATGTAGATTTTATGTGTCCGGGAACAATTTGTTTACTTTTACAAGCTATAAAGGTTATGACCCCTCAGCAGTCGGTGGAGGGTCAAACGGAAGAGGAGAGCCTATCGGTTCTGGAATTGACAAAGGATTTTATCCTGTAGCTAAAACATTTTTATTAGGAATGAATTTAAACTTTTGATAAATGAAAAAATTAATTTACTCAACTTCTCTTTTCGTTTCTTTGGTTTTTGTAAGCGCATGTGATAAATATATAGACATAATACCCGACACACCAAATTCGGAAAACTTTTTCAATAATGAGACAGAATATGAAGAAGCATTAATAGGGGTTTATGATATGTTACAAACAACCCTATACAATGTCATGGTAGGTCATACAGCATCTGATGATATTATTGCAGGAGGTGATCCAAACACTTTTGATCAGCCCACACTTCAACGAATTGATAAAATGACCCATTCTCCCACAGACAATGATCAAATACAACTCATCTGGCAACTTATGTATGCCTCATACAATAGAGCAAATTATGTATTAGAATTTAAAGACCATTTTGATTTTGACGGAAAAGAAGATGTTATTGCTCAAGTCTATTTTCTCAGAGCACATTTTATCTTTGAACTAACAAAGTTTTTTGGAGATGTTCCTTTATTTATTGAAGAAAGAGATGGAGTCAATAGACTAGTTAACAGCAGAATACTATTTGGAGATCAATATGCAATTAATAGAGTTGGTAGTGTAGATGATATTTATAGTTTACTAGAAGAGGATTTAAAAGAAGCTATTCCCAATTTAGCTGAATCTAGACCTAGTTCAGAAATCTATAAAATTACAAAAAGTACTGCCCAGGCACTATTGGGAAAAATCTATTTATATCATCGCAAATATGCTGATGCAGCAAATCAACTCAATGCAGTTATCAACAGTGGGAGATATCAATTATTAACTGGTACTGATTATCAAACGCTTTTTACAAGAAGTGGAGAAAATTCTTTAGAATCTGTTTTTGAAGTTCAATACACAGGTGTTGTTGGGAATAACTGGGACTGTTTACACTGCAACGCTGGCAACTATATGCCACAAAGCAATGGTCCGCGATCACCCTTTAACAATGCTACATACAAAGAAGGTTGGGGGATAAATATTTTTTCAAAATACCTTTATCAGCAATATCAGCCTTTTGATATAAGAAGAGATGTTACTATTTTATCTCCTTCCGCTGGATCTTATGGTGAAAGCCGAGAAAACTCTGGATACTACAATAAAAAATATCTGGTACGAAAAGATGAGCCTACTGTATCCTCAGACCCTGTAAGCTACCAAAATAATTATCGCGTAATTCGGTATGCTGATGTATTATTAATGGCTGCAGAAGCGGAAGCACAGTCTGGTGGAATTAACGGAATAAATTATCTAAACCAAGTTCGCGAAAGAGCTTTTCAAAATAGTACACGCAACTACCCCTATAATGGAGAGAACGACTTGCTCGAAGCTATTTATCAAGAACGAAGATTAGAATTGGCTGGAGAGGGACATCGATTCTTTGATCTTGTAAGAACCGGAAAAGCAGAAGAAGCATTTGCAGCATATAACAACGCTATTGATGGTGAAGCCTTATCAGAGGAAGAAAAAACGAGAAGAAAAATCAATTTCACGCCTGGGAAAAATGAAATATTCCCAATACCATTAGAAGAACTAAACTTAGCTAACGCAATCAAAACTTGGGGGCAAAACCCGGGTTACTGATAATTAAATTTATCAAGAATTATACTAACAATTAATTAAAACCAAGAAAAATGAGTAAATTTTTAAACAAAGGAATGCTTATCCTGATAGGGATCAGCATTATTATCGCCTGTTCTAAAGACGATGGACCTACTGTGGAGCCTGAAACTCCAAAAATCACAAATGTTTCTTTCACAGTAGAAGCTAGTGGAGATGGAAACGTAATTACAGTAACTCCTAGTTCTACTGGGGGAACCTCGTATTCTATTGACTTTGGAACCGCTGCCTCAGATGATGTTTTAACAACGGCTGGACCCGGTGTTTCCTATACTTATCCCGAAGAGGATGCTAGTTATACTATTGTCGTTACAGCTTCTGCTACTGGATATGAAAGTACTGAAGCATCACAAAATGTTACTATAGACTATGTTGAACCTGATCCCTCTCCTGCAGAAGGAAGATGGGTGCTTTTGCACGAGGCAGGTGCATTGGCAGTAGGACCATCTGCTGATGATTTCTCGTGGTGGTCAAATATGTTAGCTGATGTAGCAACAAGAGATTGCCTATTTGATGATGTATATGTATTTAATGCAGATGGAACTTTTCAAAATGAAATTGGAGATCAAACATGGTTAGAGCCCAATTTTGGAACTGATCCAGAGGCTTGTGATTCAGCTGTAGCTCCATGGGATGGATCTGCTAGTGCTACGTGGTCGCATAATGTGGAAGAAAACACCATCACCATTACTGGAGCAGGTGCTTATTTAGGGCTATTTAAAATTGGTGATTCTGTAGAATATGCCGATAGTAGCGCAACACCAGACGAAAGTATAACTTATACAAATGTTACTTTTTCAGAAGACGGTAATACAATGACAGTGTTGAAAGTAATCGCTGATGGTAGCGTTTTTTGGCAATTTAAATTTGCCAAGGAAGGAACACCAGGAGCTAGTATTCCACAAACAGATACAGACGGAGACGGTGTAATTGACATCGATGATGTGTGCCCAACTGTTGCAGGGACATTGCCTAATGGTTGTCCAGTTGTTGCGGCTCCAGAAGATGCTCCTACTGCACCTTCAGTTTCTGCTAGTAATGTCATTTCAATTTTCAGTGATGCCTATACAGATATTCCCACTACATGGGCACCTAATTGGGGGCAATCAACAATATATTCTGAGGAAATAATAGCTGGCAATTCAGTAAAAAAACTAACAAACTTCAACTTTGTAGGGATCGACAATGTTGGTGGTGATGCTGCTAACAGAGTTTCTATTTCTGACGTAACCACTGTTACATTTGATTATTGGACACCTGATGGAACTACTCTAAAATTGAAATTGGTTGATTATTTAGCTGATGGGGATTGGGATGGTGCAACAAACATAGAACAGATCGTTGACGCTACAACGGCTGCAACTACTGGAAGTTGGGTAAATGTTCAAATTTCTATGAGTGACTTTAATAGTCTTTCTGCTGATGGTAAAATTGGACAAATAATCTTCGACGGTGGCGACGGAACGCAAACATTCTTCATTGATAATGTTTATTTTTACTAAATAATTGCAACCCCCGCACAAATAATGTGCGGGGGTTTTTTTATTATTGAAAAAGACAGATAGTCGTCTTTTGTAAAACTAATAATAGGCGTTTAAACGTTTTTTATAGGCTGTAATAGAAAACTATTTGAGATAGAATTTATTAAAAATACGGTTCTTTAAGGGGCTCTAGTTTTAATAAATTAAATCATCAAAATATTCTATAAGCTTCCCTATTTAAAAATAACGACTAGCAATAAATCATAGAAAAGATAAATCTGAATTACAATATAAATTAAATGAAAAAGTTCAACATAACATTTAGAATTCTACTTCTTTCTTTCTTTGTTATCTCTTGTGAAACAAATAACGATATTCCCTACGTTGCAGAGCTTATATCAAAGATCATAGCTGAATCTCAGAGTCCTCCAGAAGAGGGAACTCCTTCTTTAGAAGACCTGTTGAATGCTGGGGTACAAAACGTAACAGGAGATCAGAGCAAATATGAAGCAGCTATTGCTAATGCCAATCCTATACCTACTACATTAACTGAATTACAAGAAATAATCAATAATGTAAATGGAGATAAAGCATATCTTGGAAACACACAACTCTTTTGGTTTGATGAATTTGAAGACGAAGGAAGTCCAAGCAATACTAACTGGACCTATGATATTGGCACAAATAATGGTTGGGGAAATGGAGAATCACAACATTATACTTCACGTAGAGATAATGTTATTGTTGAGGATGGCTTGCTTAAAATAAAAGCTAAAAGAGAAAACTATGAAGGGGCTAATTACACCTCTGCTCGATTAAAAACACAAGGCAAATTTAATTTCACTTATGGAAAAGTTGAAATTCGTGCAAAGCTTCCTGCTGAAACTGGAACTTGGCCTGCACTGTGGATGCTAGGGTCTAATATTACCTCTGTTGGATGGCCCAAGTCTGGAGAAATAGACATTATGGAACAAAAAGGGTGGGATAAAAACAAGGTGTCTGCTGCTCTTCACAATCAGTCAAGCTTTGGCAATACCGCCTATGTTCAAGAAGTTGAAGTTCTAACATCTACCTCAGCATTCCATGTGTACTCAGTAAACTGGACCCCTGATGAAATAACCTTTTCAGTTGACGGAAATGAATATTACACCTATAGTCCTGAAACACAAAATGAGGATAATTGGCCTTATGACAAAGCACACTTTATTATACTAAATGTAGCCTTGGGTGGTAGCCTTGGAGGAGAAATTCCTGATGACTTTAGAGAAAGCTCTATGGAAATTGATTACGTTCGTGTTTATCGATAAAAAAATCTCTTTAATAAAAATCAACCCTTAAACAAGATGAAAGCTAAGTCATTGAACTCTGCTTTTTTCTAAAAAAGGCAATACTCAAATGAGCAAAAACATCTACTTAGGGAATGGAAAAATGAATTTTCCAAAGGGCAATAATGACTTATCGCAGGTAATCATCGACCATGAAACATTTTATAAAATAACAAATGTTAACCAAATGCGTCCGTTCTTTATGAGCATCGTAAGCGATTCAAATCACTGGATGTTTATTTCTAGCAATGGTGGTCTATCTGCTGGAAGAACCAATAGTAACAATGCGCTTTTCCCCTATTATACGGATGATAAAATTACAGAGTCCATTGATAATACTGGGTGTAAAACCCTTCTCCTAGTGACAAAGGAGGAAAAGACCTATTTGTGGGAGCCTTTCGCCGAACGTCAGTCGGGTCTCTATGCCGTTGAACAAAATTTATATAAAAATGAGTTCGGAAATAAAATCATTTTTGAAGAAATCAATCATGACCTAGGGCTGCAGTTTTCCTATGAATGGAATTCTAGCAACCGCTTTGGATTTGTTCGAAACGCAAGACTCGAAAATACTTCTGCGGTAACAGCACAAATTGAATTGATTGACGGCCTGCAAAACATCCTTCCCTATGGAGTAGGAGAAGACTTGCAAAAGGCAAGCAGTAATCTCGTTGACGCTTACAAAAAATCAGAATTACAGCCCGAATCTGGTGTGGGACTCTTCACTTTAAGTGCCATAATCGTTGACCGGGCAGAACCCAGTGAAGCCCTAAAAACAAACCTTGTTTGGTCCAGCGGACTAAACAAGCCTAAACGTCTTTTGTCTTCTAAACAACTGGATCGTTTTAGAAAAGGGGAGGCAGTGACCGAAGAGCTAGAAATGAAAGCCGAAAGAGGAGCTTATTTTGTGGCTTCTTCCTTTGAATTAGGTGCCGGTAAAAGTGAACACTGGAGAATTATTGCTGAAGTAAACAAAAGTATTACTGATCTAGTTGCCCTAGAAGATACCCTTAAAAAGGGTGGAATAGATGCGCAGATCGATCAAGACATTGAAAAGGGCACACTAGAGCTACTTAAGCTTGTTGGTGCAGCAGATGGGCTACAATTAACCAATGACCGCCGTGGAAATGTTCGTCATTTTGCCAATACCATGTTTAACATCATGCGTGGCGGAATATTCGACGACAACTACACCATCGAAAAAGGCGATTTCCTAAGCTATTTTCTGAAAGCGAATAAAGAAGTCTTTAAAGAGAAAGAAACTGCGCTATCGGCCTTAGAAGAAAAGTTAAGTCTTCACGATTTAATTGCCCTGGCAGATCAAGATCAAAATGTCGATTTTAGTCGGCTTTGTTATGAATATCTACCCCTTAAATTTAGTCGTAGACACGGAGACCCCAGTCGCCCTTGGAACAAGTTTTCTATTAACACTAAAGATGAAATTGACGGATCAAAAATATTGGATTACCAAGGAAACTGGAGAGATATCTTTCAAAACTGGGAAGCCTTGGCTCATGCTTATCCAGCCTTTATTCAAGGGATGATCCACAAATTTCTCAATGCTTCTACCTTTGATGGATACAATCCCTATCGGGTAACCAAAGATGGCTTCGATTGGGAAACAATTGAACCCAATAACCCCTGGGCCTACATTGGCTATTGGGGAGATCACCAAATCATTTATTTACTCAAGTTCTTAGAATTTACTGAAAAACATTACCCTAGAAAATTGACCTCCTTCTTTTCTAAAGAATGTTTTGTCTATGCTAATGTTCCCTACCGCATAAAACCTTACAATTCCATTCTAAATGACCCAAAAAATACCATTGATTATGATTATACCAATGAGACGGAAATAGAAGAAAGGAAGAAAACGCTTGGTGCAGATGGTGCTCTCCTGACCACGGCAAGCACTGGCATTTACAAGGTTAATTTCATTGAAAAAATATTGGCGGTCTTGATGGCCAAGCTATCCAACTTTGTGCCTGAGGCTGGGATTTGGATGAACACCCAGCGTCCTGAGTGGAACGATGCTAACAATGCTTTGGTAGGAAATGGTGTTTCCATGGTTACTCTTTATTACCTGAGAAGGTTTTTGTCCTTCTTCAAAACAACCTTAAATGCTACAACAACTTCTTCTTTCGCAGTATCTTCCGAAATGTAGGTCTTTTTTAATGCATTGAACGAGGCATTTGATCGGCATAGTGCAGTGCTTGGAAATAAAATTTCTGATGCAGAACGTAAAACATTCATGGATGCCTTTGGGCAAGCTGCAAGTAACTACAGAGAAGGTATTTATGAAAATGGTTTTTCT
>Ga0181553_10004174_pt1 | contig 12369 bp, 13 predicted proteins | sample 011ome_17_FD_133753 | JGI IMG/M metagenome (GOLD analysis project Ga0181553, IMG submission 133753) | Coastal salt marsh microbial communities from the Groves Creek Marsh, Skidaway Island, Georgia - 011502XT metaG (megahit assembly) | ecosystem: Environmental > Aquatic > Marine > Intertidal...
TTAGCCCAGATGTTTTCGCAAAGGATAGTTGGCTTGGAATTGGGTACTGTTGTTTACGATGGCGAACCTGATGGATTAAGTCCCGAAGTATTGACGCGGATTTATGGTGAAGAAGATTGGTCTGCAACTATCGGCTCCGTCGATGACGACGATGATGATCACGAACGAGACTCGAGCCATGACTAGCGTAAACAAAGACGTTAAATATCCTACTAAATGGTCCAAGGCACCTTTTATAAAGAACGATGCTCTTCGCTGGCTATTATTTGTATTGTTCGCAATATATTTGGCAGCTGCTCTTGGAACAATGGACATAGATATCGGACGTATCAAAGAGGGACTACCACGCGCTCAACGGTTTTTAGACTCTTTTTTCCCTCCTAATTTCTCAGACAATCGAGGAGTGTTATGGGATGGAATCATGGAAAGCGTTTGGATGGCTATTATTTCCACTGCTGCAGGAATACTTCTATCCATACCGATTGGCCTTGGCGCTGCGAGAAATCTCACCCCCGCGTGGGTATATCTTTTTTGTAGAGGAATAATAGCAGCCTCCCGGACTTTTCCTGAAATAATTTTAGCAATATTTGCAGTTAAACTTTTTGGATTTGGTCCCTTCGCTGGCTTTGTAGCCCTGTCGCTGGGTACCATAGGTTTCTACGCAAAATTGCTTGCGGAGGATATCGAGAATTCGAGTTCGTCGCAGGCCGAAGCTGTGAAGGCTACTGGAGCATCTTGGTTTCAATGGATTAACTACGCGATTCAACCGCAGGTGATGCCTCGCATGATAGGTCTGTCAGTGTATCGTTTAGATATCAATTTTCGAGAGTCAGCAGTGGTTGGAATTGTTGGAGGTGGAGGAATTGGTGCTACATTGAATACCTCATTTTCTCGTTATGAATTTGATACTGCCGCGGCCATTTTGCTTATCATAATTATAATTGTGATGGCGATGGAGTACGCATCAAGCTTTTCAAGAAAGTGGGTTCAATAATGCCGAGTGTTTCTCAAGATGGAGTTGAACTATGGAAATTACGATCCACCCGTGAAAGTTGGATCAGATGGGTCTGTTGGTTACTTGGCTTATCCATAGTTATGTTTGCATGGAATATTATCGCTGAAAAAACAACTTGGTTTTTTGTGCAAGACGCACCTCGTCAGGCTTTAGATATATCGTCGCGGATGATACCGCCGAAATGGTCCTATATCGACAAGCTATGGAAACCCATTTGGGATACAATTAACATAGCGACGCTAGGTACAATTATTGCGATGGTGATAGCTGTTCCTGTTGCGTTTGCAACAGCGAGGAACACGACACCAAACCTAGTGATTAGGTCACTTGGTCTGTTTGTTATTGTCTCTTCCAGGTCAGTAAACTCATTAATTTGGGCTCTCATATTGGTATTCATATTAGGTCCTGGAGTGCTGGCGGGAACTATTGCGATTGGCTTAAGATCGGTCGGGTTTTGTGCAAAATTAATTTATGAATCTATTGAAGAAATCGATCATACTCAAGTTGAAGCCATTGAAGCCACCGGGGCTAGCGGTGCTCAGAAAATGATCTATGGTATTCTTCCACAAGTCCTGCCAACGATTGCAGGAGTTGGTATTTATCGTTGGGATATTAATATCCGAGAGTCGACCATCCTAGGGCTAGTAGGAGCAGGTGGGATCGGATTACAACTGAATGGTTCATTGAATACCTTAGCTTGGACACAAGTATCATTAATCTTAATCGTGATATTGATTACGGTTTTTATTTCTGAGTGGATATCTGCGAAAGTCCGTGGCGCTATAATTTGAATATTATATCAATGGTGATGAGATATGAATTCCCGCATAATATTTGATCTTGATGGTACACTTATCGACAGTGCGCCAGACATAAATAGGATAGCAAACTCTGCCTTGGCTAGTATTGGTGAACCTCCTATTTCACTGACAGAAACGCATGAATTTATCGGAGAGGGTATAAGCAAATTTGTGGAAAAGATGCGCATAAAAAAAGGATTATCAAAATCTTTGCAAATCCAGCTAGTAGATCACATGACAAAAAACTATGATGACGCTGTATCATTCACGGTCCCATATCCTGGTGTTGCTGATGCTTTGAAGATTTTATCAGAGACGAATAGCCTTGGGATTTGCACAAATAAGCTTATCAGCCCTGCAAAGAAGGTCTTGGCGCATCTGGGTCTAAATTCATATTTTGATATTCTTTGTGGCGGAGATAATCCCTTTGGTCTCAAGCCAAATCCGGCAGGATTAGTGGATACATTTAACAAAATGGATGGTGAGATTTGTATCTTCATCGGTGATAGCGAAGTTGATGCGGAGACAGCTAGAAGAGCATCTCTTCCTTTTCTGTTGTTTACCGAGGGTTACCGAAAATCTTCGATAAATAACATTCCTCACTTGGCGGCGTTTGATAAATATTCGGATTTACCAGAATTAATATGGGAAACATTACAAAAATAATAATTTTGATCATCATTAAGTTATATTGTCGTTACGAATTTGGTTTTTCTGTTCTCAAAATCTGGCAAATGAAATAAATCGAAGATATTTATGTTGAAAACAGCTCTCACAGAATTATTGCCGCAATTTGATGCAATATTAGTGGATCAGTTTGGTGTGCTCATAGATGCTAATGGACCATATCCTGAAGCTATTGAAACCTTGAAAAAAATTTCTTTATTGGAAAAGTCAGTGTACATCTTGTCCAATTCTGGAAAGCGAGCTGCTCAAAACAAAGACAGACTCACTCGCTTAGGATTTGATCCAAAATCTTTTGATGGAGTTATCACTTCTGGAGAGTTAGCGTATTGTTCATTGAAAAAAAATTCGGATGTTACTCTTTCCGATTTATTGGTATATTACATTTCTAGGGATAATGACACTTCGGTTCTCGAGGGTCTTAGCTACAATGTAGTTGAAGACCCATCTCTCGCGAATCTAATCGTAATTGCCGGCTCTATGAGTGAAACTGTTTGTTTGAGTGAATATAGAAAGATCTTGAGCAAAGCTGCAACAAGAGGCATTCCGGCAATTTGCACAAACCCAGATCTAAGAATGCTTTCCTCTACAGGTATAAATTTCGGTGCTGGTGCTATTGCAAAAGCATACTCTGATATGGGCGGAAGGGTCACTTGGTTTGGAAAGCCGCATACAGGGATTTATGAATTCGCGCTGTCTAAGCTATCAAACATACCACGAAGTCGCATTTTATGTATCGGTGATAGTCTAGAACATGATGTGCGAGGAGCAAAAAATTTTGGTTGTCCAGTAGCCTTAGTGAGAACTGGACTATCCAATAATTTAACCATCGAAAGCATAGTAAAAGGATCCGATAGTGCAGATGTTCCTGACTATTTAATCGACAACTTTATAGTCAAATAGATTTAAACTTAACACTTCGGTTTAAATTTATGTTCTGCAACCTAGTGAAAGAACACAGTTCATGCTGATTGAATTAAGTAATTATCACCGCGTGCAGCTCTCACCGATTGGAGATTTATGTTTGCTAAGACGCATCGTCGTTCGAAAGCCTGCTTTCCAGAAGTTCGCCACTTTCTTTCAGAAGTGGGTAGGCAATTGTGGTAAACGCTGTATTGAGCATTTTCAGAGCGCGCAACAGGTCTAGATGGATAGCGCTTGTTTCGAGCGTTTCTGTGGCACCTGAACGCAATCGCATCAGATGTTTCTGCTCCAACTTATTCTCGATTTTGCGGACTAGCTCTTTCTGCTGCACCAGTTCGCGAGCCGCTCCCTTGTCTTCGGTCATTAGAACCGCAATTCCATGCTGCACATTTCTAAGAACACGATCATAAAAATCCAACAGTTCCTGCCATCCTTCATCTGAGAAATTTACATTTTCCAACTGTTTGCGTTTGGCGAGTTCAACAATTTTTCGAGTGATTGTATCAGCTGCGGCTTCAAGGTTTACAGTGACACCTGACAGGTCGAATGCCCTGGTGCCGCTATCTACTTCTGGATTGCCACTTTTTACGCGTGCCAAATACACTCGTAGGTCGAGAGCCATCAGATCAATTTCTGCTTTTTCTTTTTCTAAGCGCTGCGCGACGATGTCATCGTAGGCAGTAAAAAGCAGCATACAGTCTCTTATCATGATCTCAATCCGATTGCCCATTTCAACAAGTTCACGCTGAGCACAATTGAAAGCTCGTGCGGGTTGGTTCAGGACAGAAGGGTCAAGTGCAGATCGATGGCTGGAATCCGCATCTGAAGTACTGGTGTCAGTTATAACCATTTTGGCCAGGCGCATGACTAGACCAAGTGAGGGGAGGCAAATCACAAGCAGCCCGAGATTGAAGATGAGATGCAGGTTGAGAACCTGCTGAACCGGCATCGCTCCAGGTATCAATTTCACTCCCTCTAACTGATACAGTAAAAAGAGCGTTAATCCCGCGCCTCCGCCTCGCAAGATTAGATTGCTAGTTATCACCCTCCGCACTGTCACATTGGCTTGTAAAGTGAGAACAAATGCAATGAACGCTCCGCCCAAATTAGCCCCTAGGACCATTGCAAAGGCCGCCTCAAGCGGCAATACGCCTTCTGCGGAAAGAGTGGCGAACAACAGAATAGCAGCGACGCTGGAATGAACAAGCCAAGCAAAAACAGCGGCCAGAAAAAACGCCGTAAGGGGATCAACTGACAAATAGTTCAACGCTTTCAGAGCGGCGTTGCTATTTGTAAGTGGTGTACTAGCGTCCCGAATAAGATCGAGCGAGAGGAAGATTAGCGCCAGCCCGATCAAAATGCGTCCAATTTGACGCATGCTGCGTCGAGCGCTTCGCAAAAATAAAAAGACTCCGACCAACAATAGTAGCGGTGTCAAAACTGCAATTTGTGAGTTTAAAATCTGAGCAACAATCGCAGACCCCAAATCTGCTCCCAGCATTATAGCCAGACCCGCAGTGCTGCCGACTGATCTGGCGGCCATGAACCCTGCAAGAAGAATTGCAACGGCCGTGGAGCTTTGCAGAAAGATCGCTGAAAGCGTCCCGGTTGTTGTTGCTGTTAGTCGGTTGTCGGTCGATCGGCGCAACCAAAGCCGGAGTTGTCCGCCAAAAGCTCGTTCAAACCCCGTCCGAACAATTCGTACAGACCAGATCAATAATGCCGCAGCAGCTGCAAGATTTAACACTAAAAGTATCGGTGATGTATCCATTGTATTTACCAATTCTTTATATGAAACACCAAACTGACAAGTTTAGAAAGGGAATGGACCCTCTGCAGGATCTAGCGGCACAACGCTCCAGTTACTCTGTGGGCCCGTCTCTAAAACAGCACATCCCGTTGGGCCGGAAAAGAAACCGATAGGAGCATGCTTCCGACGATCAAGGACAAAACCGCTGCATACAGCAGGCGCTGTTAAAACTGAATATCCTCCAATTCTGCCATGGTGAACGCCGTGAACATGACCTGCTAGCACACTAACGTCGGCGTTAGTTTGCTCCAGAATTTGCGCTAAATCACCAGGATTTTCCAGCCCGATTCCATCCATAAACTGGATGCCCGTCCGTAGTGGTGGGTGATGAAGTATGACTACAACTGCGCTATTCATCGCCCGTGACAATTCTGCTGCCAGAAAGTTCAGACTTTCTTGTCGTAGCAAACCGGCACCTTGACCTTCAACCAAAGTGTCCAATCCAATGATACGCGTGTCTTCGACTGTTTCCGCCCAGTCGATAAAACCTTCTTTGGGCATTGAACTCAGATTGGAAAATGCTTCACGAAAAGGTTCACGCGAGTCATGATTTCCAGGGACAACAAAGAGCGGCAAACCAAGACGCTCAAGTTGCGTTCGTGCCAACGCGTAGCTCTCTGGGCTTCCGTCATCACTGATGTCTCCTGTTACAAGAACAGCATCCAGAGGCGCTAAGTGGTCCTTCTTTTCGATCAACCGGTCGATGGCAGAAGTCAGGATCGCCCCCGTATCCAATACATCTGATGCCAATTTCCCTTTAGGCACCAAATGCAGATCTGAGAGCTGTAAAAATCTGGCCATTCTATTACTTGATCCCTGTTCGTAAAAATGCCTGCACGAATTGCTTTTGGAAGACTAGGAACGCAATAAGTAGGGGTGCAACAGACATCATAGTTGCTGCAGAAATTACGCTAATATCTACGCCATTCTCAGGGGCTCCAAAAATTGAAAGGCCCACGGTAAGAGGACGTGTTTCTGGTGAATTGGTTACAATCAGCGGCCAAAGAAAGTTGTTCCAATGGGTCGAAACTGAAACAAGTGCGTATGCTATGTAGGTAGGTCGTGCGAGTGGGACATAGACGCGCCACAAAATGCCTAACCAAGTGCAGCCCTCAACCCTCGCAGCTTCGTGTAATTCTTTTGGTATACCTTTGAAGGCTTGCCGCATCAAAAAGATTCCAAATGCTGAGGCCATGTAAGGCATGCCAACACCTAAAATTGTATCGAACAAACCTAATCTCGATACCATCACGTAATTTTCGACGATTAGTACTTCTGGCAAAATAAATAATTGCATCAATACTAAGATGAAGACGAAATCTCTTCCTGGAAATTGAATTTGCGCAAAAGCAAAACCTGCAAGAGTTGTCACAAAGAATTGTCCTATTAAAATAACAGTCACCAGTAAGAAGGTATTTGAGAAATATTGTAGCCAAGGCGCTCCTACCCAGGCTGTTTGGAAGTTGCTGAGCGTCCAAGGTGACGAAATATTAAAATTGACTGCGTCGGAGGTGCTGTGAAAGGCCGCCCAAAATGCAAATAGGAGTGGTGATACCCATACAATCGCTAATATGATAGCGCCGATTGCTTCTATATTTTTTGAGAATAATTTCATTGATAGTGGGTCCGTTTATCCAAAATCGTGAACTTTATTCCAGCCACAACGCCTAACACCGCCAAAACAAGTATGGTTAGAGCTGCTGCGTGAGGTGCATCAAAGAATGCAAATGCCATTTCCCAAATGTAATAAAGTACAAGTTTTGATGCGTCATTTGGGCCACCTTTGGTAAGTATGAACAGGTGATCAATAAGCTTTACCGAATTTATGAGCGCATTAACCATTATGAACAAAGTAGTAGGCATAAGCAGCGGAATTATTACACGTCGTGTATACGTCCATCTGCTGCAGCCCTCTATATCGGCTGCTTCTTTTAAATCCTCTGGAATTGTTTGCAGCGCGGCTAGATAGAATATCATAAAGAAACCGGCTTCTTTCCAGATAGTAACGATAATTACAGACCACAATGCTGTTTGAGGCTGACCCAACCAATTTATGCTCGGGATCCCAAAAAAACCTCCAATTTGGTCTAATACGCCAAAGCCTGGAGTATAAAAAAATAACCAAAGGTTAGCTGCAGCTATCATGGGAAGGACAGTCGGAGTAAAATAAGCGGTTCTAATAAAGCCTCTAGCTGGAATTTTTGAATTTGCCCAAAGCGCCATAGCAAGGGCTATGATAATTGAGATCGGAATAGTGGAAAATGCATAGATCAGGTTGTTAGTTACAACTTTTAAAAATGTAGGATCGGCAAATAAATCGGTATAATTACCTATACCTTTAAATTCGCTCGGTCGACGTCGCGTTTCTCGACTGAAAAGGCTCGTCCAAAAGGTTGCAAGCGATGGATAAAATGCAAAGGTTGTCAGCAGAATAGCCGCTGGAGATAGCATGATCCAGCCGTAAAGGGCTTGTCTGCGCCTTTCATTAGCAACAATGTCTGACATTTCTAAGACTTTCCATCATTTCAAAGGAAGCGCCCAGTTGCCTGGGCGCCTTTCAAATTATTGGTAGTCGCGAAGCAAGCGCACGGCTGATGCTTGGGCTTCCGCAAGTGCATCGGCAGCTGACTTAGTATTAGTGAGTGCAGCCTGGATCGCGTTGTTAAGCCCTTCTCTTACACGAGCAGTCTCGAAGGTTGAAAATTCTGCAACTGCATTTTCGAGCTGATTACGAGCAACTAATGCTGGTGGAAACTCTTGAGTGTACGTTTTAAGTGCATCAGTTTCATATGCCGCAGGTGAAACACCCATATACCCAGTGCCAATTGACCATGCAGCAGCTTGTTCAGGTGATGTCATGAACTCGATTAACTTCAAAGCAGCAGCTTGCTCTTCCGGTGAGGTATCTTTGAAAACATAGAAATTGCCGCCACCGGTTGGTGACCCCTTCCTAACGTTTGCGGGCAGTTCAGCGACACCAAAGTCAAAGCTAGCATTGTTTTTCACTGCAGTTAGATTTCCTGTTGAGTGCCACATCATCGCAGTTTGGCCCTCCAAGAATGCTTGTCTTAATGTGCCCCATTCCACAGTTCCTGTTGGCATGATGCCATGTTCTTGACTGAGTGATTTCCAAAATTCCAATGTTTCAATCACGGTAGGGTCATCAAAATAGGTGGTGAGACCATCGTTAGACATAACTTCTTTGCCGTTCTGAATCGCAAGTGCTTGGAACATCCAATACGGATAGCCTGTAGATGGAATCATCAGACCGTAGGCGCCATCCTTGGTCAATGCTTTGCCCATGGAGATCATCTCATCCCATGTCGTGGGTGGTGAGTTTGGATCAAGTCCTGCTGCCTTGAACATGTCTTTATTATAGTATGCAACAATCGTTGAGCGCTGGAATGGAATACCCCACGTCTTTCCCTCAATGTTTCCATTTGCCATTAATGCGGGATAAAAACTATCAAGCCAGCCTGCATCCACTCCTTTAATATCATCAAATGCAACAACGAGATCTTGTTCGATCAAATCATATGCATCGATGGAGAACATCACGGCTAATTGGGCAGGCTCGCCTGAAGCCAATGCCGATAACGCTCGCACACGCGTATCATCATAGTTTCCTGAATATATCGCGTTTACTTTTATGTCTGGGTTTGCAGCTTCAAAGTCAGCAACAATTCCATCAACCACTTGAGTTAAAGCACCGCCAACTGCGATTGGGTAGTACATTGTGAGTTCGGTCTCTGCAGCTACGGGTGCAGCTACCGCTGTCGCTGTAACCGCGGCTAGTCCAATTTTTCTGAATGCTTTCATTGGTTCCTCCCTAGATGAGCTTCAGTTTTTGTTGCCGGTTTACCGGCGTTTTACGCAAGCCGTTGGCCTGCGAAATCGAAAAAGTGCAAATCATCATTGGAAAACGTAATATCCATGGTTTCCCCGACTTCGATGTTGCAGAGTCCTGGTAAGATGACAGTCAAGCCTTTCGTTCCAGGATGGGTTAAGCCAACATGAGTTTCTGATCCAAGAAATTCACATTCTGTTACTTTGCAAGAAAGTCTGCCTACACCATCTGCCACTACACTTGTGTTCTCGGCACGTAAGCCAATTCGAGCAATGTTATTATCAACGTCAGATAAAACTGATGCATCGATTAATGCCATCGGTGGGTCACCCACAAATTCAGCTACAAATGTATTGAGTGGTTTGTAATAAAGTTCTTGCGGAGTACCGGCTTGTTGTATTTCTCCATCTTTCATCAAGACGACGATGTCTGCCATACTCATTGCTTCTGTTTGATCATGCGTTACGTAAACAACCGTAATTCCCAGATCTATTTGTAACTTTTTAATATCTTTTCTCACAGAGGCACGAAGCTTCGCATCGAGATTCGAAAGTGGTTCGTCCATCAAGCAGAGGGGCTGATTTGCAACGATCGCCCGAGCTAACGCAACTCGTTGACGCTGACCACCGGAAAGCTCACCTGGTTTACGATCTTCGTATCCGACTAACCCTGTGATTTCTAAAGCTTTTCGCAATTTACTTTTACGTTCTTCTGCGTTTACTTTTCGCACCTTCAACCCAAAAGTAACGTTTTCAGTCACATTTAAGTGAGGAAACAATGCGTAAGACTGGAAAACCATTGAAAGATTACGATCGGCTGGGGCGGCGTATGTTACATCATTACCATCGATGATGATGGTTCCTGCATCAGGTAGTTCAAGACCAGAAAGCAGTCGCAAGGTTGTTGATTTCCCACACCCTGATGGCCCTAGAAGGGCAACGAAAGAACCCCGTGGAATCGATAGCGAAATATCTTGGACGCCGAGTTGGCCATTCCAACGCTTTGCTACATTATTGACTTGGACAAATGGCGCCGCCATTTCAGGCTATCTCCTCTGCAAAGACGATGTTTGCATTCAAACTGCTCAACATTTCGGTGAATTCTGGTGCTGGTGTCCTGTCACAAATTACAAGGTCAATGTCGGTAATGTTGGCTCCAGCCGCCGGTGCATGGCGACCAAATTTACTTTGGTCGATAACTAGCATTGATTTTTTGGCATTCTTGCGCATCTGCTCTGTTGCACGAACTTCAGACTCGTGGAATTCCAATAATGAACCATCCACATCGATACCCGCAGTACCGAATAGGGCAAAATCGGCCCGAAAACGCGCAAAGAAGTCAACCACGTCTTCCCCCACCAGATCGCGGTCTGGTAAACGGATTTCTCCGCCTGGGATAATTATCCGGTTGGACATTTCCTCACTCACCGCCATGGCAGCGCTGAGGTTATTAGTAATTACCGTTAGTTCTTTACGGCGGCGCAGAGCGCGCGCAACGTTCAAAGTAGATGAACCAATCGAGATAAAAATTGTTGCTCCATCGGGAATATGGGTTTCTGCCAAGTCAGCAATCGCCCGTTTTCCTGTAAGATTGGTGCCGGCACGCTGATCGAATGGGGTGTTTAATCGGCTTTCTGCCAACTCGATACGTCCATGCGCACGACGCAGGTTCTCTCCATCACAAAGAAGATCAAGATCTCGTCTTATGGTTTGCGTGGAAACACCTAGCATTTCTGCCAAAGCGCCGACACTAATACCTCCACGCTCTGTGACAACCTGCTGGATCAAATCCCTGCGCCTGATCTTTTTTGATGCCATTAGCAATCCCCTTCCAGTTAAGAAACTACCAATAAAAAGACACAAAACAACAAAAATTTTCTCATCAGGGCTCAAATAAGCGAAATATTCACCTAATCTCTACTACTTCAGCGTTATTATTGCCAATAAAGAGAGTGATCAAAGCTTCTCATTTTGTAAATGTTGTTTTTCCTTCCATTTTATTATTTCAATGTTACATTTTGTTTGCCACTCATTCGAACGAAGCGCAATCTACTAAGGGGACAGTCGGACAAATGCTTGACACACAAACAATTTTCGCGCGCTACCAGTCCATACGTCCGAGGCTTCCTAAGGCGAATTTTGACGCCACAACCCGTGATATTCAGTCTCTACTGGATATCCGTGAGGAAGTGGATGCCTTTGTTTTTGATGCTTTTGGCGTTTTGAATGTCGGAGAAACACCTATTCCTGGCGCTGCAGCTCGCTTGGATGAATTAAGAGCGAGCGGGCACCAGATTCGCATCTTATCCAATGCTGCTAGTTATGATCATCAGGGTGCGACCACAAAGTTTCAAATGCTTGGAATGCAGGTTACGGCGGACGAGATTGTGACCAGCCGCGACGCAGCGTTAGCAAACTTAAATGATGTTTTATGGGGCTGCATCGCTACACCGACAGACGATCTGAAAGACATCCCAGCCAGGGTGCTTCGGCTTGACACAGATCGCGCTGATTTTGATCGGGTGGACGGATTTCTTTTCCTTTCAACCCAAACATGGCATGAACCCCAGCAAAAGCTCCTTCGCGAGAGTTTAGTTTCAAACCCGCGTCCTGTTATGATTGCAAACGCTGACCTGGCCGCGCCGCGGGATTTTGGCTTCTCACTAGAACCCGGGTATTTTGGTCACTTGATGGCTGATGATGGCCTTCCGGATATCAGATTTTTTGGAAAACCATTCCCTGAAGTTTTTGAAATCGTAGAAGCCTCACTTCAAGGAATTTCCCCGGACAGGATTGCAATGTGTGGCGACACTCTTCACACTGATATCCTTGGCGCTGCAGCTCGCGGCTGGCGCACTGTTCTTGTCACTCAAGACGGTATGTTCGCAGGTCACAACGCTCAAGCTTACTGCAGCTCTTCATTAATTACCCCCGATTGGACTACGAAGCGGATCTAAACATTTTCGGAAATACGGCTCAACAGTGAAGTATTACGGCTGCGTATTCTACTGTCATTTTTATGTCTAAGTCTTGCCAAATACTGTGTCCCGCCATTGGTTGTAGACACAGTGTTCGATCCAATCCACGTAAACTATCAAAAACACACCAAACACACACTTTTTCGTGTGATTGTCTGATAAGATTCCGCGGGCCAACACTGTGTCCGCAACCTAGTGAAAGAACACAGTTCTTCGTGAGAAGTTTTTTGTCCATTTGGTATTTCATTCCGCGGCGATGTTCTTGCCGTACTCGCCTTTAGCCATTTCTTCTGCCTCGATGCTTTCGAACAA
>Ga0181553_10004177_pt1 | contig 12363 bp, 7 predicted proteins | sample 011ome_17_FD_133753 | JGI IMG/M metagenome (GOLD analysis project Ga0181553, IMG submission 133753) | Coastal salt marsh microbial communities from the Groves Creek Marsh, Skidaway Island, Georgia - 011502XT metaG (megahit assembly) | ecosystem: Environmental > Aquatic > Marine > Intertidal zone...
GCATCCGAACGCGGCTAAAGTAGACGCGAGGAAGAAGCGCGAGTTGATCGAAGAACATTTCGATACGTTCGATACGTCCTCGGACGAAGAAGAAAATGTTAAAGAAAAGAATAGAAAAGAAAAAGATTCCAAACAGAAGAAAACGAAGAAGAAAGATAGCAAGAGAAGAGGAATAGAAGTAGAAGAAGGAGATACTAGCGATGAGGAGGACGACGACGACGACGACGACGTCGGAGGGCGACCAGGCAAAACAGGAGACGACTTCATTCCTTCAACTGCGTTTGCGGGCGCGAAGAAAGGGTACGTCTTCTCCAACGGCAAGCGCGGCGTAGGATACTATATGGATTCAAAGGCATCCAAAAAAACATCGACTGCACCACCCACCATGGGTAACAAAAAGGCCAAGAAATCTTCTTCCACGGTTTCTGCGAAAGAGCCGCAAATGTACGCCGTCAAAGACGCCTTCCACAAAACCGCCTACACCAAAAAGTTAAACTCGCACGTCGACCTCCCTCTGATCGAACGCGCCAAGCTCGAAGGCGGCGCCGCGCAAACCTTACGAGACGCCGAACGACGCAACCCAAAGAAAACGATCGGAAACCGCGAAGGTTTCTTCGACGCCGCGATACCTTCAGCGGCGGACAAGAAAAAAAAAGGGGACAAGAAACGCCTCGTCGGTTTCGGTATCCGCGAAGCCGCCGCGGAGGACGAAGAAAACGCCTTCGCGGCGGAAACGCACTATCGAAACGGGAAACGAAGAGGCGTAGAATCGATCATGCACACATCCGGTGGTGGTCGAGCTGGTCGTGGTCGAGGCCGAGGTGGTGGGAGAGGAAGAGGCGGAGGAAGAGGAAGAGGGAGACGATGATAGTGATACCGCTTGTAGCGGTGCTCAGATTGATTCTTTGTGCTCTGATATGCTGCCACGTGTGCACTTTAAAATTTCCATTTCCATCACGAACGCCTCACTTTTTATCCACCTCGTCGACAATGTCATCGTCCTGTTCTTCTTTATCGTTTAAACGTTCCTCGACGACGAATACTGCCGGGCTGATTTCTTCTTCTTCTTCTTCTTCTCGTAAAGCCGCTGCTGCTTCTGCTCGTACGAAAGAAAAGCGGGGAAACGAAGAGTTTTTCATTATCCATTCTCGCTTACAATACATGACCGCAGACGGCGGTCGGAGACAAAAGTTGGAGGAAGCTTTGAAGGAAGAGCTCCCATCCGCGCCGGGGTTGTCGAAGAACACGCAAATTGCGCTGACGAAAGAGTTGTTGAAAAACAGGTTCGGCCGGAGATGTCCGGAGTTATTGGCTGAAGAGTTTATCTACGACGCGTGTTACGAGAAGCCGAAGACCAAGGAGGAATATCTGCAATTTTTTGCAAATATGAATCTCCAAGGCGGGTTCCCGAATAGCGATTACGAGTTGTTGTACGACAGCATGAGAGTTGAATGGGACACAAAAGTGAGACAGCAGCAATATAAGGTGTGGTGCACGACACAATTTAAAGGAAAGCACACGGGAGATGGTTTGCGAATGGGGAAGCGGAAAATTCCCGCGACTGGTATCGAGGTGGAATCCGCGCCGGAGATTTGTAGTTTTACGTATAACGCAGAAGGATTGTGTACTAGAATTAGCGCGGGGTACATGGCGGATCACGCGATTGGGAACACGAAAGGAAGAGGTGGGTATCACGGCATTTTTAACGCGATTGGACACCCTTTGCCGGTGCCTCATTCTGTGCATAAGATGATCACGGACGCCTTTCCGCAGTTGTTGGGTTTCGAGAAGGAGGACATGCTTTGGGTCGTGAACTTGGCGTTGTTCGGGTTAGCGGCAAGCGGCGGGGATTTGCGGTCGTTGATTCCTTCGAAGAAAAATGGGGCGAAAATGAAGCCGGCGAGCGTGACGAGTTCGTTCGTGAGTACACAGTTTGCCAAGGGAGGAGAGAGACATTCGCTCGCGCCAAAGTAAAAAGAAAGAAAAATTTTTAAGAAATACCGGTACCAGTACAGTGTGTGTAAAACATATATTTATTTACAAATGTTCATCTAACATGCGAGGCAACAATCGTCGTGATCAAAATATCAATTACGCGTGCTGCGCTTTTGGTTTGAAGTTGTTCGCGACGCGCTTTGCTCGGTCTGCGACCGATAATCCCGCAGACGCGGCTTCAATCTCCAAGCGCGCTTTTTCAGTTGTCGATAAAGGTCTCTTCGACGTTTCGTCGTCGTCGTTAATTCGATGTTGATTTTGGCACTTTTGAAACGCGAAAAACTGCGCGCGGCTCTTCACAAGCGACACTTCTTTTTGCGTACATTTCTCTCGATCTTGAACGACAACTGCCTCCGACGCCGTCGGTTGTTTCTTGTTCTTATTCTCGACAGAGCTGAAGATGTCTTCTTTTTTGTGTTCAATTATGGGCACAGATTTCTTTCCTGACTTCACGAAACCTTTCCTCGCGGCTTCTTGTTCCAAAGCTGCAATTTTGGCCAGCAAATGCGCCTTCTCTTTCTCTTTTCGGCTCAACTTCTTTTCTCTTTTGTTTTTGGTCGGAACAACTTTGACGCCGTTTGCCGTCGACGGCTTCTTGACAGAGATTGATTCATTCTTCATTGGCGGCTTTTCGAGTTCACAATCTCTACCATTATCGAAGTCTACTCCTTCGTCTTCTTCACCCTTTTCGGGCGGGTGTTCCGTGGTAGTAGCGACGACAGGGACTCTTTGTTCTTGTTGCTGCTCCAGAACCGTGGGAGAGAAAACAGGGACCGCCGCCGCGGGCTGAGGCATGAACTTTTGAAACTCGTGCGTAACGGGAGCAAAAACAGCCGGATCAACTTTTGGCGAAACGATGGTTGGCCTTTGTTGTCGTTCGTGTTGTTGATCGGATTGTTGTTGTTGCAAAGGACCACCCTTGGCGAGCCATTTCAACGAATCCATGATGGCGCTGTTGTTATTATTTTTCGTTGCCGCCGACGCCATCATTTCAGGAGTAAGAGGTGCTGCAGAGGTAGAACTTGGAGGCATATTCAGACGCTGATGTTCGTAAGCCTTGCGATACGCCTCCAACACGGGATAGTTCGTCGCGTTCACCTCCAATCCGTACAAGCGCTCAAACTCTTCTCTCGTCGCTAAGTTGACGTTTCGCGTCGCGTATTGCGCGTTGTCGTAGTCTTTATGCGTCGGCAAGGTGGATACCAGCGCGACTTTCGCTAATCGTTCGGCTTCTTTTGCCATCATCACCGCCGTTCGCGCTTGTTCAGCGCGCATGACTGCCTCTTGCACTTTAGCGTTGGCTAACGCTGCTTCTTTGACTTTCAAAGCAGCTTTGGCCGCTTCCAAAGCCGCCTCCGCCGCCTTCGCCGCTTCCAGTTTCGCTCTCGTTTCCATTTTCGAGGCCGTTTGTCTCGCTTCGGCTTCTCTCGATAAGAGTTCAAAGCGGGCCTGCTCGACTTCCTCGTCCGTAAACGGTCGAGGACGCGGTTTGCCTTCGGATTTCCCGGGCCATCCGTCTCGCATCCATTTCGTTTTTTCTTTCTTCTCTTTTTTTATCGTTGTTTCCGTGTTATCGTCCCTTTCTTTTCGATATTCTTCGCCTGCCTTTAATGTCGATCTTCTCCTTCGCGACGACGACGACGACGACGACGACAGAACTTCACCTCCTTTCCTCTGTTTGTGCGTCACTTCGAGCGGTTTCGGAACTTTCGCGTACCCCCAAAAGTACTGCCACCAATTCTGCGGCTCGTACTCCACGCCTGGGTGTTCAATAGCTATTCCAAACTCATCGTATTCCGGTTTCGCGACTAACGCGTACCCCGGTGGCGGTTGAAGTTTCCCAGTCTTTTCGTTCACTTTCAATTCGACGACCATCTCCGGCGGCGGCGGCGGTTTTCTCTTCGTCCTCTCCGCCTCGTCCTCCGAAGAAGAAAAACACGCCGACGACGACTCCCCCGACCCGTACTCGCTCGACGTCGTCTTGCCTCCTTCACCATCCGAGATGCTATACTCGAACGGCCCGTCCTCTTCGCCTTCGCTGGTAATTCTGCACTGATAGGCCCCTACGTCCACGACTTCTCCCGCTCTCAACTTTCCTCCATCCTCTCTCGCTCGGCGTCGTTCCGCCAGTCTTTCGCTCATCTCCTCTCTCCACATCGTCCGTCCTTTCCCGTCCACCACGCACAACACGTTCTCTTCGTGTGCAGGTTGGACGACAAAACACGCGAATAACTGTCCTCTCCCGCCTAAATCGTCGAACCGTTCGCACGCTTTCGCGCGGTAAAAGATATCTTTTTGTCTTCTTTCCTCCCGCGTCGTCGTCGTCTGAATCGTCGTCGACGCAGACGGAGAAGAAGAACCAAAATCGCACCCTCTTCTCGCCGCGATGGCGATGTCACTTTCATCCGCCATCCTCGCGTCTTCTTTTGAAACGATACCGCCGCCGTTTTTGCTGCTGTTATTATTATTATTCTCGTTCTTCTTCGCGTCGCTTTCACCACTCCCACTCCTTCGAAACGACAACGTTTCTTTCGCCTTTTCCCACCTCTGATTGGCCTCGTGGGCGAATTTCACTCTCTCGTAGTTCGTTCTCGCCGTTTCCAACATCCGCGCGTTTTTGTTGTTTAATAAGAAGAGACGACGACGAGAGCAGTGCACCGCGCGTTTGCCAGCTCAAACAACCAGAGAGAGAGAGAGAGAGAGACGACGGGCAAACGTGTTTAGAGCAGATAAAAAGTAGTGGCGTAAGTGCGAGTGCAATTTTCCCTTCTTTTTCGAAGGGTGTTGGGAATCCGTTTCGGAGCACCTTCGACTCCACTCACCCACACGCCTCTTCCATTTCGACGCAGAGGTTGATTCACCATTAAGAATTATATATGCGATTGAAACGCTTCAACCGAGAAGCATTTCTTCCTCCGTTTCCGAATACGCGTTGCAATCGCGGCACAGAAGAATTCTGTTCGTGTGACGTTTACCTTCTTCCCCGCTGCAATTACGCTCTTAGTATTTCTATGGGATAGAAGTGTATGTGTCTCTCTGCTTTTTTTCTTTAGGAGAGGAAGCGAGCGAAAAAGCGTCCCACGGTCGTCCTTTTCCCTCTCGTTCGGTGGAGGGTTCTGCCCTCTGCCGCGCTGTAAAGAAGGCGAATTTTTGCCAGCGAGGATTTTGATATTTTCGAAAAATCTTTCAAATAACGAGAGGCTTTGACCGCAGAACTTTCTTTGGCGACTCTTCGTTCTGTTTCCTCAAAAATTTGCGCGTGCCGCATATATATATTTCCACGAAAACAGAGCATGGTGGACTTCGAAACGCGCGTTTTCGCGGGGACGCCGGTGACGTTCGCTAAAATACCGGGCGATCCCGCGAAGTTTGTCCCGTTGCAATATTCGCTGATGCCGTTTCCGGTGCGTCCTTTCGTTTTCTTTTTAATTAAAGTATATTCGCCGAAAATACCCTGTGATATTTGTCGAAACATCGGAACGAAAGACGGAGAACGTTCTGCGGTCAAAGGCGAGAGCGCGACTCGTTTTTGCTCGATCTCTCGGTGGAATCGAACGTCAAAGTGTTTTTCTCGTTTGAATGTGTGCTTTTACTGACAGTTTCTCTCGTATTCTCCTGTTCTTTCACAGATATCTCGCAATTTGTTCGCGCGAGTTTCCTCTTTGAGCACCAACGACATTTCGAGGGAAGTTAACGAACCGGCGGAAGAAAATGAGATTTCCAATCATCATCATCTTCACGGAGTGGATGCGTTTCAGAGGCTTCCGAACGTGCACTTGACTCGACCTCGCGCGCAATACGGGATTAAAAACGGATTCGTTCCAGATTTGGCCGGGATGCCTTCGACCGCGGCGCAGGCGGGGATGATGATGATGATGATGCCACCACCACCACCGCTGAATTTGAAACAGGAAGCAGAGGACGAGAAAGGGCAAAACTCAGAAAGGAGTGGTTTTGACTCGTTTCAAGAAGAGCCTTGCGAAGACCGAGAAGACATGGAACAGTCGAAACGAACAAATAACGACAACAATAACAGCAACAACGCAAAGAAAAGAAGTCGACCGGCGGTGGGAGAAAACATAAAACGACCGGAAACGCCGTTCATGAACTCGCCTTCCGCGGCTGCGGACGTGCTCATGTCCTTATGCGGCGACGGCGACGGAGGAGGCTTATTTGCCGCTCCCGCCGCAAACTTCAAACCGGTAAACGCGAACGCCACCAGCCGACAACAAAAAAGCCGACGAAATTCAAACGCGGAGACGACGTGTACCGGGCAAATTTTCCCGCTGAATTTGAAGTGTCCGAGAAGAAAACGAACGAGTTTGTGTAAGAACATGCGAAGGTCCTCGTCTGGATCGTCGCTGGAAGATATCGGGGGGGAGAGTGGGGCGGTTGTGCTGCACGGCATCTCGACGACAGCGACGACGACGGGTAACAATGGGGAGAATACCGCGCCGAGCACTAATACTGCGACGATTCCACGCGTAAACAATAATAAAGCCACAACGGAAGAACAACAAAACCAGAGAAAACATCAACGCAATAGCAGCGGTATTACGAACGGCAAAAACAAACGTCAAAAGGTACACAGACCGTGGTCTTTGGTGGAAGTCAAAGCTTTAGTCGCCGGAGTCAAACGGTGCGGTCGAGGCCAGTGGGCGGATATTAAATCCTTGTCTGACGAAAAAATTTCGGGCGCTTTGCTCCAACGCTCTGCGGTGGACTTGAAGGATAAGTGGCGCAACGTCATGCGAACGGCTTTATCGCCTGTGTTGTATAAAAAACGCGAGGCGACGGAGATTCCAGAGAACATGCTCGAGGATATTCGTTCGCTCGCGACGGCAAAGGAAAAAGAAACGCTGGCGACCAACAATGCCATGGAAGCGAAACTGACGAACACTACGCACACCGCGGCAATTACGTCACCCTCGACGAGTGGCGATGGCAACGATAGCAACTCCAACGAAGACGGCGAAGACGATGCGTTCGTCACCGATAATAACGCCGAGTCGTCTCAACAAAAGAATACGGCACTCGTTGAACGTAACACCGTTACTGTCTCAAAATCGGATGTTAAACAACAACAACACGCTCCGTACGTCCAGGGACAACGTCGATCGAAACATCACTCCCCGTGGACCTTGGAAGAATCGCAAGCGTTAGTTGACGGCGTGCGCACGTGCGGCGGATGCCGTTGGACGGCAATAAAAAAGCGCGACGAAGCCGATGCCATCGAGAAGAAGACGTTGAAGAAACTCGGTCGCCGAACAGCTATGGATCTGAAAGATAAATGGCGCAACTTGTTGCAGTTGGCAAACCTTCCAACGCAAAGTCGACGGAAGCGAGAGACGCCGATGAGTTTGCTTGCTGACGTTTTGGAGTTGGAAAAGAAATTCGGAGATACAAGACGAAGAGGACGACGAACTGTCGCGACAAACAATAATACCAAGAAGTCGTCGTCGCAAGAACAATCCGTGGCAACTATTGTACCAACAAATTAATTATTTAAACGCCGAAAAACGGAAGGAAATACTTTGTAATATTATCTATTCTTTCATGTATAATCACACTGATATTAGAATAGGAGCGTTGCCGCGGATATCCGACATTCTATACGTACTACATAACTTTCACCCGCCCACTTTTCGCTAACTTTGCTATGAACGACGCTTCGCCTTTCATCGAATGCACCGTACCTTTCTTCTTCACTTTTTCCCAATAGTGGCCTAAATTTCCACCCATGAAATCGTATCCAGTGATCGTAACCGTCGCTTTCGGGTACTTTTCTAAACAATACACGATGGCTAAAATCCCCGAGGACGGCCAATGCGCGGTGTATCCGTATTTTGTGGATAATTTATGTTGTACTTCAATAGGCATGATTTCCAGCATCTTGCGAATGCCGTACTTGGCGTACGCCTTCTTGACCGTCCTAATCGTTTGTAACCGTTGTTTCAATTTCGCGTTACTCGGCTTACAACTTTCTTTCGAGCACTTTCCCGGCGTCTCATACACGACCGGTACGATGTATCTCAACGTCGGCTTCACTTTCATATCCATCCTCCCGGTGCTCAATCTCGACCCTCGCGAACCTTGCGGTCCGGGTTGTCTCAACTCGCCTAAAAACCACAAATCCAATCTTGTCCCAACTTTCTTCTCAAACCCTTTCGTTTCGAAGTAATTGAATCTACCAACCACATCTGCGCTATCGATGCTCTTCCCGTTACTTTTCTTCAACACAGACTTCCCGTTCCCGACTAAAACGACGTTTAAGACGTCGCTGCTACTTTTCAAAGACTTCTCCTTCCTCGTCTTTTTCGATTTACTATTCTTCTTCCCGCTCGTCGCGCTCTTCGCCATTAACTCCCCGAACGTTAACTCTCCTCCGCTTTTTTCCATCTCTTCTTCGATTTCCAACACTTCCTCTTTCTTCTCGTCGACGATTCCCGCGGAATACTTCTCCTCGTACGCGTCGTGCCATTTCGGCGAAATATCCTCCTCCGGATTATCCACCCACTTCGTTTCTAAACTCTCTTCGAGTTGTCTATCTTCGTCCGTCCATCCCGGGTCGTTCCCGCCGTTTTGTTCCAGTTTTTCTCGGAACGATTCGCTGTCCAAAATGGCGTTTTCAATCTCGTTCGAGCTGATTTTCTGAGCGTTGCCATTCGCGACGAACGCTTCTGCGGCGTTTTGCAACGTTCCGTCCACCACGGTATCCAATTCCTTCACGAGTTGGTCCGCGATGGAGGAGGACTTTCCTGAAGATGAAGATGAAGAAGACGCGCTCGAACCGTCGTCGAGTAAATTCAAATTCGGCGCTTTGTGCGACCAGAGCACCGACCTTCTTTGCTCGCGCTCGTATCGCTGCGGCTGCTTTTCGTCGTGTACGTCGTCGTTTATCTTCTTCTTCGACGACCACGACGGGAAAAAAAGACGATCTTCTCCTTCTTCGACAAAGGCGGCTCCCGTCGTCGTCGCTGTTGTTCTTGCGCCTCGCGGGATGGTGCCAACAACACCTTCACCGATGCTGCTTAAAAGCAAAGAGAGAAGGAGCAACGCGCACATCCACGACAGAGAACGCATCATCCTCTCGCTCTTCGGGCTCCTTCTTTTTATGGCGAAGTTGGGCGGAGAAAAAATAACAAAAAAGGGTGCGAGAGGCTTTGTCTGCTCTTCGTCGTCGCGATAATACATAAATAGAAATATGAAAACGCTAAACCCTTCTACTCGCGCGAATAACTCTGAGATCACGGCTGCTTCCTTCTCTTAGCTCTGACGGGCAAACCTTTCTTGGTGTGAATGGTCGCGCCGGTGATCATCTGCACGTCTTTCTCGTCGCACGCGAGCTCGAAGGAAAATTTCTTCAGCAAGACGCTCAACGCGACCGTCGCTTCCATCATGGCGAAGACGTCGCCGGCGCACCGGCGCTGCCCGCCACCGAATGGGACGTACGCGTAGTCCGTGGCGACTTCGTTCGGGTATAACCCGGTGACTAATTCGGGGTCGTAGCCGTTCCAGCCTTCGATTTTTGGGTTGGTGAATTTGCGGTCCCATCGCGAAGGGTCGAAAAGGTCTGGATTTTCCCAGTGGTCAGGAGAGCGGTGAAGATTCCAGACGGCGATGAAACAATCCGTGCCTTTCTTCAGTTGGATGGATTTCCCCATGCCGCCTTTGGGTAAGTCGACGGTTTCGATCGCACGGCGGATGAGGATGGGAGGCGCCGGATAGAGGCGCATGCCTTCCACGAGACACATGCGGACGTCGCGAAGTTTTCGTATTTCTTCCACCGTGGGGATACCGTTTGGATCTTGCACAATCTCATCGATCGATTGTGCTGCTTTTTTCATCACGTCTGGGTGTTTGCAAAGGCAAAAGATGGTCCACGTGAGCACCGCGGCGGTCGTTTCGTGTCCGGCGATGAGCATGGTCATCAAATCGTCGCGTAATTGCCTATCCGAAGCCTCGTCCCCGCGAATATCCACTAAAAATCGTAACAAAGACGCATCCGACACGTTCTTATAATCTCTCGATTCAAATTCGCTCAAATCCACGTCTTGTTTATTCTCCAACGCCTCTCGAATCAGTTTCGTCAACTCCGCGTTGATCATCTCGATATCTTCGCTAAATTGTTTCTGTCTCGGCACCGCCTCCATTGCTCCGGGAATTTGCCAATACGGTAACGGAAACGTGCTCCTATGTTCGCTTTCTCTTAAAACTCTATACACGGCTTTAATAATCGGCGTCTCTTCGTTCAACGCGCCAAACTCGTAATTAAACACCGCCTCGCCGATGACGTCCAACGCCATCGCGTACAACTCGCTCTCAATCTCAATCTGTTCCGTCTCCCCGTGTTTTTCCAACTTATCGCTCAAATTCATCGCACTCCTCCCGAACAAGTCCGTCATGTGTTTTAACCACGTCCCGTGAAAGGCGCTTCCAACCACCGGCCTTCTCTTCGCCCACAACTCTTTATTCGCCGGGATCAAACCGTCGCCCATAATCGGTTGCATGATGTCCGTCAAAATGCCTTTAGAGAACGCATCCGCGTTGTCTTTGAACATGTATTTCACCACGGTTGGGTCGGACACCACCACGAACCATTTCGGTCCGGCGCCGAGATTATACACCCCGCCGTAGTCTCGATAGTACTGGTACAAAGGCACAAACAAAGGCGCGCTCCGCACTTCCTCCTTTAACAAATCAAACAAAACTTTCTCCGTTATCGGCGCGCCGTTCCCCCACGGGAAAATCCGCGAGAACTTCTTCAACGCGGCCTCGGTGTTATCCCTCGGGATTTCCACGCCCGGGAATAACGCGCCGTTGTACGTTTTTTCCTCCTCCGTTTCCGGTGGTTCAGATATCGCATTTTGGACCACAACGACGATGGCTTTTCTTCGTCTTTGTCCGTGATTGGTTTTCTTCTTCTTCTTCTTCTCCCGCGTACTCGCCGTCGTAAACGCGGAAGATCTGGACGACGTCGAACAACACCCGGAGAGGAACGAACAACGTTGCGTCGTCGTCGTCGACATTTCGAGAGGAAATGGGAATAAAGCGCTCTCAAGAATGCGCTACCTTAAAGGCGTTTTATGTGGATAAAGGACGGAGAAAAATCTTTTCACACATGTGAGTTTTAGATATTATGGATTTAAAATATTGGTACACAACAGTCTCTCTCTCTCTCTCTCTCTTTCTGTTTATATAATAAGTTTATAATTGGTTTGGTTTCTTTTCTTTGTCCTTCCTCCTTCACCTCGCTTTTACGGCGCGCGTGATGCGTATCCTCGGCGGCGGGCGGCTCTTTCGAGCAGCGCTGTATTCGCATCCCACGTCCGAGCGAGGCGAAGAAGAGCGCTTCCTTTCCTTCTCTCTTTCTTTCCGTTTATATATATATAATGTAAAGCAACACGTCTCTCTCTCTCTCTCTCTCTCTCTCTCTCTCTTTCTCTCTTCTTCCTCCTTCTCTTTCTCTACTATGGTATTATTACTGCGCGTTCACGCTCACTCGGTTCTCCTTCTCAAACTGCTCCTCGATTTTTGCAAACTGCGTCTTTTCCAAATCCGCAAAGTACGGATGTTCCAACGCTTCCGTCGCGTGAATTCTCTTCGCCGGATCAAACTCCAACATCTGTTGCAACAAATCGATCCCGTTTTTATCCAGCTGCGGGACAATTTTTGCCAAATCTTGCGCTTTCCATTGCGGAAACTCGTGCCAATCTCTCAATTTGGTCACCCCCGGCCACACCGTTTCGTTCGGCGTTCCCAACAACTTAAAAATGTGCAACAACTGTTGCAACTCGGAATCACCCGGAAACAACGGTTGCTTCCTGGCCATTTCCGCGAAAATGCACCCGACGGACCAAATATCTACGGGAGTAGAATAGTGCGACCCCCCCAACAAAACTTCCGGCGCGCGATACCACAACGTCACAATCTCGTGCGTGTAACTCTTCACCGGAACCGAAAACGCTCTCCCTAAACCGAGATCCGCAATCTTCAACACGTTCTGCGCTTTATCCACCAACAAGTTCTGCGGTTTCAAATCTCTGTGCATCACCCCGTGCTTGTGTAAATGCGCGGTGCCTAACAAGAGTTGGTACATGAAGTTTTGCACCGTCGATTTCGGAAGCGGGTTCGCCGGTCCTCGTCCGGTTTCATCCATGAAGTGCTTCAAATCTTGGTTCAAATATTCAAAGACTAAATACAGCATCGCTTTGCCGTCTTCTTCCACGTGTTCGACTTTTAAAAGGCGAACGATGAACGCGGATTCGGAGAGCATTTGGAGTAAAGATACTTCTCTCAACGCCGTGGATGGTACGCCTTCTTCTTCCATCTGTTGATTTAGCAGAGAAAGTATACGCGTGAGTGTGA
>Ga0181553_10004179_pt1 | contig 12358 bp, 11 predicted proteins | sample 011ome_17_FD_133753 | JGI IMG/M metagenome (GOLD analysis project Ga0181553, IMG submission 133753) | Coastal salt marsh microbial communities from the Groves Creek Marsh, Skidaway Island, Georgia - 011502XT metaG (megahit assembly) | ecosystem: Environmental > Aquatic > Marine > Intertidal...
CAAAAGAGCTCGATCTTGGTTCAATGTGGCAATTGCAAAGGCCGACTACAAGGCCAAATACTATTATTGCTACTGCACCAAAAGCAACCATTTTCAACATACATTAGACGAAGTACTCAAAAATGATGTGCATTTAGAGACTTCATCACAATTTGATATCAATATTATAGAAACATTAGAAGAGCAAGGTAAAATCACTAAAGATAAATTTGTGGTATGTAACGGATTCAAACGTGACGTTTATATAGAGAACATTGCAGGCTTAATTAATAACGGTTGGTCTAATGTAATACCGGTATTTGACAACCAAAGAGAGGTAAACATGTTACTTGAACATACAGACAAGGAGTTCAAATGTGGCATCAGAATAGCGGCTGAAGAAGAACCCAAGTTTGAATTTTACACCAGCAGGTTGGGAATTGGGTACAAAGATATCTTGCCTTTTTATCGCTCAGCGGTTAAAACCAATCCTCAGATCAAATTAAAGATGTTGCACTTCTTTATCAATACCGGGATCTACGATACAGCTTATTATTGGAACGAATTGCACAAGTGTTTGCGTGTTTATTGCGAATTAAAAAAGGAATGTCCCGATTTGGACACCCTTAATATTGGAGGAGGTTTTCCAATTAAAAACAAACTTGCCTTTGAATACGACTATGAATACATGGCCGAAGAAATCGTCAGTCAAATCAAGCAAGTTTGCGAAGAAAACGGCATCCCAGAACCCGATATCTTTACTGAATTTGGATCGTTTACTGTTGGTGAGTCTGGAGGAACAATTTTCTCAGTTTTAGACCAAAAGGCGCAAAACGACAGAGAGAAATGGAACATGATCGACTCAAGCTTCATGACTCAATTGCCAGACGCTTGGGCTATTAATAAAAAATTCATCATGCTTCCAATTAACCGATGGCACGCAGATTATGAGCGCGTCCTCTTAGGAGGCATCACATGCGACTCAGACGATTACTACAACTCCGAACAACATGTTAACGCCATTTATTTGCCTACATACGATCGCGAAGACACTCTTTATATAGGCTTCTTCCATACGGCGGCATACCAGGAAAGCATAGGAGGTTATGGCGGCATACAGCACTGTTTAACACCTTCACCAAAACATGTTATTATTGACCGCGATGAAAATGGGGAATACACGTTCAAACTTTTCTCCAAAGAGCAAAGCTACAAGAGCATGTTAAAGACCTTAGGTTATTTCTAGACTAATTCAAGAACACAAAACAAGAAGGGCCAAGTGAAACTTGGCCCTTCTTGTTTTGTAATTAACTTAGAACTACTTCGACTTTAAGGAAAACATCCAAAATCCTAGAAACGACATCAAACCGTTTAAAAGGATCAATTCATATCCAAATGAATAACCCCAATTTAAGGGCTCAATTCCAATTAAATCCGATACGTAGTCGTTCTTGCCTAAATACCAACATATAAGAGGCACGCATATACTTACTATTAGTATCCCTAACCCACTCGGCACCCTCTTTGAATAGATGCCCAAAGCAAACAGACCAATCAAGGGCCCATAGGTGTAATTAGCCAAGCCAAGCACAACATCTATAATTGCACCCTCTGCAAATGCTTTAAAACCAAGAATAGATAATAATAATAGAATCGCAAATGCTGCATGAAGTAAGTTTCTTACTTGTTTCTTCTTTTTATCATCCCAGTTACGTTTATCAACCCCAATTAGGTCAAAGTAAGTGCTTGTCGTTAATGTTGTAAGAACCGAATCAGCACTGCTAAAAGTTGCAGCTGCCAATCCTAGCACAAAGGCCATCCCCGCTATTCCACCGAGATGAAATGCAATACTCGGGAAGAAGAGGTCTGATTTCCCGGATAAAACTCCACTTAATTCTGGAGACTGCTTTAAAAATTCAATCATCACCACACCCAAGCTTAAAAACACAACATTCACCAAAACCACTACTACAGCCGTGGCAAACATATTCTTTTGAGCATCCTTGAGCGTACGTAAGCTTAGATTCTTTTGCATCATATTCTGATCCAAACCGGTCATCGCGATACAAATAAACATCCCCCCAATAAAGTGTTTCCCCCAGAAACTGGCACTTAAAACATCACCATTTAAAATTTCTGTATGTGCGGATTGCCGGAAGATATCGGCAATTGAGAATGAGGATAATGCTGTTGAATTCAACATGTAGTATAACGCAATTACCAAGCCAGAAATTAAAAATACACTCTGAATAGCATCGGTAAACACCAATGTTCGTATGCCACCTTTTAAGGTATACAGAAGTATCAAAGCGATAATTATGGCAACCGATACTGCAAAAGGAACGTGCCAATAATCAAAAAGGAATACCTGAAGTATCAATACCGCTAAAAACAGACGCCCTGCACTTCCCAACAAGCGAGAAATAATAAAGAAAAAGGCACCTGTTTTTTGCGCAATGGGGTTAAATCTTGACTCTAAATAGCTGTAGATACTCGTAAGTTCATATTTGTAGTAAAGAGGGAGTAAAACGAAGGCAATAACCATGTAACCGAAAAAGTACCCAATTACCAGTTGAAAATAATGCCAATGCGATACCGATACAGCACCAGGAACACTTATGAAGCTTACCCCGCTCATTGAATCAGAAAGCATGCCCAAAGCCACCATCCACCAAATACTTTGTTTATTTCCTAAAAAATAACTGGAGCTATCCGCATTTTTGGATGTTAAGCGTCCAATTAAAAGGAGCATAACAAAATAGGCCGTAATGCCCAACAATATCCATTCGGGTTTCATTATTTCTTTCGTTTTTTTGATTTTCGAATACCCATTTCTTTCAGTAATTCCATTGAATTTCTAGGGATGTTTTTGAGAAGCTTCAAATCAATGTAAGTCAAGGTATTTTCAGCGATTTGCAAGTTGCGAAGTGCATTCCCATCCAAATAATACACTTCACCTGTCTTGGATTCTGCCAATATATATTGAAGGGTTTCCATGGCTATTGGGATTTGGTTGGTTGAAGGAATTTGAGGGTAAACTACCGTATAAGGATCCCCGTCGTAAACCAATGCCACACGTTTCAAGGCCAATGGAATCTTGCCCAATTCACAAAGTATGAGTTCCGATTTATTTTCCTCCAGCTGTAAAGGATGTGCCATCGCAAAAGCGCCGAAACTTTGTATCATAAAACGCCCCTTTTTCCGTGCATTGCCATTCGAAACACCAAAAAGCGCGGCCTTTTGCAACTCTCTGTCGCTTATTTCCTTTTGCTCACGTAAAACATGCCATAATTGAGATTTACTGGTGCGAACTTTATCGTATTTTACAAATCTCTTTTTTAATTCTGCATCCAATTTCAACTTCAGTTTGGTATCTCCTGATGAATATGTACTTGGCTGGACCAACTGGATGACCCAAATACCTCGATGCGTTTTAAGTTCCATAAAAATCGAGTTTCCAACTTCTCGAAACCTTACGTCTATCCAATTCTTTTCCTTAAAAAAAGCTAAAACCTTATCGTAGGGCATTTGGGTCCTAAAAGCCCATTTATATCCCTCAAAAGCTTGAAGTTCTGGAAATAAACTATGCGTTCTATCAAAAATTACAAACTCCTGTATTCCCGGTATTGATTTCTTATTTCTTGGTAATGGTCGAATGCCCAATTGGTTTTTACCTCTGATAATTCTGCGAACTTCTTTGGCATTTTCGGGCGGATCTAATACAAAATGCCTTTTGTATTTCCCCAGTCTCATCTCGAATTTTTGCGGAGGCATTAAGTAGTTAAATCCTTGAGTAGAGAATGCCTCATCTATGGTCCAAGATTGGAAATCGCTTCTGATTTTTGCAGTTTCTGCTCCCTTATAGAACTGATAAAAATCTACTTTAACTGGCAAACCTGGGGCATCAAATTGGTAATCGTAGTCATAAAAATGCATCCATTTGGATGTTTTATGATTTCTCGCATAAAACCGATCGTTTTGATCAACCGCACATACGTAATTCACCTCGGCGAAATATCCTGGCTTCAGTTTCAACTCGCTTTTTCGATCCTCACTAAACACATGAATATCCAAACTAAATGAAGGATGCAATGCATATTGTACCCTATTACTGTCATATAGCATGCTAAAACCGGCAGCTACAACTTGCGATGCATCGTCCATGAATTGCACCGTAATATGATAAGGACCTGTGTAAGGCTTTCCATTATAATCTTCGAGCGCATTTTTTGGTATAGAAACAGCCCATTTCTTATCGCCTAAAAAAACCTGATCCGATTCCGAATGGGCCAAATAACTGTGTTTACCTTCCGCAAAATCTGTCCATAAGGCGATATCACTCTTTATGGGGTCAAACGGATAAGGGTCTAATTTTTCTTGTTCCGCAAAGTCCAATTCCCATTCTGTATCCTCCAACCATGTCAACGCTTCATGTTCTTCCACTTCTGGGTACAAGGTTCTCAAATAGGTTAAATCCTTCAAGGTTAATCGAGGAGCTGTCGATACCCATTTTAAAGGCATGTAAACATTTTTTTCAACTCGGGTTGAATTGACTCCCTTGCCAATTTGGACCAGTCTACTTCCCGTTCTTAATGGAAGCACATACTCTCCCATTTCATCCAAAGAAATCCCTTGAGCCCACTCAGTTCCGTCGATTATTTTTATGGAATGCAATTGTTTACATTCTTTTATTCGTTTTGGAAGTTCCTGCACCCCGACCAAACTCAATTCTATATGTTTAAGTTTTGGCATATGCGCTTCTACGACCTTCAAAAGTGCATCTGCTTCTTCCCGATTCATATTACCCAATACCGACAAATTCCGCAACTGCTTCCAATCTTTCAAGAAATCAAAGTTATCGGGCATATCTTCAAAACGAAGAGATACTTGAGTTAACAACCCCCAGGCATCGTTTAAAATAGTGGCATCCGTTCTGTTTTTAGGGATATATATCGAAACATAGGGAATCCATTCTAGATATTGCAAATCTTCATCCGCGATGATTCCTTCAAATTTGAATAATTGAAGCTCTTGAATCGTGCTTAATTTGGAGCAAAGAAATGCAGCCTTGGCGATATCCACGGACCCATCAACTTTTACAATTTCTACATGTTGAAAATCAGGCAAATGAGCTTCTAAAAATTGAAGATCACTGTATTCCGTTAATATCAATTCAGTTTGAAATTGATTTTTGATTTTTTTTGGCGCCAGAAAATTCGATTGACTATGCAAGGATTGCAAGCTGTAAAACCACAGAATTAAGCACAGTTTCAATCTAAATTTCATAGGAGTACACCTAATTAACGAAAAAACTTGGAAAACATGCCTCCCATTTTCCCTAAAACCCCCATGTCAAGACCTAAAAATGCCATAATACCCGATCGGTCTGCCGCATACCCACCGGCTTGAAAACGATGTTTCAAACCGTCTAGAATAAATCCGAGAATGTCTTTTGCTAATCCTTCTTTTCTATTCGATTCCCAAGTTAAACCATAATACGAATTGGTAACCTCTTTAAGAAGTTCTTTATAATAGGGAGAATCTTGCATTGCCATGCTTCCTTGCGTTGCAAGATTTTGTATTTCATTTAGTTTTCCAGATAGTGCTAAACCTTGAATATATTTAGTGGCGGCGCCTAAGGTTAAATCAATATGGGCTTCAGACTGACCCAGATCAAATTCATATTTCCCACCATAAAGTTTATGGAAATCGGGTTTCATGTCGTTAATATATTCTTGCAGTTTCATTTAGTTTGATTCTTTTAATTCCAATCAAATTGTGTGTTAATTTACGGTCTGTTGATCGGATAATTCCATCTCGCGTAAAACCATCTTCTCGAACAAAACCAGAAGCATGTATGATGGTATCTTTTGATGTCACAATACCAACATGTGTAATTCTTTGATTACCATCTTTGTTTTGGTTGCCAAAATAAGCCAAATCTCCGAATTGATGGGTGCCAAAGTCGATGGGCTCACCTAGTTCATATTGTTGACTTGCATTTCTTGGTAGTTTAAATCCTAAAAAACCCAAATAAATTTGGCTATATCCGCTACAATCAATACCCGTAATTGACCGCCCTCCCCATAAATAAGGAGTACCTAAAAATTGTTTCAAAAAATCAATTTCTGTGATATCTTGATTTTCTGCATTTACCTGTTCCACTAACGAACCGGGAGAAATGATTAGATTTTGATTTTCGGGTAGTTGAAAGCTCTTACGAACTTTGTATGGATTTAAAATTGGGGCAACCGAAGCACTGTGATAAGCATCGCTTATATATCCCATATACCGATCGTGTTCGCATTGAATTTGATGCCAAAGTGATCCGTTTGAATTAACCTCGGAATTTACAATTTGGTAAACCTCACCTAGCAATAATGATGTCCCACATTCAGCAGATTCAGAAGGCGTTTCACGCAGTGGCATCACCATCAATCCACAAGAAAAACGGAGGTTCATGAAACAAAGATGCGCCTCAAGCGGCGAAAAAGCAATTTTAATCCAAATGCAAACGTTCCTTACGATCGAGCAATACCTCTTCAGACTCTTCGTGATCGGGATCTGGAACACAACAATCTACAGGACAAACAGCGGCACACTGGGGCTCCTCATGAAATCCGGTACATTCGGTGCATTTATCGGGAACAATGAAATATACTTCATCACTAATGGGCTTGAACATTTCATTGGCTTCAACTACAGTTCCATTTTTTAGGGTGAAATTTCCAATTACGCCCGTTCCTTGTGCAATGGACCAGTCGACCCCTGCCTCGTAAATGGCATTATTCGGACATTCTGGCTCGCACGCGCCACAATTTATACATTCTTCTGTGATGATAATTGCCATAATCTTTCACAAAGTTACAATGCTTTTGTATTTTCGCCACAATCTTAATTGACAAAACCCATGGAAATAGCCATAGTGAGTGATATTCACGACAATTTAAAAAATTTGAATGCTGTTTTAGACACATGTGAAACTCGTAACATTGAGCACATGATATGCTGTGGAGATTTATGTTCGCCTTTTGTAATCAGCGCCTTGGGGGAAAGTAACCTAAACGTATATATTGTTTTTGGCAACAACGACGGCGATCGATTTAACATGACTCGCTTAGCAGAACAATATCCCAATATTAAAATCTTTGGAGAATATATTGGAGATGAGGATAATCCGTTGGTTTTAGATGGTGTTAAATTCGGGGTTTCACATTTTCCATTTTATGCCAAAACTATGGTAAAAACTGGCTGGTACGATGCGGTATTCTTTGGACATTCTCATCAATACCATAAACAGAAATTTGGCAAGTCGCTTTATCTAAACCCTGGAGAAGTCGCTGGTATTTTTAATGAGCCTACCTTTGCTATTTACGATACTGAGTTTTTGGGCAGTGAGAAAATATTGATTTAAATACGTTCTCCTAAAGCTTGAAGTGCCGATGGATGGGCATTCATTTTTATGTGATTCAAAATCGTTTGAATATTCTCTTCTGGTGGACCTACATTTTCAACCACTAGATTACAGCGCTCTTTATGGGGTTCGATGAATTTTTGATAGGCAGGCATCACATGATGATTCCACTGATGTAAACTCCTTTCTCTTGGGATATTCCTTTCCCTTATGTCTCTCTCCAATCTGCGATTGAAGCATAATTCGGTATCACAGTCGATAAAAATTCGGTAATTCAACATGGAATCTACGGCATTGAATTCCATAACAAATAGCCCTTCAACCAATATAATCGGAGCAGGTTCAATGGTTTCCATAACCTCGGGTGCATCGTAATGTTCAAATTGATACTTACGAATCACAATAGTTTGATATTCGATTAACTTCAACAAATCGTTAAAAAACCTGTCTGAATAAAGCGCCGTAGGAAGATCGTAATTGGCTTCCCCGTGCTCATCTATTTGTTGCTCTTCTAAGGGTTTGTAATAATCGTCAAAACCGAGGATACAAATTTTATCACCAAACTGTTCCTTAAGTCGATTAACATAAAAGGTTTTGCCGGCCCCGGAAAGACCTGTCATTCCTATTAAAAAAGGTTCTATTGTTTTTGTCATCAATCGTATGCTTCTTCTTCTAATAAATTCCCCTCATCGTCATATTTCTGAACCAATAACAGTTCACATTTATGGTCGAAATATTTCCACTCGCCGATTTTCACTCCCATGTTATAGGCTCCTTCGCGCGATTGAAAACATGTTTTTTTACCATATACCCAATAACCATGAGCCATATCGTCAACATAGTTGCCTTCGGTTTCTATCGCTCTAAACCGCAATCCCGTTTTCGGATCCTTATCCACTTGGTATAAGCCTTGTACCCCATGTTTTTTACCGTCTTTATACTGAGTAAGTTTAATGGTATCTCCAAACATGTTGAACTCAGCAAAAGTGCCATCTTGTTTGCCATTCTTCCAAAAACCCGATTTAATCAATGCGCAACTCAATGCATCCCACGCGCGTTGAACACTATCTAAATTGCCATTATTGTAATATTCTTCAATTGCGGCACATCCGGTACTGTGATAATAATAATTAGGGCCATTCAATACACCTGAATCGTTGAATTTTTTATAATACCGCAAGGTTCCATTATCGAAAAACCCATAATGTTCTCCTACTGGAATACCCATTCTATATTTACTTTCCGTTTCTTTTTGTCCATTCTCAAAAAAGGCTTCACACAATCCATTTCTTTCGCCTTTGGTATAGCGATTTTCATAATATTTTTTTCCAGAGGCGTAAAACCCCCTAACTAGGCCATCTATTTGTTCGTTATCAAATTCCCCCATTACCTCAACCTTTCCGTTTTCATAATAATAATAAAATGGACCGTGTTTGATGCCGTTTTTATAGGTTTCTCTCAAAAGAAAATCTCCATTGGGCTTCAGTTTGGCAAATTCACCATGAAAGATCCCATTTAAGAATTCAGCCCTTTTGGCCAATCTTGGCATCGTCTTCATGTTTTCTTGAGGGTAATAATATTCAGCACGACCTGTAAATGGAACGCCATTTAAGTAGGCTATGCTATCGAATTTTATTTCCAATTTTTCCCAGCGAACGGCTTTTTGTTTACGTGTCTGTGCGTTTAATGGCTCATAGATTGCGGCAATAACGGCTAAAAAAAGCATAATGAACTGAGGTAAACGGTAGCTTGTGATTTTCATTTTTCTAGATCAATACTTTATTATAACTCCTTTTTTATATTAGATATTTTACAGTAAATATCCGCTCAAAGAATATTGCAAAGTTAGTGGTATGAATTAGTTTTGTAAAGTTTGTGTTTCTAGAATCAATAAATAGTTTTTGTTTATCTAAAAAGGGGGTTGAAGCGACCTTCCCTTTTGATGAAAAAACAATTGTATGGAAAGTGTTAGGAAAAATGTTTTGCCTTGGTGATACAGACAATTTTTCTCAAATTACCGTAAAATGCAACCCTGAAGACTCCGAAAAATTTCAAGAACAATACGAACAAATCAAACCGGGCTACCACATGAATAAAAAACTATGGATTAGCGTTGAATTAGAAGGATTAGATTCTGAATTCGTATTTTCGCTTATCGAAACGAGTTATCAACTTGTGGTACAGAAATTGCCTAAGAAAGAACAATTACTTTTAGAGACCTTATAACAATGATAAAAAAACCATTTATTAGAACCCTAGGTACATTCGGAATGAGTGTATTACTCACAGCGAGCACATGGGCTTTATCTGCAAACACTATGAATCTTTCAACGTATAACACCGACACACTTCCAGAAGGAATGTACGCCAAAATGTCTACCAATAAAGGAGATATTATTCTAAAACTACATTACGACAAAACCCCATTGACAGTTTGTAATTTTGTTGGACTTGCTGAGGGCAAGATTAATAACAATTCCAAAGGTGAAAACATTCCTTACTACGATGGTTTGAAATTTCACCGGGTTATTTCAAATTTCATGATTCAAGGAGGCGATCCTGCTGGAAATGGTTCTGGTGGACCTGGATACAATTTTGAAGACGAGTTTGATCCTTCACTTAAACATACCGGACCTGGTATTTTATCAATGGCAAATGCAGGACCAGGAACTAATGGTTCTCAATTTTTCATTACGCACGTAGCCACACCTTGGTTAGATGGAATGCATACCGTTTTTGGAGCCGTAATCAGTGGTCAGGATGTTGTGAATGCCATTCAACAAGGAGATAGCATCGAAACTTTAACCATCATTCGCAAAGGTGCAGATGCTGAAAAGTTTGAAGCAAATGGCCAGGCCTTCAATAATTACAGAATACAAATGAAAGAAAAAGCAGCACAAGCAGCGGCCGAAGCCGCAAAGGAGTTTGACAATTGGGTAATGAAGACCTATCCAAGTGCACAAAAAACAGCATCTGGACTTTATTACGTAGTAGTTCAAGAAGGTACTGGAGAGCAAGCCGTAAAAGGTAAAACTGTGGCGGTTCATTACTCTGGAAAACTCACAAACGGTAATGAATTTGACAATTCATATCGCAGAGGTGAGCCTATCGAATTCAAATTAGGAATTGGACAAGTAATTCCTGGTTGGGACGAAGGCATTGGTCTAATGAATGTAGGTTCTAAGTATACTTTGATCATTCCTTCAGAGTTAGGATACGGCAAGCGTGGAGCAGGTGGAGTTATCCCTCCCAATGCCACCTTGGTTTTTGAAACTGAACTGGTTTCCGTTAAATAAATCTTAAAACTAGATTCTATTTCTATAAATAAAAATGCCGCCATTGTGCGGCATTTTTTGTTAATTGCCGCAATGAACGCACACGGACAACGTTTTTTCAATTCAGAAAATCAGCGTTGCAATATTTGCGATCGAAAACCTTGGTTTTGGCTTCCTAGGGGGCATGATTTACCCGTTATAAATTCACAGAAAATAATGGGGGCTGGTAAACGGTTTGTAGATTGTCCCTTTTGCCGTTCTTCTGATCGGGATCGTCTTATTTATGAAGCGTTTAAACAAAATCTCGATACACTTGAAAAAGGAAATGTATTACATGTAGCGCCTGAAAAAGCACTTTGGAAAGCCTGGTCAAATTGGGGCTGGAATCGATACGGACTAGATGCACGCACAAAAGGCTATAGATTCTCCTATAATAGCGAGGTTTTACTCGGAACACTTTGTGAGTTACCATTTGTCAATTCCTATTTTTCGCTGATTGTAGCTAACCATGTTTTGGAACATATTGAAGACGAGGCCAAGGCATTATCCGAAATATTAAGAGTCTTGAAACCAGGTGGAATTGCTTGCTTGCAAGTACCCTTTTCTCAGGTTCTTGATGCAAATATCAATGCCTCCGAAGATTGGGATTCACAAAAGAGGAAAGATAATTTAGGACAATGGGATCATGTCCGGCTTTACGGGAAAAACTATCTAAAAAATTGGTTAAAACTGGGATTCGAGAGACTAAATTTTGAAATCGCTCCGGATATTCGTCATACTTATAGAATCAATACTCAAGAACCTTTGATTTTTTTACGAAAAATCAATTAGTGTAATTTTAATTTTATTTGAGAAAATAAATGTAAATTACGCCCGTAATCAGAGCCAAATAAAATCAAATAGGTATTAAATTTTCTTGTATGTATAAAAAATTACCGATAGTACTTCTTTTTAGTCTTGTCTGTCAATCAATTTTCTCCCAAAACGTAGGCATCAATCAGACGGGTTCTGACCCGGACAACTCTGCCATGCTTGATGTAAGCGCAACTAATAAAGGTTTATTGGTCCCGCGTATGACAAAGACCCAAAAGTTCCTAATTCCAAACCCTGCCAACGGGTTGCTTGTTTATCAAACAGACGATACAGCAGGTTTTTGGTATTATGAAAAATCTCAATGGGTTCCGTTAATGAGATCCATAACCTTCGGAAATGGATTAACGGGAGGATTCGTTCAAGGAAAAGGAAGTGTCGATATTAAAAAAACAGGAATTGTACCTGGAACTTTTGGGGACAAAGACAATTACCCGATTTTGACTGTGAACGATTACGGTCAAATTACAGTTGCGGGAATTGAAAAATTCCTCGACAACGATACTTTAAATGAGATTCAAGAAATCAGCTTGAATGTAGACACCCTTAAATTAAGTAAAAACGGAGGGTTTGTTCACTTAAAAGGATTTTGGAGTACGGAAGGTAATAGTGGATTGAGTGCTACCCAAAACTTTTTGGGAACAACCAATAATGTTCCGCTTCGTTTTCGCGTAAATAATAGATGGTATGGTGAATTGAATTCTGGGAACAATAATATTTCGTTTGGCCTAAATGCCAATCAAAATTCAAGTGGAAATTCCAATATCGCTATAGGCAGGGAATCATTAAGAGCAAATTCCGGTGGTTTTTACAATACGGC
>Ga0181553_10004181_pt1 | contig 12356 bp, 10 predicted proteins | sample 011ome_17_FD_133753 | JGI IMG/M metagenome (GOLD analysis project Ga0181553, IMG submission 133753) | Coastal salt marsh microbial communities from the Groves Creek Marsh, Skidaway Island, Georgia - 011502XT metaG (megahit assembly) | ecosystem: Environmental > Aquatic > Marine > Intertidal...
AGCAAATATCGTTTTAGTTGCTAGAAATGAAGTTAAACTTGCTTCTGTTCAGGAGGAACTGGATAACTCTAAAGGGCAAAAACATAACTATATTATAACTGATTTTAACTTCCCAGCAGAATTAAAATTGAGAGTTGAAGAATTTATAAAGGAAAATGGCCCAGCACATATTTTGGTAAACAATACTGGTGGACCTCCTGGTGGACCGGCGATAGGAGCAAAAACGGATGAATATACAAGCGCATTCAACATGCATCTTATAAGCAATCAATGCTTAGCTCAAGCTGTAGTAGAAGGAATGAAATCTGAAGGTTATGGAAGAATAATAAATGTAATTTCAACTTCTGTGAAACAACCCTTAAATGGTCTTGGTGTATCAAACACTATAAGAGGAGCTGTTGCGAGCTGGGCTAAAACATTAGCAAATGAACTAGGGGAGTTTAATATTACAGTAAACAATGTTTTACCGGGTGCAACAAACACTGTTCGCTTACAATCTATTATTGAAACTAAAGCTTCAAAAACAGGAAGAAGTATTGAGGATATTAGCAATGAAATGACGAATCAAGTTCCTATGAGAAGGTTTGCTGAAGCGGTTGAAATAGCAAATGCCATTTCATTTTTAGCATCTCCTGCAGCAAGTTACATTAATGGGATTAATGTCCCTGTAGATGGTGGAAGAACAAAAAGCTTGTAAATTACAAAAAGGGGAATCATTCATTATTATGTTATTTTAATCTAATACGAATCGCACCGGAAGTGTATAGCTCACGCGAACTTTTTTTCCTCCTTGCTCTCCTGGTTTCCATTTGGGCATTGACTCTACTACTCTGGCAGCTTCCTTTTTACACCTCTTATCTGCAGAGCCACCTAAAATTTTCACATCTGTAATTTTTCCATTCTTCTCAATAGTAAAATTAACATACGCCTGACCTTGAGAACCGGCTTTAGCAGATATTGTTGGATATTTAATATTATCTCCCATAAATTCATACATTGCCTTTAATCCCCCTGGAAATTCTGGCATTTCTTGAACGAACATATAAACAGAATCTAATTCTACAATAACAATAGGTTCATCTGAATCTCCATTATCAAAAACATCCCAATTAATTGGAGGGTCATTACCTGCATTAGGGTCAATAATTACAGGACCCGCAGCAACAATTGGTTTTTTCGCAATTACAACTGTATTAGTCTTTGTCTTTTTTTTGGGAATAATCACCTTTTTCTTTGGCTTTATTAAGTCGACCTCAATAATAGTTTCAGGGGCGAGTTCTGCATTTAAATTACTTTCTATATCCGTTCCGAGATGTTTGGAGTCTAGCCATTCAAAAGCAACTAATGTAAATGAAATTGCAACTATAAAACCTAATTGTAAAAAAGTACTCTTTTTCTTCTCAAGGTTGGCTGTTTTTGATTTTTTTTGGGTCATGGCGTTCAAATTTTGTTTCCTAAAAAGAAACAAACACCTTGCCGTTATTTATATTTAGCGAATTTCACAGCCTAACGCAACTAATCACTGTAGTAATGGTAGAAATATTAAGAGAACGGCTATAATTTACTTAACAAATAGCTTAAAACCCTTACCGTGAACGTTGACTATTTCGACATTTTCATCTTTTTTAAGGTATTTTCTTAATTTTGCGATGTAAACATCCATGCTTCTTCCATTAAAATAATTATCATCACCCCAAACAGCATTTAGTGCATGGTTTCGCTCTAAAACCCCATTGATATTTTTACATAGTAATTTAAGAAGTGCATTTTCCTTAGTCGTCAACTTTTGTTCATCGACTCCATTAATCAACAATCGTTGATTAAAATCAAATTGATAGGTGCCAACATTATAAGTCCCTTGATCTTGCTCTTCATCCCCTTGAGTTCTTCTCAGGATTGCGCCCATTCGAACTAACAACTCTTCCATACTAAATGGTTTGGTCATATAGTCATCACCACCAACATTAAATCCCTGAAGCGTATCTTCTTTAAGGGATTTTGCGGTTAAAAATAAAATTGGCACATCCTTATCAATTCCTCTAATTTCCTTAGCCATTGTAAAGCCATCTTTTACTGGCATCATTACGTCTAAAATTAGAAAATCGAAAGTTCCTTTAACAAATGTTTCAAAACCTTCTTGTCCGTTTGTTCTTAGCGTGCATTCGTTACCTTTAGCAATAAGATACTCTGACAACAATGTCCCTAAATTTGGATCGTCTTCAACGAGTAATATTTTGGTCTTTTTATTCATGGTCTTTTTCTTTTTGAATAGGTAATGTCAATATAAAAGTACTTCCTTTCCCTAATGTACTTTCTACGTTTATTAGCCCATCGTGTTTTTCTGCAATTGCTTTTACATAACTCAACCCCAGGCCAAACCCTTTAACATCATGGACGTTTCCAGTTGGCACTCGGTATAATTTTTCAAATATTTTTTTCTGGTTGTCTTTACTAATGCCAACTCCATTGTCCTTTACTTTGATTACGATGCCTCCAACAATATCTTCGGTCGATATTTCTATCAAAGGCTGAATTGTAGTATATTTATTCGCATTATCAAGTAAATTATAAATCACGTTAGTAATGTGAACATTATCTGCATAAACCTGCACTTTTGTGGCTAGTTTAGACACTACAATTTGGCCTCCTTTTTGCTCCACTTGTATTTTCACATTCTTTACCGCTCGGTCAATAACATCATGAATGTTAAAAAATTCTTCATTGAGTTTTAATTCGCCTTTATCAATAACTGCACTTTGTAATACATTTTCTACTAATACCCCCAGCCTTTTGTTCTCTTCATTAATCATATTCACGAAGCGACCTTGAGTTTCTTTCGAATTCTTCATTTCTGTATCATTTAAAGCTTCACATGCTAATGAGATGGTGGAAATAGGTGTTTTCAATTCATGTGTCATATTATTAATAAAATCATTTTTAATAATAGAGAGTTTCTTTTGTTTAAATATTGTAGATATAGAATAGTAAAAAGCAAATATTATAATCAGAACAAAAATGGCAGAGATAGCCAACATCACCCACATTGATTTTAATATGAAGGCATTTTCATTCGGAAAATACATGCTCAAATATACTGGGCTACCAAAAATATCATTTGGAAACAAGGAAATCTTAAAAGGGCTTTCATACAAGTCATTTTGATTATCATTATCTACCTCATAAATAGAATGATTCATTATATCAAAGACACCCATCTGATATTTTGTATTAATCCCATTTTTCTTAAAAACAGATTCTATTATACTATCCAAATCTGGCTGAGTTATTCTCTCTGCAGTTGATCCGAATAAATCAAATGAAAAAATATCTGATACTAACTCTTCTACTATATCTGTTTTTTGACTCCATAAATCTTTGTTTACTGCATTAAACTTGGATGGAGTGGTATCCGTTATTTCAATTGTAAACGCCGTATCATCCCCATACTTTTGAGAAATAATTTTATGATTAGTTTCCGTTCCAGATTCTTTATTTAATATATGTTTTTCAACTATTTGAACATTAAACTTATCATGAATAGCGTTAAAAACTGTATCTAATTCATCCAAATAAGTTGCATGATTATGTAATGCCTTCCCTCCCTTTTGTAGTAATTGATTGAGAAGGTCTTTGCTTCCTGCATTTTTATGCATACGAGAAATTGCTTCAAACCTATCTACATCATAAACAATTTCTACCAACGATTTTTTAACATTATCTTCAAATTGAGATTTACGCTGTTCAACAGCGCTTTGTATCCAATAAACTTGAATAATAACTAATCCAATAAGCGCAATACCGCTTAACAAGGATATACCTAATATTAATTTTCTATTTAACAACAAATTATTTGCTTTAAACAAAGGTAGTTGATGTATTTCAATCATTTTTTTGTTTAACAGTATTTAACACTGATTAGCACTAAGGAAAACAAATTGATACTAATTCTAAATATCTGTATAAATATTCAAAGTGAGAAATACCGAATAATAAAACTACCAATACTATTTATTGAGGTGGATATTGTTAGTAAGTAGAACAATAAACCCTTTCATAAACCTTTCATTTTTTTACATTTGGATTCAATTTAAAATTTAACAATGAAATTACTTAACCGATTATCTATACTCATTCTACTAGTTTTTGCAATCAGTTCTTGCAAGGTAAACAATGGTTTCATCCAAAAAAGAAAATACCAGAAAGGATATCACCTTTCTATGAAGAAGAAAATTAACAATTCGGATAACATAAGACTAAAGGATAATCAACTGGAGAAGAAGGATGAGCTAGCAAAGGAAAGTTTATTCAGTAAAGCCTCAGAAAAAAGCAATGGAGCTGTTATCAAAACTGCGAACACTAATACGGATGATGATTTAACTAATTCGAATGAAACAACAATAGAAGATATTGCCGAAAAAGCAATTGCAAATAACAACAGCAAAGAAAAAGTCAACCATATAAAGACAAATGCAAAGAATTTGGCAGAGCAAATAAAAAATGTGATTGAGAATAAATCAATTGTAAAGTCCAATACCGCTAGTAAAACAAGTACTTCAGATAATTCTGAATTAATTAATATTATATTGATCGTTATTCTTGTCCTTTTAATATTAGCTTTAATTGGAAAGATTCTTCCTGGACTTGCTTGGCTTTTAGGAGTTGTTATTTTGGTGTTACTTATATACTTAGTTCTAACATTACTTGATGCGGTTTAAAACAAAACAGACCTAAAAAAAGCCACCTATTTGAGTGGCTTTTTTTATGCTTAATATATTATTCACTCCTTTATAATGGAATATTACCGTGCTTCTTTTTCGGCAGGTTCGCTACCTTGTTTTCTAACATTTTAAAGGCTTTTATTAGCTTCTCCCTCGTTTGATGTGGCTTTATAACCTCATCAACATACCCTCTCGCAGCTGCATTATAAGGATTGGCAAACATCTCAGCGTATTCCGCTTCTTTCTCTTTCCACTTTTCCTCTGGGTTACTGGCTTCCTTTATATCCTTCTTAAAAATAATTTCTGCAGCTCCTTTTGCTCCCATGACAGCAATTTCTGCGTTAGGCCAAGCATAGTTCATATCTGCACCAATGTGTTTAGAGTTCATCACATCGTAAGCGCCACCATAAGCTTTACGCGTAATCACCGTAATTCTTGGAACCGTTGCTTCACAAAATGCATATAATAACTTTGCCCCATTCGAGATAATTGCATTCCATTCTTGATCTGTTCCTGGCAGAAATCCGGGAACATCTTCAAATACCAATAAAGGAATGTTAAATGAATCACAAAAACGCACAAAACGTGCAGCTTTCTTGGAAGATTCTACATCCAGCACTCCTGCTAAAAAAGCGGGTTGATTCGCTACAATTCCGATTGATCTTCCAGCTAACCGGGCAAAACCAACCACAATATTTTCTGCATAATCTTTATGGACTTCCATAAAAGAATCTTCATCAACTGTTCCTTCAATAACCTCTTTTATATCATAAGGAGTGCCTGAACTTTCCGGAATAATTTTATCCAAACCTTCTCTCGTCTCATCTTTACCATGCTCGTAATCTAAAACAGAAGGTTTCTCTTCGCAATTTTGAGGGACATACGAAAGTAACCTCTTTAAATGATTGATTGCTTCCATTTCATTTTCACATGAAAAATGTGTCACTCCAGATTTAGTAGAATGCGTAGATGCACCACCCAATTCTTCAGCTGTAACCACTTCATTGGTTACCGTTTTTACAACGTTTGGACCGGTTACAAACATATAAGAAGTATTCTCCACCATTAATATAAAATCTGTCAGGGCCGGAGAATAAACTGCTCCACCTGCACAAGGTCCCATGATAGCGGACAATTGCGGAATTACTCCAGAAGATAAAGTATTGCGATAAAAAATATCTGCATATCCTCCAAGGGAAACTACCCCTTCTTGGATACGCGCCCCTCCTGAATCATTTAAACCAATAACAGGAGCACCATTTTCCATAGCGAGGTCCATTATTTTACAGATTTTCTCCGCATGCGCTTCAGCCAATGATCCTCCTAAAACGGTAAAATCTTGAGAAAAAGCATAAGTCAACCGACCATTAATTGTGCCATATCCAGTAACCACACCATCTCCTAAAAATTTAGTTTTATCCAAGCCAAAATTGACCGAACGGTGCATCACCATTGCTCCTATTTCTTCAAAAGATCCTTTGTCAAATAAAAAGTGAATGCGCTCTCTAGCCGTTAGCTTTCCTTTTTTATGCTGCGCTTCAATTCTCTTCTCACCTCCACCTAACTTGGAGTCGGCTATCTTTTGTTCCAGAAGGTCTATTTTCTCTTGCATACTTTGGCTTTTGATAATAACATCAAAAATATAAAATGATTAGGGATTTAAGGCACAAAAAAAGGGGAAACCTTAAGATTTCCCCTTTAAAATATTTAGTTGTAAAAATTATTTTACAAACATTTTCTTTGTGATTGATCCTTCAGTAGATTTTACATTAATCATGTAAAGACCAGCAGCAAGACCATCCATATCAACAAAAGCAACGTTATCGTTAACTTGTTGAGTAGAAATAATAGCTCCAGAAGTAGAAACTACAGTTATTTCACCGTTAGATAATTCTCCATTAATAACTATTTTCACAGAATTATTTGGTTGATTAACGAAATGAATCATTGATTCGATATTCGCATCTTCAACACCAACATTCCCCATATCACCTGTTTCTATTGCAGCATCAGGAGTAGCATCAAAAGCATGATCTTTTAAAGTAAAAGAGTCACCGCCTCCATCTAATCTAGCCCAACCATAGTGTGTATTACCACTGTTAGTGAATCTTAAAGCTAAATACTTATCAGTAACACCATTCCAGTTTTCACCGTATGGGAAAGCACCATCTACTTCATAAGACATTGTGTTAGCAGCTGCAACCCAATTAACAGAAGCATCTACCATCATACCAAGGTCTAATGCCAAAGCATAGTTATATCCACTTGGAGCTTCACCACCGATTGCAGATAAAGCTGCGTCAACTGGAACAACACTTAGTATACCGTACTGAGTACCATTTACTGTGGTGTCGGTAGCACTGATTGCAAACTCAAACGTAGCGTCACCATCCATATCAAGTCCGATTTGAACAGTACCTGATGCGTTAACAAAATCTGGATCAACATCAGTGTAAATCACTTGTGCATTCGTTGAACCTACCGCAGCAACAACAGCACCAGCAGCAGAACTATAACGAACTAACTTTTTTTGTAAATCTTTTTTCATATAATATATTTTTTGTTAATTTATCTAACAAATATAATACTATTTGTTAATTAACAAAGTATGTCGATTAATTACCATTTTTAACTTCATGTCTTTCTATATCCAAGTCAGGCTGTTGATCCAGCCAACTTTCCACAGAATACAAAATATTCTCAAGTGCTCTGTTAGCAGATAAATCATAAACGGGATGACCTCCAATTTTAACAGTATTGTTGGCAATAAATGCTGATGCGTCATCAATCTCAGCAGAAATAATAATTATTTTACTTTCCAAATTTATTGGTAACTGGGTTATCTCAGCCAATGGCAAGAAAATGGTTTTACCAACACACTTCTCTAAATTTAGATCTTTTAGCTGCCGAGATAATACATCTCCATCTCTGTAGTTAACAACTTCTTCATCGCTGTTATCTAGGAAATCAACTAACTGATTGCTAGGCAACCCAGTTATTACTTTAACTTGACCGATTGTCATCTTATCTAGAATATCTTGATAAAACTTTTGTTTCTTTTCGTTTTTTAGCTGAACTTGAATTTCCAATAACCACCTATATGTTTTTTTCAAACTAGGTTTCATAATTATTGCCTGCTCAAAAGCTCCTTCAGCCTGCTTAAACTCACCCATTAAAGCAAGACATTCTCCCAGATTATAATGCGCATATGGGAAATAATAGATGATATCAATAGCTTCTAATAAATGGTTAATTGCCTCTTCATACTTACCTTGTCTTATTTTTATTATACCAATACAATTATGCGCTTTTGCATCTCGAGAATTATACTTTAACGCTTTGTTAAAATTATCTTCTGCAGCATTCAAATCTCCCAGCACTGTAAGTACTTTACCCAATTCTATTAATAATGGCCCTTGATTGTATTCAATATCATTAGCCTTTCTAAATTCTACCAAAGCTTCAACTGGTTCATTTTTTAGATAATGTAACCTTCCCTTCATGATATGGATAAACTCTTTGGAAACTACCTTAAGATTTTCTACTTTAGAAATAGCAATTTCTGCTTCATCAGCATTTTTTATTGTTAGGTGCAAATTTACAAGTTCTACCAAATAACGATAATCCGTAGCATTTTCCTCAACAACTTTAATTAGTACCTCAAGTGCTTCGCTATATTTTCGGCCATTTATAAAGGATTTAGCTAGATAAAAATTATTTTCCGTTGCAACCTTCTGACTGAAGTATCCATCTTCAGAGGGAGCGTCTATATAACCTAAATCAATTAGTTGCTGCATTGCTGCTTGGTCTGACATAGGGTCTTCCTTCTCCTCACCAGACAAAGACCCACAATCACCCTCTAACTTTTCCCATGACTCAATGTATTTTAGTTTTGGTGTTTCAATAAATATGTCTGTCAACACCTTACCGTCCATGTCTCTGCCAATAGGCAAATCATACATAGCCAATAGAGTTGGGGTTAAATCCAATATGGTAGAACCATAAACTTTTTCATTTTTCTTGATGTTGGGTCCTCTAGCGGCAAACATACCGAATTGACTATGCTCAATAGCTGGACCGGAAGGAACCTGAGGAACATATCTAGGACGGAGATGATCGGAGTGAAAGCCATGATCAGAAACAATAACAATAGTCGTGTCTTTGTCTGTGAGCTTCATTACGCGCTCCAACATCATATCATGAAAACGATAAATGCCGATTACCGCCTGATTAAAAATTTCATAATCTTCATCGCTAACCCAATCCAACTTGGGTGGATAAAATTTCATATAATGGTGCGAAAAATGATCAATAGCATCGTGATACACAGCAGCAAAATCCCAATCTTCTTTTTCAATCAATTCCGTAAAAGCTGCATGCATAGAAGTGCAATGAGCAATTACTCTTGCTATCTGATACAAGCGCTTGTCACTTCTTTTATTGAGGTGAAAAACAGCCGGAACAAACGGCATAATTAAATTACCTGTAATCTCATCTGGATGCACTCTAAGAGCCTTCAACGAATCTATTAATCTTTCAGGATGAATGGTTCCCTCAGGCATTTCCCATTCGTCTTTTGCTACTATTTTTTTATCTTTTCTTTCCTGCTGATAGAGATTAGACACCATGCAGCCGTTTATAGGCTCTACAGGGTTACTCGGCCACCAGCCTACTACATTAGATTTAAGACCTGATTGAGAAAACATATTCCAAATGGCCTTTACTTTTCTTGACTTGGATGAAACTGGCCGGATAGACCCTGTCGAAGCTACAGGCTCTACAAAACCAAGGATTCCGTGCTTATAAGGGCGAACACCTGTTGCCATGGATGTCCAAAGCATAGGCGACAAAGGTGGATCCAGAGTTGCAATATTTCCACGGACACCCTCTGAAACAAACTTTTTTAAAGTAGGCATATGTCCATCCTTCATTAGCTTATCCATTACTTGCCAATCCGCAGCATCCCAACCAAGAACAACGACTTTATTTTTTTTCATTTGAAGAAGGTTTTTTAGTGATTTTCGCTCCTTTATTGGCTTCTCGCCATAATCTTACTCCTAAAGCTCCTAAGGCTAAAAGTCCCAATGTACCTCCTTGTGGTACTTTGTAAGGCTTACCTTCAAAAAATATTTTTTCGGAATCTTTATTCTTCATTTCTTTGTCTGTATAATTTAGAATCTATACAAGATGATAGTTCCTCAATGGAAACTTCACTGTTCGTAAATTCTTTGATTGCTGCTAATTGCGAAATTGGATTTGCAAAAAGTTCTTTGTGTTGAATAGTTATAAATGGTATATTATTATTTGTCAAAAATTGTTTGGCATTATCCGCTTGTTTTTGAAATGCCACCATAAGGGCATCCGGTATTCCATCTGCTGACTTGCCTAGCATAACCTGCTGAGAACGCAACACTTCACTAATATTTCTGTCAACAATGATACACTTGTATTTCAAACCTTTGTCAATAAAAGGAATTAAGGGTGAAACTACTTTTATAGATTTACCAACAACATTTTTTAAAAAGACGTTCGATTTCATCAATCCTTTTACACCATCAAACTCTGCATATCCATTGGGATTATTGATGTCGGCAACGCGATTACCATCTGTAAAATTCTCAATACCAGCTTTAGCTGCTATTTGCATCATAAGAGATGTTCCTGATCTAGGAAGCCCTCCAATTAATAATATTTCGTCTGAATTCATTTGTCTACTGTCTTCATTAGTTCTTCTATTTCATCCGCTTCAATAGGAATATTTACCATTAAGTTAATCGGTTCTCCCGATTCTTGAACAATCACATCATCTTCTAATCTGATTCCTAAGTTTTCTTCTGGAATGTAGATTCCCGGCTCTACAGTGAAGGCCATTCCAGCTCTTATTGGTTTTGTCCACAATCCTAAATCGTGCGTATCCAATCCAATGTAATGAGACGTTCCGTGCATAAAATACTTTTTATATGCTGGCCAAGCAGGGTCTTCGTTTTGAATATCTTCCTCAGAAATTAATCCTAACGATATCAATTCTGTCTCCATCAATTTTCCTACAGCAACATGATATTCGTTTAAATAAGTTCCAGGTACTAGCAATTTAGTAGCTGCCTTTTTTACTCGTAATACAGCATTGTACACATTCTTTTGACGCGGAGTAAATTTTCCATTGACAGGAAAGCACCTTGTTAAGTCCGATGCGTAATTTCCATATTCAGCTCCAAAATCCATTAAGATGACATCTCCATCCTTGCACTCTTTATTATTTTCAATATAATGCAAAACACATGCACTGTAGCCAGAAGCAATTATGGGTGTATATGCAAAGCCTCTAGAACGATTATTCAAAAATTCATGCATGAGCTCAGCTTCAATGTTATATTCCATAACCCCAGGCTTAATAAACGCTAATAACCTTCGAACACCTTTTTCAGTAATGTCACATGCTTTTTGCATTAGTTCAATTTCTATTGGGTGCTTTACAGAGCGAATCTCGTGCATGATTGGGGCACTTCGCTCATAGTTATGCGCAGGATATTTCTCTTTGCACATTTTTATAAATCGATCTTCTCGGTTTTCTGCTTCCGTATTGGCTCGAGTATGCTCATTTGTATTAATGTAAACGTTCTCCGCTTCTGACATTAACGAATTAAAGATCGAGTCAAATTGATCTAACCAATAAACAGTTTGAATTCCTGATGTTTCAAAGGCTTGTACCTTATCTAATTTCGCTCCTTCCCAAACAGCAATTAAATCACTTGTTTCTTTCAAGAAAAGGATTTCTTGATGTTTCTGTTCAAAACAATCGGGAAATACAATTAATATACTCTCTTCTTGATCTACTCCGCTTAAGTGCAATATATCTCGATGTTGTACAAATGGAAATGTACTGTCAGCGCTTGTGGTAACAATATCATTTGAATTGAAAACAGCTAAAGAATTTGGTTTCAACTCTTTACTAAACTTCTTTCTATTGTGAATGTAAAGTTCTTTGTCTATTTTTTCGTATTTCATTTATTTCCAATTTCGCTTAGTGGATAAAAGTACTTAAAATTAACCTATCAGGTCTTCTCCCTGCTATATTTTTGAATGATAATGGTTGATATCACCAACTATTTTTCATTTTTCCAGTTGACATGGGCAATGTCTGCAGCTTCAAAATAAAAATGGCTTTATTATAGTAAAAAATAAATCATTTGACCTTTCATGAAAAATATTTTGTGACAATACCTATCGTATAAATAAATAGAGGCAAATTTATTCGCGTATCTTAGCACAAACTTTTAACTTTGTACACAATATTAAATTTTTTTTATGAATTCATCGATTTCAAGGAAAGTATCAATGGCATTATCTGCCTTTTTTCTAATGATTTTTTTACTTCAGCATTTTGCCATAAACGTTACCTCTATTTTTTCTGGCGAAACATTTAATAATCTCTCTCATTTTATGGGGACGAATTTTGCGATTCAATACATCATGCAGCCAATATTAATTTTCGGGGTGGTATTTCACTTTGTAATGGGCTTTATACTAGAAATAAAGAACAAGCAGTCGAGAAATATTAAGTATGTAAAAAATAATGGAGGAGCTAATTCTACTTGGATGAGCAGAAATATGATTATATCTGGGTTTTTAATTCTTACA
>Ga0181553_10004183_pt1 | contig 12351 bp, 5 predicted proteins | sample 011ome_17_FD_133753 | JGI IMG/M metagenome (GOLD analysis project Ga0181553, IMG submission 133753) | Coastal salt marsh microbial communities from the Groves Creek Marsh, Skidaway Island, Georgia - 011502XT metaG (megahit assembly) | ecosystem: Environmental > Aquatic > Marine > Intertidal zone...
AGGAGATAAAAGAAGAAGAAAACGAAGAAGGGAATAACAGCATGTCTGCAGAACGTCATTCGCATCCGCGGCACGATGAGATCTCTTTCGACTCGGAAATGCAATCTTTCTGGCACAGGTTTGAGCAAATACACCATCAACGTCGTGAAGGCACAAAATTAAATCTTCAAAAAAGCGACGACGAGAATGCGCGTGCGCACGGGTCGGAGGAACTCGAACGCGTGTTGGATAAAGTGCACGCGTCCGAGGAAGAGAATAGACGTTTAAGACGGGAAGTTGACGAGCTCAGTATCAAGTTACAACGACGAAAAGTAAACAAAAGGCTTTCATCCATCAAAAATCAAAAACAGCACGAAAAAGGAGAAGAGGACGAGGAAGATTTTTTCAATTACGATTCGCTTCCGCTCTATTCTGAATACGTCAAAAAGCGACAACGTCAGCGAACAGAAGGGTGAAAACAATAAATGCGAGTGCTGCTATCACTCAAGAGCGCTTGGTTATTATCACAATCACTAAAGGATTTACTATCACTTGTAAAAAAACTATTTGTACCATCATCATTGAACGCGAATCGGATCGCTTTCGTGCCTGGAATAGCTTCGGAAACGCAACTTTACCAATCGCGTTCCCAAAGGTATTCTTGAATCTGAGTACAGATACTTTTGCACGATATCAATGTCGTCCTCGTCTAAGTATTCGACGGCTTCGGCGGTGTTTTCGTCGGCGTTGGCATCTTTCTTCACGTATTCATCGTTATTATTATTCATCTTCAGAAACCGAGGCGAAACCGCTTTCAACACCGTCTCGAGAAGAGGCACAAAAAAGTTTGCAATCGATTCCGTTTCGGACAAAAGTTTCGTTCGATAGATTTGCATGTTCAATCTCTTGACTTTTCGAACGTCACCAGGTTTGATGTAACTGTGCGCGACAAAGTCTGGTAAAATCCGAACACCTACGGGCGTGCCTTCCCAGAAGGAGAGCTCGTCGTCTTCTTCTAAAAGTTCGTCGGCGATTTGTTTACCAAACAACGATTGCTCCAGCGATCCGATCAGCGTGTTCGTTACGCTGTTCTTAGATGACGAAGATTTTGAGTCGACAACGGGACCATTACCCCTGAAATCTTTGTTTCCATACGACGGCGGTGGCTTTGGCTTTGCGTTTGCTATTTTTTTCAACTTTCGACCATTTTTATACACCCACTTTTGGTTCGATCCACTCCCCGAATGCCGATCGAGAACTTCTCCACCGTTTATTAAAAGACGCGCTTTAAATACTTCTTCACGATCTTTAGCTTGTAAACGAGATTCCTCTGCGAAATCAGCTGCTTCAACCGTTAGGTGCATGTTCATCAAGGCGGCCCGCTCGGCGTTTGCTTTGCTCGGAACTCGCACGCTATCCGCACCACTAAAGACGACGTAATCCTTCTTTACGCCAAACTGCGCTCCATTTGCACCCCACTTGTCCGGATATACACGCTCAATGTGTAAGTAATTCAAGTTGAATTCTTGCATTCGCCGCATTTTTTCTCGAAATTTGAGTTCATCGCGCAAAATAATACCCTCCGGATTCTTTGACGCGTCTTCAACTTCAACAGAATCTACCGTCAACCCTTCTTCTTGCCCGGCGAATTCAATGAAAACGACTAAACCGGCACCGGCGCTTAGTTTAGTTACCGTGCCTTCGTTCTTTCTTACCTCTCGAAAAAACGCGTTCATTTCTGCCTCCGTTCTTTTCCGCCCGCCTTCTTCGACTCGCATTCGTGAACTCGTCCGATCGAGTTTCGCGTAAATCCAATTACTCAAGCTCGCATCGTGCGTGACTACGTAGTAATTGAAATTTGTTTCGTACACGACGTAACCGGGTTCACCTTTTAACTGCGAGAATTTGACGGAACTTTTTGAGGTGTCGAGCAACCGCTGTTTCATGGACCGGTCGACGATTCCATTTGGATTCTTGTTTACTTTTTCACTAATTTTTCTAGGTGACGACGAATTCGACGACAGGTACTTCAAAGCGCCCTCATCTCTGACAAACTGCGCAAATTCTCTCGCGTTATGTACGTCTCGAACTATCTTTTCGTTGTTCCTTCTTCGTGTTCTTCCTTCATCGTCGTCGTCGTCGTAATACTCGTCGTCATCGTCGTCGCCGAAAAGATTGTGACCGATTGATTCCAACGCGTCCACAACTCTCGTGAACATGGTAGGTTTTTCTCGCTGCATGTGTTTCTTATCTTTCCACTTTTCAAAATCTTCTTCGCCGTGTCCTTCATTGGTCTCGGTTTTTAGTTCGTAATTCATCGGGTGATGTTTGTTTTCTCTATCGTAAATACTCCTAAGCGCGAGTCTTCGTCGCTCTAACTCCCGCGCTTCCCACGCAACCTCCTTCGCGCGTTGATCACGCATCCGCGCGGCAGACATCCAAGCCTCGCCTTTCATCGGTCCAGTGTTCACGTCCCCTTTCCATGTCCATGCGAAAGGGAAGTGAACCGGACACCTCTGGGCGTACTGTTTCCTCCCGCCTTCGCCTTCCCACTTTCCGCGCGCATCTGGATTGATGGTGACGTATTGACTCGCCTCGTCGCATTGGCACACCATGTGCGAAGCGACGCCGTTCTGCGAGGGCAAGGTTCCTTGTATATCTTCCAAATTTTGCGGCGGAGAGAAGTACAACTGTTTATGTTTCGTCGCTGTGGTTGTTATTTTTTGTTGGTGCTGGTGCTGGTGCTGGTGTTCATCTCGTCGTCGTCCTCCCGCGTTGTTCTGCACGACGTTTTCGTTTTCTGAAAACTGCGCGAAAGCGCTCGGTGGGAATTTTGGATTGGACGCTTTCGTGGCGACGACGAACGTTTCGTCTTCAGTTGAGAACCAATCGTTATTATCGCTATATTTCTTGTTGTCTTTTCTCCGGTTGTGTTCGGCAAGGAAATATTGTTCACCTAAATACGCTTGCGCTTTCAACCGCTCTCGCATCTGTTTCTCTCGTTGGTCCCGTCTGCCTTCTTCTTCTTTTCTCGTCATCGTCGTCGTCGTCGTCGTCGTCGTCGCGGGAGTACCATTATCATCGGTGCTCGTGGTGGCGAGATTCTCCTCGTCCAAGTTTACCATTTTCTTCGTGTTCCTGCGTGTGTTCAAATAATAAAACACAACGCGCGCGGTGGCGCGAGTGCGGGCAAATTTCTCTTCTTGAACTCTCCACTGGTGTTATTTTGCAAGCAAAAGCAAGAGAAAATATGTAACACCCTTTCTCTCTGATATCAAAAAAAAAACGCAATCATCTTTCTTTACTTTTAAATCAGGACGCCACGCTTTTGCGTTTGATAGAACTTTCCGAGAAAGAACAGACGAAGAACGTCGCACTGATCGCCAAGTGAAAGAGTCGCGTCTATTATTTTATCATCACAGTAAAAGAAGACAAATTGAAATCAGAAGAGAGGACGGAGGCAAAAGAGAGAGTAAAATGAGGTACAGCCAAACGCACTCGCCGGAATCGCAATCTTTGATACTCAACAACAAGTACACGAGCTGGAGCGCTTACTTCGGCGTGGATGCGTTTTTAAACGCGGTGTGGCACAATGTTTTTAGCATGAGCGTTTTAGCTTCGTTGCTTTTCCTTTCCGTGACGATCGGAGCGATGTCTTTACCTCCACCAACACATTTCTACACGAAACACACCGGGGCAGCTGAAAACTCGTCTTCATCGTCGTCGACGTCGTCGACGTCGACGACGAACAAACTTCTCACGACGTTCTTCTCTCTGAGACGAACCAATGTTGGCGGTAACAAGAAAGGCAATAAGATTAAGAATTACGTCGTGAACAACAAGGATGATAACAAAAACAAAAACAAACAGGCAGAAGGAAAACTTGGTGGGAACAGTTATCACATACCGAGTTCCTTATCGTATAAAGATATTTTGGATTCGCGAACGATGCTTCTTCCAGAACAACCGCGAATGCCAATGCACATACTAAGCTGGACGCCGCATTACGAGTTCACCATGTGGACTCTCAAACAAGTCGACGAGGAGTTGAATGTGGACGACAGATCATCGGGCGCGGTTGACTTTTTATACGCCGTCGCTTCGACTGAGTTTGCCGATAGATTCGACGCGTCGAATGCTGAGAACCAACCGTTCCATATGGGTTGGGCGACGCAAGACTACCCACAGAACCCGTGCGCTGGGTCGAGTAGCGGATGTGGCTCTATGCCGGCGCCAATATTCACCTTTGGAACGATACCGAAGGACCCAACAAAGATAGCTGGATTATTACAAGCGCCGACGTTGCCGCTCGCCCCGTGCATCGCGCACGCATATAACCCAGATAAATACGCTCAGTGCGACTGGTTTTCGTCACCATCGCAATGCTCGGAAGATAGAATGTACATCGAAACGTACGATAGCAACGCGGCAAGAATAGATAAGTACAACTCGCTCATTCCAAAATTGGTTTGGAGAGGATCAGATTGGCGATATCTTTCAGAGTACGAAAGTGTCGGAACTGGGAGTGGATTTGAGTTTTTGCACCAACTTGGGCTGTGCCACGCGAGTCGGTCTACAATCATAGATGCCGTGTTGCACTCGTCGCCGGCGAGCACGGTGGAAAAGCGAGTTCCACCGCGATTGTACGCCGCCGTACTCGGGTCGTTGAATCCGGAGAGTTTCGACATAAAGTTTACGGACAGAAACGAACACGCGCCGCAATCTTCCTGCATCGACGATAAATTCAATCTTTTCACCTCTGACGAGATGGACGCTTGCGATTACTCAAATTACAAGTATCTCGCGGACTTTGGAGGTGGAGGCGGTACTTCGTGGAAATCTACCCTTTGGTTTCTTGGCATGCCTGGCGTTCTGTTTCATCACGAAACGCCGATGCGAGATTCGTTCTACGACGACATTCAGCCGTGGGTGCATTATATTCCTCTCGACGAGGATCTTTCAAACTTAGAAGAACGGGTGAACTGGGCCAAGGAAAATCCGGACGAATGCGCGTCTATTTCCAAACGCGCGACGCAGTTTGCGAAGAAAATGATGAGCACGGATGGCTTAATAGAACACACGAAGAAGACGTTCGTGGAACCGTTTGGGAAATATATCGACGCGTACGAAATACTTGCCTCCGACCAGAAGGTTTCTACGGCAGACTTAAGTACAAAGTATTCTAGTGGTGGTTTAGAGACGGTGAAGTATGCGCCTAGTGAACCGGCATATTTAGGCAACGCGGAACGAGGAGAGTGAGTAAGAGAAGCAGAGGAATAAAAACGTACAGCAATTTTAAAAAAAAAACATCTGAATATAATTATTACACGCGCTGGCCGGCACGCCTGGAATTTACTACAACGATCACTATTGGACTATTTCAAAATTGCTTTTGCTATCGGTGCTAATCCGCGCTTCAGATCTCCATCGAGAAACGGATCTGTGCGATCATCCTCGAGGAATCGAAACGCGTTTCTAAATTCATCCACGTTTGCATCGATGGGAGCATCCCAATGCGCCGGAACGATGCTCTTTATAGATTCTCCCCAACGTTCGCTCACGCGATCGACCCAATTACGAACTGCTCTTGGGTTTTGCGCATACAGAAGCGTCCGAACGACCGGAGGTACGAGTAAACGATTCGATATGGACTCAAAATTCGTTTCCCATCCGTCGGTCCAAACGACTTCACTCGGCGACACCAATTCTTCGTGTTCTGGAAAGAAGAAAGATACGAGCAGCGCTGTTTTCTTCCAACCCGCGAGAACGTTTTCCGGCGTATCATCCGGTTGAGGATCTTTCGTCGATCGTTTCGAGACGAGGAGAAGTTTTTCTTTCGAAGATAAGACCGGTGGCGTCAAGGGAATCTTCGCGAGCGCGTCGGTGACAATCAACATGCCAGTTTTGACATCAAAAAATGCGCACTCCTTTATTTGAATATTTTTATTCGCGACGTTAAACGCACCAACATCGAGAGTCTCGTAGTTGATTTCGTCTTTCCACGCTGGCTGTTTCGTTGCCATTCGCGCTTCATCGTTGGATTCCGAGAGAACAAACACGTTTGATTCTGTGCCGTAGACGTACGCGTTGGGGACGTTCTCGACTGGGAACGAAAACTGGCCAGGAGCGACCCATATTTCAGCCTCGGGCCACCTTTCGTGAGCATCTCGGGCAAATATTTTGTGTTCTAAAGCATATGTCGGTACTACTATCGAAGCTACGCGAGCTGAAGAAGATGAAGAAGCGGACGATGACGATGGTGCATATTCACCTCCATCCGCGGCGCAAGATTCGACGAGTTGGAAAAATTCCTCAGTCGGCGCGAGCGGATTGTGCACCCACAAGTCGCCGGAAGATAAGCGAACGACAACGCACCGCAAAGGCGTTTCTAGAGGTCCTAACTCAATTGTCTGTTCCAAGGCCCAGCATCTGTCTTCTACCAACGTCGTCTTTATCGTTTTCTTCGTTCCTTCACCGAGAAAAGGCTTGAAAAGCGTCGGAAACCTTTGCGTGAAAGTTTGTTGTTGTTGTTGTTGTTGTTGTTGTTGCTCTGCAAAAGCTGATATTTTATGTCCTGTTTGAAGAAACATGGCGTTGCTGTGAGCCAATAGCAGCGTCATCCACGACACGAAGTCTCTTCGCGACGAATTTTCGGCTTTGAGCACCTTCCTTCGCTCTCTTTGCCCTCTTCTGTTGTTGTTTTCAACTTTGTCCTCGTCTGTTTTCTTCTTCTTCTTCATCGTCTTCAACAGCATCGTCGTCGTCGTCGTCTTTTTGTTCTGTGATTTTAAAGAAGGAGAAAAAGATGATACGAAATCACGCGCAGTCCGGGAGCGGTCGCTCCCTGTGTTTAGGGAGGAGAAGGACGCGAGCGAGGGTATGGACGACATCTCTGTTAATACATTGGGTGTGGTGGTTGAGAAATAAGAAGAGAATTTGCCGCGAAAATCGAAAAATGCAAAAATCCATTACTTCCCTCTCAATTCCTCACTTTTGCTTCTCTCTCTCTCTCTCTCTCTCGGTCGCGCGCGCGCGAAGTCTTGTCAGTCCTTTAAAAAAGAACGAAGAGGAAGAGAAAGATGGCTGATTTTCAATTCCTACTCCCAGATCGCCTGAAGTCTCGATTAGACCATAATCAGCAGCATCAGAGAAAGTCAGAGTCGTTCGAGCACCGGTTAGCAAAAGCTCAATTGAAGCGACAGGTAAAGAGTTCTTGAATTCATTCTTCTTCTTCTTCTTCTTCTTCTTGGATAAAACACTAACGCTGTGCATTCATCTCTCTCATTCGTCCAGGCTTTTCTTGAATGGACGGTGCAAAAAGCGTCGAGCATGTCCTCGCCTCCTCGGCGAAGGAAGAAGAATTCCAATTCTAAGAATTTTCCTTCGCCTCCAATTGATGGAGGACGTCCAACATCGATGACAAGACAACTCGTGGATGAGAACGATGAAAATTTTTCGTCCACGCGTTATTCGCAAAAACCGAAAAGACGTCTATTTTTTGACTCTAACGAATGGGAGGATGCACGTACCAACGTCGAGAAAGAAGAAAAAAACGCTAACATCGACAGCGAGGAGAGTGCTGCGCACAGAAATAGGTGTTTGGAGCAAAAACTCGCCCGCGCCAAGGCGTTACATTCGCTCAGCGTTCAAAGTAAGCGCGAAAAAGCAAACGCGTTCAATTGCCGTCACGAAGACGTAGTAAAAGCGCAAAAGAACTTCAACAAGGAGAAAATATTGCAGAAGTCTCAAATGTTAGAAGAGAAGCTACGCAGCGCGGCTATGAAACGATCCTACGTGCTCTTTCGCAAAGGAATTCGCGCCAAGTGCGGAGTGCAACAATCTCCAGAAAAAGCTTTAGAGCGCTTACAACACCTCCACCGAGTCGAACGCGTTCAGAGACTCTGGAGAGTTTATACAGAGAGTCGATCGTCTACAGAAGCTTTGGGTAAAAGCATATCCGAGAAGTTATCGTTTGATATCGCGCAGAAAAGTTCGAACTACGACGAGTTCGTATCGTTGCTGCAAGATGCGAAGGTGTTGGACGGAATGCGGCTCTGGTTGAAACGCTTAGATTCTCGATTAGACGCGCTCGGCGCGGAACAGAGCATTGCGACGCGATCACATCTTCGACTCCTGTTTCCTGCGACCAAGAAGATCGCGTGTCATCATCAATGCCGCAATCCTCGTATCGATTCTTGTGGCGATTTTGTTATCCCAAGATTTCCAACTCGTATCCTCATGTGCGCTTATATGGTGTGCGCTCACCCAGAAATGGTAACGGGAGAATACGCCACGGAGGATGATGAACCGTACGAAGTACGGGAGCTTCGAAGCGCGTCCGCGCGTTTGGTGAAAGCCATCGATGCAACTATTGAATTTTCCTCTGAGCAGATCAAGAATGGCTCGAATAACGCGCTCATGTTTAACGAACTAGTTGTGCAGTTTGCGCAAATCTGGGACGAATACGTTCGGGCCTTCAGCATCTGGAAAACGAACGACGCGACTGCGTTAGAAGCAGAGTTAGTCCGCATCGCCGTAGCTATGGAGGCATCCATGCTGAGAAAATGCGGAGAAGTTTCGTCACAAGCAAATGCAGAAGAGCCAATCGATGATATTCGCGCCATCCGCGAGCAAACGTGCTCTGATAGAGAGCTTTTGAGAACGAAAGTGAGAGAACTTAGCGGTGACGTTGGAGTTTTAAGATTTGACGACGCCATACGCGCGACTCGTGAGAGCGTAAGAGCTGAAAGACTGGCTGCGTTGGACTCGCTGGAGGAAACCAAAGATTCTTCGCTCCATGAATCCGAAGGACACGCCTCCGAAAAGAAGTTTGAAGAACGGCGCAAACAGCGCTTTCAGCATTCGCAACAATTATTGCGAGAGAAAGAAGAGGCGAAGAAAAATCTAGCGCAAGGAAAAAACGAGCGCTTACAGCGCATGTCAATAATGGCAGAATTACTCGCAGACATCACGTGGCTACCATTTCAGTTAGAAGACACCGTATTGGACCACAGCGCGAAGGATACAACCACAACAACCGTGTCATCAGTTGCTGGACTCGAGCATCGGGTACACATCCACGCGAAAAACGCGTTCTGGGACTTGATTCGAGAAACATTAGATTCTCCGGCGCTCGATGCGTCCAGCGGAGGCAACATCGTGTCGGTGAACATTCGCGAGTTAGTCGCTCTCATTCACTCCCTCGTGCCGGAGTCCTGGAAGCGCAGCGATGTGACTACACAACGCGCGTTCGAATTGTTGAACGAACGAGAGCTTTCGCGAATAATTTTTGCGCAAAAGGATACAGCGCTCTTAAAATCACTTTTAAAGAGTACTCTGGACGCTTCGTTCGCGTTACTAGTCGCTCTCGGTAGCGATGCACGCGAACCGCATTCGAAAACAAAACGCGAATCTTTGTTGAGCGCGTTAGAAAACGCGTCGTATTCCGGGACGATAGTTCTTACGCTCCAATTTTTATGGGATATGGCCAACGAACTCAAAGAGGACATCTCCAGAGGGAAAACCATCGTCGCCGTTGAGAAACTGCGTCGTCTCTTGCGCGGGCCCGATAGCAATGCTGCCATATCTTGGATTCAAGATACGTTTAGTCAACTATACAACCTCGACGCGACTCCGTGTGATGAAGCCTTACCTAATACCAGGAAGTGGCTTTTCAAGAGTGCTTGCGAACTGGCGCCGTTGGTCGAATCCAGCGGTCTTGGTCGAGAAGTTTTGAAGAATCAACCGTCCGCGCCGAGCGCAAAGAACACTCATAACATTCCAGAGAGGATTTGCGCGGGATTGAAAGACACATCCGTCTATTCCAAGAAGGACCCGAGAGGAAGTCGCCCTGGAGAGGATGAAAGCGTTCCCGTAAACTGGACTGGCGTTCGAGCCAGTTCGTGCGAAGGTGTGGTTCGATTGATGTTTGTCGATCTAATTTGTCACCGAGATGAACACTCTGAGTTACCAGAAACGTTGCGTTTTGATGCGGCGCGAATCCATCGAGCGCAGGATTCATTCCAGCGCCTCCTGTTGTCGTGCGCTTGCCTCGCTTTGGTCGAACAGGTGCTCCCGGCGGGCGTCTCTGTCACGCCAGAGATGAAGCGTGATTTAAACAAACGCGTCTCCGCAATTCTGCGCGATGACGCGAGCAAACTCAAGGACGTCGCCACAGAAGTTGCTCGAACAGTTGGTTCTTCGCAAAGTACATCCACAATATCACTCGTCGAGCGTATGCTGCTGAAACTGATTGGCGAAGGCACCCGGGAAGAAAAGAACGCCCCGGTAAAATCATCTGATGATATTTCGAAGGCTTTGCTAAAAAACGTGCGGGAAGCGCTCGTTGCGAGAGTTCTCGGCGGTAAGAATGCACGTGAACCTATGATTTCTCGTTTGAACAACTGTCGATCGGGGATCGTTGCGGAAGAATTCGACGCTTTGGCTGTTCGTATCCACGCGCTCGCCCAGACGTCTTTCGTCATACACAAAAGCGCCGTGTACGACCCTCTTGTGCTCAAAGCGTACGAAACTTCGGAAGAACTGTAGCAGAAGTATATGGATATGTGCCCAGGTACGTACGGGTTATGCAGTGGTTTGTGTATGAATATAATTTTGAAATTTTAAGAGTAACATAATCGCGTTCATCTCTCCTCTTTCATCTTCTCATCAGGGTCCTGACAAACTTATGAAAGCTGTGATAGGAGTGATTTCTTTTCTCGAGTTTCGCGACACCTCATTTAACATTTCCACTCTGAGTAAGATGAAGTTATCGATACGCCCAAACTTAACATCCTCGCGCTCAGCCACGGGCGCTTTCTCCTCTTCTTCTTCTCAACCTTCCACGGGGAAACGGCTGAGAAGACCGACGGCGAAGGTCTCTCTTTCTTCTTCTTCGCGTCGGCACTTACTTAAGCCTTGGACCTCATCATCATCGTCGTCGTCGTCATCAAATATCCACACCGCGAGGCGGAGATTTTCAATCTGTGCCGCATATAATAATAATGATAACAACAAAAAGAAGAGTAGCGATTTCAGTAACTACGGAGAAGAAGATGACGATTTTGATGAACCAGTGCCTGGACCAGGAGGCCGTATCGAGTCAGATGCCATCCAAAGAAACGTCAGAGATTCGGTGATTAACGCCATAGACCAAAGTCAAAACCGGAGAGTTACGGCCGGAGACGTCGCGTCTTCCTCAGGCATTCAACTCTTCGATGCCACGCAAGCGTTAACTGCTTTAGCTGCAGATACAAACGCATCTTTAGAGGTTACAAACGATGGCGACTTAGTGTACGCTTTTCCGAGCGGATATAAACAACTGTTGCAAGCGAAGTCGTTCAAGTTGAAAACGGAACCGACGGTGGATAAGGTGAAAGAATTTCTTTCTTATCTCGTGCGCGTGTCGTTCGGAACAACGCTCGTGGCATCTGTTGTTATTGTGTACACGACCATATTCGCGCTGTTGTCCTCGCAAAGAGACGACCGAAATGATCGAAGATCGAGCAGAGGTGGTGGCATGATGTTTTTTGGTCCTCGATTTTACCCGGGGGATATTTTCTGGTACCTCGATCCGTACTATTACCGTCGACCGTACCGGTTACGCGCGAAAGATGAGATGAACTTTTTCGAAGCGGTGTTTTCTTTTGTCTTCGGGGACGGTGACCCGAACAACGACTTTGAACGCGAACGCTGGGCGCTCATAGGACAAACCATCGCGAAAAATGAAGGGGTTGTCACGGGGGAACAGTTGGCACCGTTTTTAGACCGCGAAGGTTCCGCAGAACTCTCGGATGAATCGTTCGTATTACCAGTGTTAACTCGTTTCGAAGGTTCACCGGAAATGGACGATTCTGGGAATATTTTCTACAGATTTCCAGCTGCGCAAGTCACTGCTTTGGAAAAGAAACAACAAAATCGATTAAAACGTGATAGCGGTAGTAGTACAAATGGATTGGCGAAAGAGGAGCGTTGGTCGTTTTCTCTCGCTGATCCGAGCCAAAAATTCATGTCTGCAGCACTCGGCGTCGCTAACTTCGTCGGCGTGATCTGGTTGAGTAGTTTGATGACGGATCCCCAAGTCCTCTATCGCAACGCTGAGTTGGTCCAATCAGTTGGTGGTTTTCTGCCGGCGTTGCAAGTGTACGCGGCGCTGTTCTTCGCCATTCCATTTTTTCGAAACTTTAGAATCGGAATGAAGAATAAGCAGATAGATCGACGAAATACCTTACGATTGCAATCCCTGTTGCGTCTGGAGCGCCCGGACGAAAAGCTGCGCAGGAAACTGATGGAAGCGAAATCAAAGGCGGGCAGAAAATTCGTGTCGGAGAAGGATTCCATATTCTCATCGTCGGGGAAAGGCCAAAAAGACGG
>Ga0181553_10004184_pt1 | contig 12350 bp, 11 predicted proteins | sample 011ome_17_FD_133753 | JGI IMG/M metagenome (GOLD analysis project Ga0181553, IMG submission 133753) | Coastal salt marsh microbial communities from the Groves Creek Marsh, Skidaway Island, Georgia - 011502XT metaG (megahit assembly) | ecosystem: Environmental > Aquatic > Marine > Intertidal...
CTTTCCAGGCGACGATCCGTTTTCGTCATCCGCGACGAACTCGCGGAGGCCGTTCATCGCCGCCGCGCCATCGCCCTAATTGGCAACGGCTGGCGCGTTCACTCGCGCTATAGAACCTGCTCGTAGTGAATACTACGAAGATGCATATATAGTTTGTTTTTTGCATGGCAGTACACGTATCCACGTCGTGTAGTGAATAAGTAGTCATTAAAAGTCTGAGGTCTAGAGATACGAGAGTTTGGTATTCAATAAAAGAAAATATCGTAAATTAGTCGTGTTGTCGTGTAACTTGCGTCATTTTGGTGGGGCGTTTCCTGTAGCAAGCGTCGCACACGCGTCCACCGCCACCCTCGCCATGGGGGTAACTTCGCTTCCCTTGCGAAACACCATTGCCACATTTTTTCGGCAGGCAAAAAGTACCCATAACTTTCCACCGCCATCGCCATGGGGGTGGGTGACTTTCCTTCCCTGGAGACATCGCTGTATATCGAGAATATTGCTGGAAGCACTTGTTTTTTACAATCGCTGCCGTCGTCGTACGAGTACGAGTACACTACGCTACGCTACGCTACGCTACGCTACGCTACACTTCACGCCGACGGCGGCGCACGCCCGGGTGAAGTCGCGCGGCGGGGGCGCGACTATGCTCACCGGAGGAATCCCCTTCTTCTTCTTCTTCTCGTCGTCGTCGTTTATGTCGTCATCCGTAAAAAATGTCAACGTGTGTGCGTGAAGGGCGTGGCGGGAAATGAGCAAGTCACCTGATTGACCATCGCGGTGGTCGCCGTAGTCGCCGTACGCGTCGTCGCCGACGATGGGCCACCCGACCGCGGCGAGGTGCGCGCGTATTTGATGCGTTCGGCCGGTACGCGGTCGAGCTTCGATGAGCGCATACGATCCATTGCGGTGAAGTATGCGCCAGTCCGTTTCAGCGGGCATGACTTTGTTGTCGTCGTCGGCGGCGCTCTTTGTCAAAACGCATCGAACCTTTGCGCGACCCGCGTTTGTGATGATGTCCTTCACGAGCGGGTAATCGATGGTGCCGCCCTCCGACTCCGTAGTAGTAGTAGTAGTAGTAGTCGAAATATGGCATAGCGCCAGATACGTTTTGCGAACGCGCCGCCCCTCAAACGCGCTCTGCATGACTCGCGCCGCCTCCTTCGTCTTCGCCACGACAAACACCCCAGACGTTTCGTAATCGAGTCGATGCACCACGAACGGCGTGGTTGACGACAACGGCACGTTATTATGATACTTTCGTGTCCAATACGCAACCACTCGAGACGCCATGCTTTCGTCTGAGATGCGATTCTGCGGCGTCGACGCCACGCCCGCGAGTTTATTCACCGCCACCGTCCCGCGCTCTTCGTCTTCATACAAAATCTCCAACTCTTCCAACGCGCGCGCGCTGACGCCCAATCCCATCGGAGTCTCTTTCACTTCAGTTCGTATCGTGCGCACGACGATATCGAAAGGCACGCCGAGTGCGCGGCTCACGCGCCGCGCCGACGGCTCCTTACGTCCCGCGCCGCTCGAGTCCCAACCGAACCGCGCCGCGCACACCTCATACGCCCTCGATCGCGCGCCGTGCCGCCGAAGCACGGACTGTCGAATAATATCAGAATCGCCGCCGCGCCTCTCGAACGCACCGCTGTCGTCATCCAGCGCGTCGGGCGCGCACAGCGAGAGATGTTTCACGCGCTGCTTGGCATCCAAAACCTCTCCACAGCACGGACACGACGACATTGTCGACGACGAGGACGGTGGCGCGCGACGCGCGGGTACGGGCGGACGACGCGAAGGACCATCGCGGCGACCGCTGGCGCGCGCCGCGCACGACGACCGCGGCGACCACGACGCAAAGGCGGCGCGCGTCATAGTAAAGTGACGCTTCACTTTTTGACGCATCCATCCAGCCATCCATGACGACGACGACGCTGTCATCGCGCGTCGCGTTTCGCGACACCGCCGGACGACGCGGAGGACAACGCCAATTGGGACATCGCCGCCGCCTCTCGACCGTCGTCGCGCGCGCCGGGAAGACGAGGACGATGAAGTCGTCCCAGAATGCCATGGTGGACTTTCTTCCGGGCACGTTAATGTCGCGCTTGGTGAACCCACGCGCGGCGACGATCGACTGGCGGGCGCTGATGGCGTTGGCGGATAAAGTGAATGATTCGTCGCAAGATTTGAAGATGCAACCGACGCTAGGGTTGATTCGTGGGGAGCTGAAGATGGCGGGCGGACGCGAGGATGTCTTGGCGGAGCGCGCGCAAGGGTACAAAGAGTACGTGCTACAGCGCACGCTCGGGATGAAAGCGGCGCTGACGTTGGCGACGAATGTTGCGACAAAAGATCCGAAGCGACGGTGTGCGATCGGGCGCGCATTGGCAGATCCTAGGAATGAGAGGTCGCTGTTCGCGTTGTTCGCGAAGCGGGCGACGGGCGAGGGCGTGGACGTCTTTGTCGACGGTTTGGCGGAGGATTTGGTTGAAATCGATCGCGAATTAAGCGCGGATGATTTGGCGACGACGAAAAATTGGTATGGAGCGGATGTTGGGCAGACGCATTTTGATTACGTGGAAAATCAGGTGGATAAGGCGATCGAACGAGCGACGCGCGCCGTCGCGGATGGCGCGGCGGCGGGCGCGGTGACCGTCGTGCCGTTGTTAGTGCCGTCGGTGGATACCCCCAAGCTCGCGGGCGATGCCATCAACAATAGCAGCAGCGGCAGCAGTAGTAATGGTGCGAGCGCGAGTAGTCGGGATGGTGCTGCTGACAGTACCACAGGAGGTCCATCAGACGGCGACGACGACGGCGACGACTTTATGTTTGGTAAAAGGTCCAAAAAGAAGTCCAAGGCGAAGAAAACCTCAACCTTAGCGTCGACGGCGGCGGGGGCGCTCGCCATGGATCCGTCAACCATGCTCCCACAGTTCGCCGCCGATGCGTTGAAGCAAATGACTGCGAAATTTGGCTCCAGTGAGCCGGCGTTTCCTGAAGTCGAAGCCTGGGGCCAATCGACGTCGTCTGAAGCCTCCGCCGCGGTTTTAGCCTTAATCGCGCGTGCGCCGTCGAATTGTGCCATCATTCTACCCAGTGCGCTTTTAAAAGCGACGCTAACGTTTGATAACGCCGTGGCAAACTCGCGCGGCGCCAAAGCATTCGCCGTGGAAGAAGTCGCTGAAAGCGACTGGCGGGTGAATAATCCCGACGTCTCCGCCGCGTTGTGGATATCGTTCGACCCGAACCCAATCGAAGGCGACTGGCGTGCCCCTCGTTTCGCACGAGCGTTGGAGAATTGCCAAGCCAATGGTGATGAACAGCCATTAATACCAATTGTCCTCGCGTCAGTGGCGTTGATTGCCGAAGCGCCGTCGTGCGACGCCATCGAAGGCCCGCCGGGCGCCGTCGCCACCGCCGCCGGCGCGTCGGCGCGCGCGCACGAACGCGTCGCGTGCGCCTCGCCAGCCTCGGCGACATCGCAGCCACCACCGTCATCCACAGCGTAGCGTAGTAGTCGTAGAAGACCGTTCATTTCATGATAACACATTTCCGCGTCCTCACACCTCGACTCGCGCCGCCGCGTCATGTTCCTCCACCCCGTATTCGTCGCGTGCGCCACAACCGTGGCGTGCACCGTCACGAATAAACTCGCATCATCAGTGTCATCGAAAGCGCGTAAATCATCCAAGCTCGTCGAGAACGACGACGACGACGACGAACCGGTACGTATTCAAAAGTTTGTTGGTTTGAAAAAGCCTTCATTCATTTGATGTGATTAATTTAATTGACCGTCACGACGACGACGACGACGATCTCGCATTCGACGTCACGTCGTCGCCGCCGCCGTCATCATTCACCACGCGCACTGACACGCGTCTTGTGTCGGCACGCACACAGGGTCCGACGCCGCAATACGCGGGTAAACCCACGCTGTCGGTGTCGCTGCTCCCGCCCGCGTTTGCCTCAGTCGGGCGGTGCGCGTGCTGCGCGCCGGACGCCTCCACGTCGGCACCGTCCACGCCCACGCCCGCACGCACGAGTTCTGGCGATCTCACGCCCCCAGTGCGATCGCCGCAGCCGAAACCAGACCCGCTGAGCCGCGCCAAACGCGCGCGTTGCCTGTCTTGGGACGACTACTTCATGTCCGTCGCCTTTCTCAGCGCCCAGCGCAGTAAAGACCCAAACAAGCAAGTCGGTGCGTGCATCGTGGGTAAAGATAAATTAATTCTAGGCGTTGGTTATAACGGCTTCCCTCGCGGATGTGCCGATGACGCGTTGCCGTGGAGTAAGAAATCCATCGACGACGACCCGCTCGAGACCAAGTACGCGTACGTGTGCCACGCGGAGATGAATGCGATTATGAATAAGAATTCCGCCTCAGTCGCGGGTGGGAGTTTATACGTGACGATGTATCCGTGTAATGAGTGTGCGAAATTGATCATTCAGGCTGGGATTGAGGAGGTGGTGTATTACGAAGGGAAGATTAGTGAGGCGAAGACGGAGGATGGCGCGCCCGACGGCGGTAAAGGGGATCCGATTTACGCCGCGTCAAAGCGGTTGTTGACGCTCGCGGGCGTGCGCGTGCGACAGCACAGACCGAGCGTGGCGATTGAGGTGACATATTTGGATGTCGTTGAGTCGTCGACGTAGATGAAGAAAGAGTAGAAAACACAAAAGAGTCACGAAATCATCGATGTTTTATAAAAAAACGTCTCTACGCCGAGCGGCGGCGGCGATTCGTGTAGTATAACGCTGTGGTGTTGTTGGCTGTAGAACAATTAGGAATAATAAACGCTTAGTTTTCTCTCGCCTTGGCCTCGCTGTGTGTGCGTGCGCATGAAGAAAAATGTATTGGTCAGTCGCGTGATCGAACCGCGCGCCGCGCGAGTCAACTAAAGAGCGTCCGTCCGTCGTCGACTTAAAAATCCTCGCGCGCGTGTGCGTACCTGATCTCTTCAACCGTTTCCCAAGCTACCGCGCAGTCATCCGTGCACGTCTTCGCCGCAGCGAGCGCTTCATCCAACGCCTTATCGAGTTGCGCCATGCGCGAAGAGTTAATCTTCTTCGTGACTTCCTTCATGCCCTTAGCCGCGGCTTCAATCTTCTTCAACACGTCGTCGGAGACTTCGGTGGCGGCGCGCGCGGACGCGAGCGTCTCCTTGGTCGCCTTGATGAAATCCATATCCGCTTGGGAGATCTTCACTTCGGATTCTTCCGCAACCGGGCGAGAATCGCTCGCGGCTTGAGAAAGTTCCTCGACTGCGTACGCGAAAAGAAAGACATCACACGCATCCAGTCAGGGTCGAACCGGGACGATTACGCGCGCGACGTCGTACGTCGCGCGCGCACGAACACGAGACACCAACGTAAACACAAAAAAAGAACACAAGCACACGAAAAAACCAAAACGTACCATCATCCCACATCGCAGCGCACTCGCCGACGCATTCTTCAGCCTCCTTCAACGCCTTTTCGAGACGCGCGGACGCGTCGGAGCCCGCGCGGCGGATCGCGCTCGCGCCTCGCACCGAACGGCGGGTCTTCTGCGCGTCACGGAGCACGACACCACCGAGGTTAGTCACGCGTCGCGTCACGCGCGCGCACACGGTGCGCGATCGACCGCACGCGCGCGGCGGCGGCGGCGCATCGCGCGCCCACAGATCGCCGCGCTGGGCCCAGCCTGCGTCACGATGCGCAGCGCTCCGTCGTCGTCGTCGTCGTCGTCGTCGTCGCGGTCGCGCGTCGCGCGCGTGCGTACCGTGGAGACAACCGCGGTGCGCGCGGTGGTGGCGAATTGAACTTGAGCAATCATCGTCGTCGTCGTCGTCGTCGTCGTGTGACGACGCGGATGGGTGCGACGCGATCGGTTCGGGGGCGTCGAGGGGGTCGGTTCCTGGTCACGATTGGTCGAACGCATCCTTATCCTGAAGAGAGAGGTTTACCGCGCGAGAGGCTGGGGCGGCGTCGCGCGAGAGGCTGGGATGCCGACGCGTGCGCGCTGGGTGTACCGCGCAGGTGGTGCGTCGGTGTGCGTGTGGGTGTGCGTTGTGTATTCGTGTGTTCATTTATATTTAAAAGTACGAAGTGGTGGTGTTTTGATTTCAGTCGCGAGACGCGCGCCGAAGAAGAAATGTGTGCGCGACGCGCGCGCGACTTTGTCTGCTCTGCGCGTGACGTTTGATGGATGATTTTGTCAAACTACTGCGCGTGTTTACGCGGTGCGGTTGACCATGTACGTGACAGCGGTGACCAAATCGGCGGCGCGCTTGACGACGGTTTTTTCCATTTCGCTGGCGTACGGCACCGGCGCATCCTCCATGCAGAGGCGCACGACGGGGGCGTCGAGCTCGTCAAACAAGTTTTCAGAGACAATGGCGGAGACGGTGGCGCCGACACCACCCGTGCGGGTGGATTCGTCCAAGATGACGAGCTTGTGCGTGCGCTGGAGAGAGGTTTGGATGGTTTTCCAATCCACCGGCTTCATGCACGTGAGCTCGATGAAATCGGCGTCGATGCCTTGGCCGTTGAGTTCGGCGATGGCTTCTTCGGTTTCCTTGACACCGTGGAGATAGGTAACGATGGTGACAGCCTTGTTGTTCTTCACGCTTTCATCGCTCGCCAAGTGGTGCACGGTGGATTTGTGAAGGGGCAAGAAGTTATCCGGCGTCACCGGGCCGCGGCTCTTCATCATCTTCACCGGCAACAACAACACGCCCGGGCCGTTGTCACGAATCATAGACTTGGCCAAGCCGTACGCTTCTTGCGGCTTGGATGCAGAGCAAATCTTCAAGCCGGGGATGCCCATGATGTACGCGTGGAACGGCTGGGAGTGCTCTGCGCCCAAAGATTGGTTGGGCGCAGTGCCGCCGGCGCCAATCACCGTCAACGGCATGGCAAACTGACCACCAGTGGTGGCGTACGTGTTACCCGCGGAAGAAAGTTCAGCCATGCCGTAAATACCAAAGTTGGCATTCATGAGCTCGACAATCGGGCGGTAGCCGTTCATGGCTTCTCCGAGCGCCTTGCCCATAAAGTGACCTTCGTCGATGATTTCATCCGCCGCGCGCAACGTTCCAAACGCTTGCTGCGTGTTCGCGGGGATGTTGTACGAAGAGCCAGCTTGGAGATCTTCGGCGTGAGCCAAGCACGTCGGGTCACGAAGCATTTCTTCGAGAATGGCGAGGTTGACGGCGTCACCGATAGAAATACCCTTGGGATCGACGCACATCGCCCGGAGCGCCTCGATGCGCGCCTTCAACGCCTTGAGCGTTTCCGCCGGGACGATCTTCTCCGTCACCGCGGTGGCGCTCGCCAAACCTTCAGCCGGTTCACGAGCGCTGTAGTCGACTTTGCCCGAAGGATCGGGGTACTCGAGCTCAGCGGCGAGGCCCGGCGGCGGCGGCGGCGAGTTGTTGGCGAAATCCAACGCGCGTTGCACTTCAAGCTTAGCCTTGGCCGTTTCATTCTTAAGATCCACGCGCGCAGCGTCGGCAGAGGACTCGAAAATCTTGATCGGATCACATTCGGCGCGCGCCCACTTCTTCTCATCCTTACGGTTGCGCTCGTGCTCCGGATCCGCCGGCGAGTGGCCATTAAAGCGGAACGTGTGCACTTGCAAGATAGCCGGACCCTTGGTGCGCACGTGGTTGATCGCCGCACGCCCGACGCGCAAGACGTCTTGAACGTTTTGGCCGTCAACGAGCACACCCGGGACGCCGTAGTGCTTACCTTGGTTGAAAACCTCTTGGTTCGCGGCGACATCCTTGGTGAAGGTGTTGATGGCGCGACCGTTGTCGATGACCAAGAAGAGAATTGGCAAGTTCTCCTTTGCCGCCGCGTTCAAGCACTCAGCCATGCGGCCGTTTTGAGCACCACCTTCGCCGACGAACACCACCGTGATGCGGTCGTGCGCGTCTTCGCGGCCGAGCATCTTATCCAAGACGATGGAGCGCGCGGCGCCGACGGCGTACGGCAACTGCTCGCCGACGAGCGCCCAACCTCCTTGGAAGTTGGTGTCCATGTCGTAAATGTGCATCGAACCTCCCGTACCTCGGCAAGTACCGCCATCTTTGCCGAACAATTCCGCCATAACGGCACCGCTGTCGACGCCGCACGCCAACGCGTGGCAGTGGTCGCGATAGTACGAGTGCTTCAAGTCATCTTGGCGAATCGCATCCGCCAACAACGCCGGAATGGACTCTTGGCCGTTATCAAGGTGCATAAACCCACGAATCTTACCCGCCATATACGCTTGGTTACACTCGTTCTCAAAGTCCCGGCACAACTGCATCATGTAATACGCCTTGCTCAAATCCTCGTCACTCAACGATTCGGCGTGCTTCAATTCCGCATCCGTCGCCCCAAACTCACTCTTCAACACCGCCTTGGCATCATCCCAAGGCGTCGTGATTCGCAAGCGTTCCAAATTCTCCGGCGGCCCACTCGGTTTCGCCACAGCTCCGCACCGCTGCGCCGTCCCGCGTCGTCCCGCCCGACGTCCCGCGTCTCGCCCCGTCGTCGGCGTCTTCACCGCCGCCGCCATCGCGCTCGTCGCGCGCATCACCCCACTCATCGCCGTTCACGCTTAAAAACGCCTCTCGTCGTCCTCTCGCGCGGCGCTGCGTCATCAATACGTCCATAGTCGTCGTCAGTCACCGGATAAACATTCAAACGCTCGAGCACCACACCCAGGTTTTCCCCAATGACGGTCACATTCGCCGCTCGCGACCGACGACGACCGACGACCGACGACCGACGACCGACGACGCGACGGCGACCGACGCTCGCGACTGTCACGTCACGCACGCATCGCCCATCGCCCCGTCGTCGTCGTCGTCGTCGTCGTCGTCGACGAGACGCGCGAGCACACACCGCGAGCACACCGCGCACGCACCTCTGCACGTCGAACTCCACCGGCGTCGTCGTGTGCGGCGGACGCGGACGCGATCGGACGACATGGCGCGCGCGGTGCGGGGCGGGTGTTTATTCGTGTGCGCGGATGCACCCCGCGGCTCGAGTCGCGATCGCTCGTCGACGAGGGCACGAAAACACCGAGACGGCTTATCCGTTTCGTGCGGCGTGTGCGGTCGGTTGGACATGTTTTCGTGCGGCGTGTGCGTCGATCGACGGATTGGATTGGATTCGTACGACGATGGCGATGATGGCGATGATGGCGATGATGGCGATGATGGCGATGGGCGTGGCGTGATGACGCAAATATCTATTCGCTACAATCTATCGATGGTGGTGTTTCTATCGATGGTGGTGTTTTGGACGGCGCGGGCGGGCCCAGACGACGACGGGGCGCGCTACGGGAAGAGCGTCGGGACGAAGGCGCCGTCGCGCACGGCGCGAGACCCGATGACGATCCACATCGCGGGAAATGCGATCCAGATGATGTTGGCGATGATGACGATGGCGACGCACGCGCGCGACGCGCCTCGATAGTAGCCGTTGTAGACGTAATTCGCAAAGTACACGACGGTGCCGTAGAGCATTTGGTAGTTGACGACGACGGCGAGGAGACCGAGGAGGCGTGGGGACGCGCGTGCGATGACGTCGACGTGTGGCCATCGCGTGATGGCGATGGACAGCGCCAGGGTTGGGATGAGCGTCACGAAGCCGTTGCCGACGTCCACCCAAAAGCTCCACGACGTGTGCTGGACGTAGGACGGGTCCAGCGACGCGTACGACGCGAACACGATGGCCCAATATTCTAACGACAGCGCCTCACGGACGGTGATGTGGCTAAATAAAAACAACGGCGATGGTAACACCTGCGTAGAAACGGCGACGACGAACGAGGATGACGATGCGGTCAGAATCCAGAACGAATCAATCCAACCCGCGCCAAAACCACTCAACACGTTCAAACCATCTCGCGCGCGCCTCGCCGTGACACTCACCCTATCGCCAAATTTCTTCACAAACCCAACGTGAAGCTTCTTCACGCGCTCGCGGTGCACCCACAGCGCGATCTCCCACGCGCATATCAGCACGTTTATCGCGTTGAACAGCACGAGTGCACCATGCGTGGCGTTGGCGTGCGATGCGAATGCAAAAGTCCACGCGTCGGCGTCCGTGCGTCGCCGCGTGTCGACGACCACGAACGGCACGGTGAGCGTCGCGACGAACGCGGCGATGTAGACGACGGCGTACATCGCGACGCGCGCGCTCGCGTCGCGCGGTGAAGCGCGCGAAGCGATAAACCTATTGGACAAAGGCACAACGAAAAAACGGCTCAAAAAAGTAACAACGTGGTAACGCATGCATTCGCGGTGGGCGTTCGCGCATTTGCCGACGCGCGCACGCATCGAGAGGCAACGCGCGAGCGAGGGAGTATCGACGCGCGTGATTTACGAGCGGTGCTCGCGCGCGTGACGCGCGAAGGTGATATCGCGCGCGCGCGAGAGAGAGAGAGAGAGAGAGAGAGAGAGCGATGGATGGTTTGGAGTTGTTACTCGCGGATGGGAACGATGACGACACAAAGTTTGGTGGCGACGCTGGCGATGTCGGGAGACGCGTGAATGATGTGTGTGGTATCGTCGATGGCGTTGATTGCGCTGGTGTGGATGTGATTGATGATGCGACGTGGGATGATGTGTTGAACGCGTTTGACGCGTATTGTCGCGACGGCGCGGGCGAAGGCATCGAGGAGTGGACTCCACCGCAGAGTGCGTCTTCGTATGCGTCAACGCACGCACAGGCGACGCGAGCGGTGCAGTCGCACATTACGAGCGTATTACGCGACATGTTGAGCTCGAATGATGATAACGCGCTCTCTGTTGCTGAAGATGAAGACGCGCGGGAGACGAAGAGACGCGAAGCACGAGACGCCGCAAAAACAATCGCATATGTGCGCTCTCGCGTCAACGCATACTTGAGAAAACACAAAGCAACGATGGATAAAACTCGTATGAATCGATTGACCATGTTGCGCGATATGTTTGTTGCTGAGTTTCGAACTTTTGATGAACGCGCGCGCGACATCGAGCGCCGAACTGCCCAAGCGACGACAAAGAAGGACAGCAGTCATCATTTGTGTTTGAACCTTCCGGATGCTGGCGAAATTGTACGACGCCGTTTTGAAACTGCGCGCGTGCAACTACTTGATACGTTTGATGCATCGTTCAAGCACGTGACTTCGATTGCAAAAGACGCAGCACCCAAATCGTCGACGTCAAGCGCTTCGACGACGACAAAGGCAGCTTCAGAAGTATCATCAAAGACGACGACGACGACGACGACGACGACGACGACGACGACGACGGGTGCAGGTTCGGACGCAACAGGTAGACATACCAAGCATGCACGTAAAATACTCTCCGCGTGGCTTTGGGATCACTTTTATCCTACGGACACTCGATTGAAACCGATCCCAACGCGTGAAGAAAAGTTGGAGTTGGCGCGCCAAACCGGTCTGACGTCCACGCAAGTTGGTGACTGGTTCGTCAACGCTCGCGCGCGATTATGGAAGCCGTACATTGAAGGTTTAATTCGTGGTACATATAACGACGCAATGGTAAAGAAGGCGCTCGATTTACAAGCTGAGGCAGCGTAGCCGCGTTTGTCGCCTGCCGAGTAATAATCAAATCAAGATGAAAATAAAAAGATAAAGATAACATTATCCCCTATCGCCGGCGGCGGTAGCAGCTTGGTTTCTTCCATGCACTCTGGGCTTTGCACCGGTTAAATTAATAACGCTTCGTCGGTGGCTTTTTGCATGACTGCGTCTTGTTCGCGTTGATACTCTAAGTATTCCTCGCTCGGCTTTGGGTGCTTCTGCCCCTCCTCAGAATCATAAAATTCTCGCACCTTTGGAATGTGCTCGGGAACGATGACTTGTCCAACGTAATTAACATCCACACCATGATGCTTCAATCGCTCAATCACGTCATCATTCGCCATGTTCTCCGCCCACATGTACGCCGTGTCCCCGGCGTTATTACTCGCGTTCACCTTGGCGCCGAGCTCGCATAACACATCAATCCCACGCGCCCACCCTTCGTAGGCGGCGCACATGATTGGCGTCACTCCAGCACCATCAACCTCATTCACATCACCTTCACCCGACGCAATAATCGCCCGCACCGCGTCCTCGTCGCGATTGAACACCGCGCGGTGAATCTTCATCGGCCCCACCGTGCCTCGACCGCGCATGGAGCCTCCGCCATCTTCCTTCACGCCCACGCATCCATACTTTTCAGGGAACGGGCCTTTCACGCGATTATACCACGGATCAATCTCGGTCATATCGCCCGAATCTCGTCCTCGTCCTCGTCCTCGTCGTCGTCGTCGTCGCACACTGACGACGTCGTTACACCGTAACGCCCACCACCAAAAAA